>JAABUK010000031.1_pt1 | contig 315038 bp, 233 predicted proteins | sample 5559141 | NCBI WGS metagenome assembly JAABUK01 (sample SAMN10711869, study PRJNA513367) | rock metagenome | isolation source: Antarctica rocks | place: Antarctica: Victoria Land, Pudding Butte nord | collected 2016-01-03 | reverse complement strand
CCCTGGAGCCGGGCCCTGGAGCCGGGCCTGGAGCCGGGCTTGGGCCAGCCTGCGGTAGACATACTAATGGTTACGGCAACCGTGGCCACTAACCAAACATAGGGGGGGGTGTTTATGTAGCGATCGGGGGGGTGTCTATGTAGGCAAAGGGGGTGTCTCTGTAGCACCTCCACCATCAAAAGTGATCGTTCCATGGGAGCTTAGGCTGAAAAGCATGCTCTCTGATTTCAGCTTTGAAAGTATGCAAGAGCTGAATTTGCTCTCGATATGTCTAGATCTATATAATCATAGATATATAAGTTGAGGGTATCTATAAAACAAGTTCAGAACAAGCGATCCTCCGTCTTGATATCGCCATCATCGGACACCTCATCATTGCTGGTGGTATCCTTGAGAGTATCATCCGCCTGAAAATTTATAAGCCTCGTTGGCTTCCGAAGAAACGCTTCACACAATATTCCAGCAGCGACGCTGACGTTCAGACTGTCCACTCCACCCTTCCTGATCCTCTGTCCATCAATACCAACCTCGAAATCAGCCTTTTGCTGAATGTTCCAACGCAGTCCTTCGCCTTCACCGCCAAGAATCAACAAGCATGGATGATCTCGAACAGGGTGCCCCAACCTGGAAGTGGAGAAGTATTTTCCAATTCCAGAACGCTGGCGTGGGTTCGGTGCGGCTGCCGCGAAGACTTTCCAACCGTGGTTTTGACAGCTGTCAATGAAGCTACCTGGTTGGCTGACCGACATCAGAGGCAGGCTTTCAGTAGCCCCCGCAGAAGCTTTGAGCGCTACTGAGGACAGTGGGGCGCTGCTGCGGTTGGCGATAGCAACAGCGTCGACACCCAGGAAGAAAGCTGTTCTAAGGATCGCACCGAGGTTGCCAGGGTCGAGAATACCATCGAGCAGGAGAACAAGAGGATACCTTGGGAACTCAACATCGTAGTTGACATTCGTATCCCTGCCGTTGATCTCCTCGTCTTCACGAGACTGATGATCGATTACGACGTGTAGTGGTCCTTGTGGCTTTGATACACGCTGAAGCCCGGTAATAGGTAGCTTCGGTAATGGAGAAGCTTCTAGTATATAGCCATTGTGAGGTCTTCCCAAGCTCATCTTGTCCATTAAACGGAGCCAGTCTCCTTTTACCCTTTCAACAACGACACTGCGATCCAGTGCTAAATGTCGGATCCTGTTATCTTGCTCATGAGCCTCGCGGTTCTCACCCCCATAGATGTATAGCTTGTAGAGTTTCCTTCGCGACGACAAAAGAGCCGCAGTGACAACAGAGGTACCATAGAGAAATTCGGACGCTGGTGTAGTATAAGGAATGCTCAGAGGGACGTTGGACATATTTTTCGCTCGCTCGTGATCGACATTCCTTCCGTAGCGACCAAAGTCTCGGGTGTCTGATGGGGCTGACCGTTCATAGCCAGAGTCCCTCTCCCTGCTCGCGAAAGGAGGGTTGTCTGGTCTCGTATCTTGCCTCCCCATTGTGAAAGACCGCCTTCGAGGTTCTGGATAAGATCTTTGGTTATCTCGCAATTCTTCAGGGATGGTTAAGCCATCAATCTCTTCGGTATCTTTCTCGAGCTCACTTGTGCGGCGGGGTCTTCGATTGAGTTGATCCTCCTCAGTTGAGTTTAAATTGTTCCTATGAGGCGCGCGACTGAAGAAATCCTGCCCGGACGAAGGTCTTCTTTCTCTGTCTTGATTTCTTCGATGGACTTCTTGTAAACGACTTGCTGATGATTCTACCTCCGGCGTTTCAAACTTTCGCCCAAATTGGGCTGCACGACGAAGTGCCCTGTTCCCACCTGGCTTACTTGTATAGTCGTATTGACTTTTCTGAGACAGCTCATCTACTACACCTCTTTTGTCCACTCTCTTGGTCCTCCTAGTGATACTTCGCGGGATTCTCCGGTCTTGTTTGAGCTCTTGGTAGCGTTCATGTATTCTTTGTGCCTCCGTGAGATCGTCGCCATCTTGCCCTTGCTGGTGATCAGGCCTTCGTATCCTTGCACGTGTGAATTCTGGACGGTCCGAGGCTTCTTCGTATATCCCGACTCGGCTTGAAGCTCGCGAAGCACGTAGAGATCCTCCGCGATTTGAAGCCTTTTCGTAAGTTCCAACTCGGCCAGGAGGCCTTCTAGTGCTAGAAGGCCGTGGGTTTTCTGCACGGCCTGATGTTCTTTCGTATGCGCCAGCTCCGTCTGGGAGTCGTGTAGTGCGCGGGCGTTCTAAGCGTCCTCGAGTCCTTTCAAGTGGATTCGCTCGGCTTGAAGGCCGGCGCTCACTCCTGGTGACTTCATATCGTGAACGTCTCAGTGAATTGTTGATTGCGGTGTTGGTAGAAATGGAGACTGAAAAGGATTGGAACCACAAAAGTTGGAGTTGCGTCGACGACTGTTTCCAATAAAACCCATTAGACCCAGCCAACAGAGTCTTCAGCATTACATGAGTAGCATACGCTGAGAATTGTAGAGAAACGTTATCGATCCTCTACGATATATTTCCTCTAGCGTCGGCCAGTCGGGTGAATTATCTCCGCGATGCCAAGTAATCTGCGCGAGAAATGACCTCGAACTGCTCGACATCCCCAGTCGTGCGAGTCAAATCAACGGACCAAGAAAGATCAAGCATGCTTGCCGAGACCTTTGAGTATTCTGAAAGGCTGGAAGAACATTATGAGGCTCTGGGACTAGATCACACAGTCGGGAAAGACTGGATCACAAGGAAGGGGGAGAAACATTTAAGCAGACGTCTCGAGCGTCAGCGAAGACCGTGACAGAGCGTATTCGCTTCGCACCGGAACGGACAAATACTTTAGCACTAAGGTTTGCATTGCTATTCCAGGGACACCAAGCCTCATGAATACAGCAGCGCTACAAGAGGAGGATTCGCTAGGGGGAGGGAAACGGTGCTTGACCACAGGATTGTTCATAGAACCTTGCTAAGATGGCAGATGTCGGCGGAGGACACACTGCTAGGACAAGGCTATCTTGTCTTGATACAACTCCTTCTCAAGCTGCGCAATCGGTCTTCGTTCGACCAGATGCCCATGAGCCAGTGACGTATCCTCTGCAAGGCCCAGAAAAACATGACCTTGCTAAGCAGGGTGAGGCGGTGGCCTCGAGGATACCAACCGACACAGATGCATCGATTGCTCCTGCTGGGTTCCCATTTGGTAATCTCGTGCAAGCACAGAACGGCCCAGGTAGTGATATTGTACCACCGCGTCTACCAGGTACTGCAGAGCCAACATTGCAACGGAAAGCTTCAGACGGCGCCCATGGTGGACTTCAAGATACACAACCAGCGTCTGACAATGCAGAAGTGTCCACACCCCAAGGTCGACCTAGCGTTCAGTTCTCTCGTCCTGCCCTCGGCAATGAGCAAGGAGATAGCTCATACTTCCGGTCTAGGTCAGGCACTATGGATGATGGCGATGTTGCAGCTAGAGACAAACGCAGCGGCTCGTTGTTCACCAAATTGAAGGCCCTTGCACATCCATCCAATCCACCTCCTCACACAAGGACGCCGAGCGGGTTCACTCTTGGGGGAGACTCAATTAATGAGCGGCTGGCAACCTCGCATATCTCCCCGAGCTCAGAGCAACAAGACCCAATGCGCGCTCATGCGCTTGATGAGAACAGTGATCGCGATGCTGACGCCGAAGAGAGCACTGGAGAAGAAAACCCTGTGGGCTCTTCGGCTCAGAGGCGAAGGCGGAAGAGTCGACGACCACAAGATGGAGGAGCTCAGACCGCTCCTGCAACCCCAAAAACTCCAATCGCACGCACACGACCCAATATCTTGTCCAGTAGTTCTATGACTCCGACTGACAGATTTCGTCCATCTTTTCTCCCGCGACGGGCAACTATGACAGATATACCTGACGAGAATCGGCAAGGCGTCTCAGAAGATGAAGGCCGGAATATAATGAATCGGCAGAGCCCTTGGCGTAGGGGTAGTGGTTGGGCGTCGCGTGGGCTTAGTCACTCACGGGTTCGGAAGCATAGCAGGCAACCATCTAATGAGGAGCGTAGGCCTAGTAACTTACGGAGACTTACGGGCTTTGGTGCTGGTAACGATAACCCTGGGACATCCTCATTCTCTCCATGGAAAATGTATCGTAGCGAACGCGCTTCAACCGTCAGTGCAGCGAAGTGGCGACAGCTGAAAGCAGGACTGAAGATGATCGGACAACGTCGGAAAGCGGAGAATACCATAGATCACGCCAAATCTGCTGAGCTCATGGCAGAGCTTACAGCTGGAGTTCCTGCGGCGCTTATACTTGCCAGTATGTTTCAAAGAGACGAACACGGAAATAAAAGAATACCCATCTTGTTAGAGCAGCTCAAAGTGCGACTTACCGACAGCAGGCAGGTCGATACGAAATCTGGAGATCGGCACATGATCTTTCGGATTGAGATGGAGTATGGTAATGGTCTCACAAGAATGAGGTGGGTGATCCATCGCGCTCTCAGAGACTTCGCAAATCTTCATGCACGTTACAAGCTTCAGGTTGGTGCTCAAAAGTTCGCTCAATTGAACAAACGAGATGACGTACGTACAAAATTACCACACTTTCCGCGAAGCGCTTTCCCTTATTTGCGAGGCATCAGAGGACTTGATAACCTTAGCGAATCTGATGAAGAAGATGACGGTGACGGGATTGTTCGTAGCGGTGGTGAGGCAAGCGGAGCAGAGCGAACGAGCAAGAAGAAGAAAGTCCGCCCTTCATTGGGGTCATCGAGACGAAAGTCAAGCGTGGCAAATCATAACAGTGATAGTGGTGCAATTACGACAGCGCGCAGAGAAGCTTACCCCGAGCGGCAGCGGAAAAAGCTCGAAATCTATCTTCAACAGATGATACGATATCTCATATTTCGCCCTGAAAGCAATCGTTTGTGCAAATTCCTCGAGCTTTCTGCTCTAGGTGTAAGACTTGCTGCTGAAGGGAGCTATCACGGCAAAGAAGGTCTTCTAGTCATCCAGTCGGGAAAAGGCGTCGACTTTCGGAAAGCTTGGACTCCCTCCCTTCTCAAAGGTCGACATGGTCCCAAGTGGTTCTCTGTGCGCCACAGCTATGTTGTATGTGTTGACTCGCCAGAGGAGATGAACATATACGACGTGTTTCTAGTCGACTCCAATTTTCAAGTCCAGACCAAACGCAAGCGACTGCGAAACCAAAAACCAAAAGACATTGCAAAGGCTGCAAAGAATTCTGCTTCACATCCACAGCACCATAGCTTAAGACTATCGAACTCGGAACGAAAATTAAAGCTGTTGGCTAAGAACGAGCGGCAACTCTATCAATTCGAGGAGTCAATCAGGCATATGGCAACGAGCTCGCCCTGGAGCAAATCGAAACGGTTCGACAGCTTCGCCCCAGTTCGATCGAACGTATTCGCACAATGGCTTGTTGACGGTAGAGATTACATGTGGAACGTGTCTCGAGCCATTAGCATGGCCAAAGATGTCATCTACATTCACGATTGGTGGCTGAGTCCCGAATTGTATATGCGGAGACCTGCCGCAATTTCTCAGAAATGGCGACTCGATAGGCTGCTTCAGCGGAAAGCTCGGGAAGGAGTTAAAGTCTTTGTGATCATGTATCGCAACATCAATTCAGCCATCCCTATCGACTCTGAATACACAAAGTTCTCACTTCTGGACCTTCACCCCAATGTCTTCGTACAACGATCACCGAATCAATTTAGACAGAACACTTTCTTCTGGGCTCATCACGAGAAAATTTGCATCGTCGATCATATGGTGGCTTTTGTTGGTGGCATTGATCTCTGCTTTGGCCGATGGGACACTCCTCAGCATACAGTCGTGGACGACAAGCTGACAGGTTTTGAAGCGTCTGATGCGCCCAAAGATGCTGATCACTGCCAACTTTGGCCAGGCAAAGATTACTCTAACCCCAGGGTGCAGGACTTCTATGCCTTGGATAAGCCATACGAAGAGATGTACGACAGGACGAAGATACCTCGAATGCCATGGCATGATATCCATATGCAGATCGTTGGTCAACCTGCCCGTGATCTTACCAGACACTTTGTTCAAAGGTGGAATTACATCTTACGGCAACGCAAGCCGACTCGGCCTACTCCATTCCTCCTGCCTCCACCAGACTTCAGCCCAGCAGACCTCGAGGCTCTGGGATTGGATGGTACATGCGAAGTGCAGATCTTGCGGTCAGCTTGTTGGTGGTCACTAGGAACACCAGATCTGACGGAACGTAGCATCTTGAATGCGTACATCAAGTTGATTGAGGAGTCTGATCACTTCATTTACGTTGAGAACCAATTCTTCATAACCAGCTGCGAGGTCGAAGGGACAAGGATTGAGAACCAGATCGGAGATGCTCTTGTCGAGCGTATCATCCGCGCTTCCCAGAAGAAGGAAGATTGGCGTGCTGTCATAGTCATTCCGCTGATGCCTGGCTTCCAAAACACCGTTGACCAACAAGATGGCACCAGTATCAGACTTATCATGCAATGCCAATTCAGAAGTATATGCAGAGGAGAAGCCTCCATATTCGGCCGAATACGCGCTCAAGGTATCGAACCTGAGGATTACATTCAATTTTATAGCCTTCGGTCGTGGGGCAACATTGGATCAACCAAGCAACTTGTAACCGAGCAGCTCTACATCCACGCTAAATGTATGGTTGTGGATGATAGAGTAGCGATCATCGGCTCTGCGAACATAAACGAGCGCTCGATGCTTGGTTCACGTGACTCCGAGTGTGCGGCAGTCGTTCGGGACACAGACATGCTTTGGTCAACAATGAACGGCGAACCATACCTCGTAGGCAGATTTGCTCATACACTTCGAATGCGCCTCATGCGTGAACATCTTGGCATTGATGTTGACGAAGTCATGGAAGAAGAGGAGCAAAAGGTGAAGGACCAGCAGTGGGAGAAAGACATGAACAAGTTCCATGCCAAAGAAGCCGAAGATCGGGAGGCTGAGGACCAATTACACAAGTCGAAACATGAAATCAGGGACGAAGTTTTGCACAAGTCGGAAAATATATCTAGCTTCAATCATGATGTCGACTGGGAGCAGGCAAACAATCCGAACCTGAAGACCAATAAGAAGCTCACAGAGGACTCTCGAGTCACAAACAATCCGGAGCATAAGAAAGACGTGGAAGGTGAAGGCGCAGATGCAATGAAACGAGAAGAGCAGGCTGGCCGGGCTGGACGTCGTGATACATACCTGGGGGTGTTGAGCAACGGTAGCAAGGAGATTCTAACATCGTTGGAAGACCTCAAGGCTGCTAAAGGCAAACCAGCAACTCCAGCGAAGGAACCCTCGCCATCAAGATCCGAGTCTCGACTGACTGAGGACGGAGGCAATTCTGGCCTACCACCTTCACAGGCACCGACCCGCACCAGTACATCCCAGCTCGCGCTCTCTCGGACTGCCACGCTACTCCCGCTACCAATGACGGATGACACCGACATTGGTGGACCTCCACCACACCAAAGCTCCTCACAGAAGTCGGCTGGCTTCACAAACCCACTTGTCGCCGACATGAAACGGCCTTTCGTTGACAAAGACTGCATGCGTGATCCTCTCAACGATGCTTTCTTTCTGGATACTTGGCACGCCGTTGCAGAGAACAACACCAAGCTCTTCCGGCAAGTCTTCCGCTGTATGCCCGACAACGAAGTCAAGTCTTGGAAGGAATACAAAGAATACGCAGCCTATGCAGAACGCTTCTCCCAAGCTCAGGGCGGCGGCAAGAGCAGAGATCGAGCAGCGCAAGAAGCACCCGGCAGCAGCGGTCCACCTGGCCAGCCTAGTCTGCCAGATAAACTCCGTCTTCTAGGATCCATCGGAGAGAAAGCTGGCGGAGAAGTCGGCAAAGCCGAAGATCTGAGTGAAAAGATCATGCATAGCATTGGGACGAAGGACAATGGTCACCATGGTCACTCTATGGGCAAAATAGAGGAATGGGCTGAAGCGGCAAATAAAGCGCAACTTGAGCGACAAGCAAAAGAAGGCAAAGAAAAGCCACCTTCACCAACAGCTCTCAAGGAGATCACCACGGATGAGAAGGCCCCATTGCGGACTTCCAATGAGTTCAAAGGCTCTACGACAATGGACGCTGATGAAATGAGTAAAATCAATTCTCCAACCGCGGTCAGCTACTCCGACGCCCTGAACCGAAATACCTCCACACAGAAGCGACGAAGGCGAGCCACGACTCGCAGTTCGAGAAGAGAGTTCCGCGCTAGCGACGACATCACAAGCACAGCCGACGCTGACGAGCTGATGCATATGGTGCAGGGGCATCTTGTGCTATGGCCGTATGATTGGTTGGCGAAAGAAGAGCAGGGAGGGAATTGGCTGTATAGTATTGATGGGTTGGCGCCTTTGGAGATATAGTAAGTTCACAACCCATCGTCGTTGTTGATAGTCAGATGCTGATTGCTATTGTGACTAGCAATTAAGAGATCATTGTTTATTTTTATCGAAAATCCATAGCTCCGGGCATAGCGTGCGTTACTTCTGACTTTTGGTACATGCACTAGCGACGGCGAATATCTGGGTGGCCTTCTTCTTAGCATGTGTTCATCTGAGTTTTCACTTTCTTGACTTGCCTGCCTTTGAGTCCTATGGGGGCAGATTGATGCCTCGAAGAGGCTGTACATAAGATTCACCCTCGATTACTGTATATTACTACGAAAATTGACTATTGATGTTTATCAACCTACAATCATCCCACGCACTACGTTCTTCTATTGAACAACATCCACCCAGGGCAAGCTATAAGGATAAAGCTCCACACCACTCTCACCCCCTCTCCACCTCAGAAACCTCCAAACATCCTCTTCCACCCCCTCGCTGACCATGTTCTCCCGGACCACACTCCAACCTCTCTCCACTCTCTTCGCCCCAAGCACCGGCCCCATCCCATACAGATCCATCTCCCACACCGGATACCCTCTCATCCTCTCTCCCTCATCCAACACCTGCCTTGGCGTAACACGCTCCGGTGGATCGATACCCACATAGCTGACTCTAGCCGGGGGCCAGCGGATGGCTGGCACGTGGAGATCGAGGAAGCGGCGGCGTTTGAAGTCGTGGGAGATGATGGTGATATGGGTGGGGTACGTTCCTGTCAAGTGGTGGAAACGGAGAAGAGAGAAGAGGACGTTTTGGTAGCTGTCGGTGGCGTGGCTTTCGTCTACCATGCGCCATGATGGGACTGATTTGGGCGCGAGAGCTTGGGCTAGGAGCTGAGAAAATAGAGTGGTGTCAGACAGTGGGACTTGGGAAGGGCCGGAATTTAGGTAAAAGGGTTCACGAACCAGGTATGAATCTCCTTCGCTCAATGATTCCACACTCGGTTTTGTAGGACCGCTGTCATTCATTAGTGGCTGAATGGACATGATCTTCTTAGTAGATAGACATAATTACCCAGAGAATATGAGCAAAGAGTCAGGCTGCTCCTCCAGCAATCTGATGCCTGCTTTGATATGCTCAATGAAGGTTGGCGTTTCGCCCTTCTGGAATGGCTCGATAGCCCTTTACAACTCTATCAGCTTATTTGGGATTCATACTTTTTGTGTATGTTCAGGGCAGGAATGCCACATCGAGCCATGAATGTTGGTATTCGATCTGCCTACGTAGAAGATCATAGCAGGCAAAGAACCTACCATTCCGCTTCATCCTTACCATTACTAGGTCCACCAAGCCAGATAGCATGGCAGCAGACTATGATCATTTTATGAGGTATCCGTCGTCGTTGTTCCATCTTCAGAACACCAAACAGCTGGTTATTCTTCAAGCGAATTCAGAAGTGGGGCAAATTGCCAAATAGAATGGACCTCGCAGGTATCATGTGAGCAAGTGTTTCGTGAAAGTAGCTATGTACAGCAACCCATAGCATCATCTGGCGCAAGCCGATGACATGAATTTTGGTGTCGAATTGAATCGAAATGAAAAAAGATGCTCGAAGTGTACGAAAACGCTGAGCCGCACGCCATGCCGCTAATGTGAGCTCGGAGCAATGAAACGCCGACCGCATGCAGCTGTATCGTAAATAGAAAGGAGGATCAAAGAGCCCATAAAGCTCACGCGGATGCTGTGGACCAAGAGCTGACTCTCGAAGTCGTTCCCACGAACTCACTGCTCCCTCGGCTGCTCATGTAAATAATTGCACTCGTCGCCTTTCCGGCATTTGCCTTCCTGCCAGAACTTGCAAGGGAGTCGTGGTGGACCGTAGTACTGCATATCAGAACCCATTAGTGAAAGTATTATGAACAAGATGTAAGATTACATGCCTTCTTCTCCGCCCCGCCAGTCGCTCGAGAACGCTTACGACCATAGTCGTCATCATTATTGTCGTATTGCCGTTTACGGTCATTCCCGTTCTGGTTCTGATACTGATTAAAAAATCCGAAACCTCCCATCTGCGGGACTTGTGGAGCAGATTGGGCTCCGAGTGATGCAATGATCGCCTGTAGGTTTGGTACCGGAGCAACTGGAGCAGAGGCATATGCGGGCTGGACTTGAGGCTGGACCATGCCCGCAAGCGCGGCTTGGAAATTGTACGGAGCTGCTCGCTGTTGCGGCATCTGCATCGGCATCTGAGGCGCTGGTTGATTTGAAAATTGGGCGAAGATGGCTTCAAGACCTGTAGCAGCAGGAGCAGGAGTTACTGGCTGCGGTGGTGGAGCCTGTTTCTGACTATTGATGATCCGGAGTAGGGCAGAAATATCTGGCATTGGTGGTTGAACGGCCGCTTGCTGCTTCATCTCCGCAAGACGAGTCTAAACTGCGTCAGTATGAAACTATAAGTTCTCGGGCCGAAGATTGGACCTACCGTGAACCATTCCTCGACTGGGGTTCCGAAGGCTTCCTCCATGAGGTGATCCCCTGAGTATGGCTCGGATGGCTCCCGGGGCGAAGGAGGGATATCCGAAGGGCTCGTATAGTGTACCATAAGCGTGCTCAACTCTCTTTGGTCCTGCACTGCTCGCTCTTCGCTCCTCGCTTCGAGTGTCCCACCTCGGCTTATGTAGTTCTGGCCCTGAACTGTATCTCCGAGGACACTGAAATCAATGGCTACAAATCGTCAGTCAAATCCAGGTCACAAGGTAGCTCATACGTACGCAGAGGGTCATGCCACTCCGGCAGTGAGATCTCATCAGGTGGTTCATAATCTTCCTCATCATCGATGTCAAGATCCTTGTGCATTTTCAACATTTGACCCTCCCCTCGGCTATCGCCAACGTCTCGTACTTGGCTGTCTTCGTGGCCTAATTCTTCGTCAGGGTCGTGCACAAATTCTCGGACTTGCACTAGGTCTTCGTCCGCTTTGAAAGAGACACGAAGCCTTCGACGTGATTCTTTGCGAAGTCGTTTACGCTTCTCTTCAGGGGATTCTGTTTTGCGTGTTTCCTCAACCTTGACCGGTGGAGCGTCTTTCTGGGCATTCAAGGTGGCCATCGTGGCGGCAAATGAGAAGGCAGGCTTAGGCGGTTCTGCCTTAACTTCGGGCTTGGCCTCAGATCCAGCACTGAAATAATGTTAGTATTTGTCATTGTGCGAACTTCAATGCTATAGGTTAAAAAACAAGCGGTTCCTCGCTTACCTGGATTTCCCATCCTCTAATTTCGAAGAAGTTCCAGGCTTCTTCGATGCAGACTTGAGACTCGAGAAGAATCCAGAGGGTTTTGCGGTGACGGTGTTTGCTTTGGTCTTAGCAGCATCGGCCACAGTCGTCTTTGTCGGCGCTTTTGCATCAGCTTTTGGTGTTGGTTGACGTGCTTTATTGGCAATGGTGGCTTTAGCTGTTGTGGCGCTATCTGAAGCTTTTTTGACCGCGATCGATGCCTTTCTAGCATTAGACATCTCTATTTTGATATCCTTTGACTCAGACGTTGGAGAGCGCTCCTTTTGAATCTTCGTCGTTGCGCCGTTTGTTGGCTCGGGCTTCACAGACTTTGCGCCTGCTGCCTTCTGCTTCGAGAGCTCTGCAGCGCTATCCAGAATCTTCTGGGCGAATTTCTTCCCGTCATCATCTCCTCTCTTGACCAACCTCGCTAGTACTTTATCCACTTTCGTCTTCTCCAGAAGAGCTTGGTCAATCGTTGCACAACGAGTCAAGAGCTAGCGATTATCAGCGTTCGGATTCCGACTTAGGGTACATTGAATGTGCTTACCTCAAGAATGCTAGCAATGAAGGTGCCTGTATATTCATTTTCCTTGAATCGATCCGCAAGAAATTGGTAGAAAACGAGGATGAACGGAGGACTTTCTCCCAGACTAGCATTGAATTAGTCTGACGCTTTCAAAACGCGAGATTGTAACCCGTATCAAACAAAGTAATATGCAAAATCAGAAAGCCATAAGATGCTTCAAGTGCTCTTGAATACTCGCCTTATGGCAACGGTAAGTGACTCGACGCCGAATAACCGGACAAGCTGGCTTTATTGAGCAGAATTCTGCAACCCGGTTTGGAGTGCTTTATTATACCCAAAATCTGTGGGATTGACGCTTGGGCCATGCCAGAATTCAAGGCTTACTACAAGGCTAGTAATACCCACGAATGGCATGTTTGCAACAGAGGACCATTCTGTATCTATCTCATATGCCACTATTGCCTTGCGCGATGCCTCTGAATCAACGCCTTTTAGGGCGTTCGCTAGGTCCGCATCCGCCTCCACCAAACGCACAATAGACATTACTCGCTTACATCCGCCAGTGGGGTCGGAGAGGAAGGAATTGGTAGCACTTGAAGTGGACGCTGGTATGGACGGGAAAGAAAAAGGTACGTACTTTTCAATAAGATCTGGGTGGCCGTGCTTGAGGGTCAAGCCGATACAGGACTCCAGAAGACGCCGTTGCTCTTGAACCCGACGATCGTAGGCTTTGATGTTGGTTTGGTCCTTCTTGTCAATTGCCGTCTGTAGCGAGGCAGCTTTTGCCTTCCACTTATCACGGATGCCTTTGAAGATATCCCAATACTCGCCAAGAGCGGTGCGTATGACAGTGCTAGACAAGCCAACATTCTTCTTCGCCCATACTGCCTTGATGACGTCGTATTCGACAGCCTTGCTGGGATCTGCGGGGCGGATTGCGGGAATTGGGGATTGCTCTTCTGGCTCCATTTCTACATCCGACTCTGAGTAGTAATCGGACTCGTCTTCAGAGTCTGATTCAGACGTTTCAGTGAGGGAAGCCGACTCAGCAACTGATCCGGAACGAGAATGTGATGCATTGGTGGAACGTGGACCGGCCAATTGGGTCTCTGTCTTTTTGAGCTTCTTCAGTACAGGCTCTCGGTCTCGATGCCAAGGATCGCTCCCCTTCTCTATTAACTCATTAGTCGCAGACACCTGGCACAGGTGAGCACTAAGGGCACTTACCCAATTGGAGTAGACTTCGGAATTCCTTGACAGTCCTCCTCCTCCTAAATTTAGCCAATACAGCTATAAATTGTCAGTACAGTTTTCTTCAAGGCCTTAAAGGCCGGATTGATTGTCCCTACTTTTGGTGCCGCTCGAAGCTAGATTACCATTGCCTACAAATGTAAAACCATCCACACGGGTAGACTTAGTGGCATTCGATAGTCCTGCTGTAGGCTTGATGTGCATGCCTTTGGCATTGATTGAATCGGGCGTCGCAGAGGAAAGCGTGATCCATTCCTGTGGAAGAGTGGGACCTGTCCCAGTGGCCGAAGCTCGCGGTACAGGTAATGGTTGACCAGATCGCGAGTTGAGGGACTAAACGAGGTTAGTCTTGGACAGATTATAGAATACGTTGGATGGTAAATGACTATCTCGACTTACTTGGCGATTAACTTCCCCAGCGACTTGAGGAGCAGAGTCCGGATAGCTCTCTAACGCTGACGGTGAGATAGTCTCATGATGCTGTTGTTCGAGGCTTTGCGGTCCATTATACTCATACTGAGCGGTGTTGTTAAGAGGAAGTGTACCGTATCCTAGGGTGTTGTCGTATTCCGAGGGAGAAAAGGTTTGGTTCGGGTTAGAGATAAACCCGTAGTCGAAGGGAGCAGGGCTTCTTGGATACGATTGATTATAATCTCTCGGTGGCGCCCCATAATCTGACAAAGGCAACAAAGTCGAAGATTGATATGGATTCTGTTGCCAATTCTGATTTCCTTGGTCGAAGCCATTGATCGCCTGCTGCTGAGCGGGATAGGCTTGCGGGTTCCATGAAGAGTCGAACGCGGAATCATTATCTGTATGAACAAAACTACTGAAGGCATCGTTTTGCACCCCGCTGAAAGCATAACTGCCTCCGACCTGCTGTGGACCACTCCCATTATATCCGTGACTCTGCTGTCTTGAATCCATCCTCGCCAAACGACAATGTTACTCAGCCTTAACGGAGAAAGATTGTTCCGTAATTTTGACCCTAACCTTCGAGCTTTTCCCAATACAGTAAAGCGTAGCTGAGATGTGAAAACGGGTGCCTGCTGAGACCGGAAATTTCTTTTCAAGCTTTGGTGGATTGAGCGCCTTGGGGTGATTGACTGGCCGTAGCTATGCGCTGAACATTCAATTTGTAGAGAAAATGTAGTTTAGAAGCTGGCAAAAGGTAGCTTTAGGGGTTGACTGATACTCGCAGCGGTGTTAATTGGACAGAACGAGTACTTCGAGGTACCACGGGGACTAAGAGCTCGTTCTGAGAGAGCAGCTTGAGCCCTTCAGAGTGAGGTAAACTCTGTGACAGAGTCCACCCAATTCCGCGTGTTGTCCACCGACCGATGTACCTCACTCCCTCCACCTCTCCAACACAACTTGCCTTCACTCTGGCAAGCTTAGAAACTCATCCAATCAATACTTCAGGATGGCCTAATCATTTAGGGAGCGAACTATAGTGGTCCAAGATGGGAATAGGGAAGATGGGAGATGAAGAAAGAAGGTGAGTCGTGGTAGAAAGCGCGCGACGACGTTCCGCAAAAGGATTTTGAATACGGGCGCTAGCGCTAGCGCCGAATTCTACCTCGTAACGTTCGACAGCCAAAACAGAGAACACCTCAGGTTTAAGCATAGCTGTTATGTTGGGAATCTACGGCTTGAAAAAGCTTGACGCCCCGCCCCAGTGAATGGAAGTCCTCTATCATATATTTCAGTACTGAGAAGATTCCATCATGGCGCCTCATCAGCAAACACTTCGAGACCGGCAAGTAGGTAGGCCTGCCGTTGTTAAATTATGGCGAAGCTCGATACTGACAATTACACAGCTTCCATTGGGAAAATACTAAATCTCAATCACTCGTCGCTTACAAACACCCTCAACGGTCATGACTCAGCCGTTGTCAACGGCCCTATACATCAATCTACGCCCGTATTGAATTCAGATGGCGATCCCATATGGAAGGTATTGGTCTTTGATGATTTGGGCCGAGATGTCATTAGCAGTGTCTTGAGAGTTAATGACCTTCGTGGTTTTGGAGTTACCATACATCTGTCCGTATTCCAAAAGCTCAGCTACGGTTACTCGCGCTGACTTCTACAGCAACATAAACGCTCAGCGTCACCCGATACCTGATGTCCCAGTCCTCTACCTCCTGGAGCCCACTGCGGCCAACCTTAGCCTTGTCAATGCCGATCTCTCCAGAAGTCTCTATGCCGACGCCTATATCAATTTCCTTTCGTCAATACCACGACCGTTGATGGAGGACTTTGCTGCGCAGATTGCAGAAGCCGGCACAGCTGAGAGCGTAGCCCAGATGTACGATCAATATCTGAACTTTATAGTGGGCGAGCCAGACCTGTTCAGCTTAGGCATGGGCAAAGACACATACTGGGCATTGAACAGCGCACAGGCAACAGACGAGGAGATAGATGCGTTGGTAGATAGAACAGTCAGCGGCCTTTTTAGTGTGGTAGTTACCATGGGTAAGTCGCCCTCCATAAAAAATACCAGACTCAGCTAATCTTGCTACAGGCTCGATACCAATTATTCGAAGTCCGAAAGGCGGCCCAGCGGAGATGATAGCAGCAAAGCTAGACCGCAAATTGAGAGACCACATTCTAAACTCCAAAGACAACCTCTTCTCCAGCCACGGCCAACGGCCATCCTCGTCCTCTGGCACCCCTTCATCACGACCAGTCCTTGTCATTGTAGACCGCAACGTCGATCTAATACCCATGCTCTCACATTCATGGACATACCAATCTCTCGTCCACGATGTCTTGAAAATGCATCTCAACCGCATAACTATGGAATCCTTTGTCGATGCAGATAATCCAAGCAAAGGCAAGATGAAGAGATCGTACGACTTGAATTCAAACGACTTCTTCTGGGCTCGAAACGCTGCGATACCCTTCCCTCAGGTTGCAGAGGACATCGATATGGAGCTTACCAAGTACAAAGATGATGCCAGCGAGGTAACAAGAAAGACGGGCGTTTCCTCGATCGAAGATCTGAACGACAGCGGCTCATCAGCCTCCCATCTCAAAGCTGCAATCACCCTACTTCCGGAACTGCGAGAACGAAAAGCGACATTGGACATGCATGTAAACATTGCAAGTGCCTTGTTGGAAGAAATCAAGGACCGTCAATTGGACAATTTCTTCCAGATCGAAGAGAACATTACGAAGCAAACGAAAGCCCAAATGCTCGAACTCCTGAACGACGCGGCAAAAGGTAAAGAACCACTCGATAAGCTTCGCCTCTTCATCATCTGGTTCCTGAGCACCGAACAAGAAGTGTCCCGGGCAGAAATGGATCGTTTCGAAGAGGCTCTCACGCGTTCAGGGGCCGATATCACAGCCCTTGTGTACGTGAAAAGAGTCCGCGATGAGACGCGGATGACCATGATGAATTCCGCGCCTTCTGCACCAACCCAACCATCTACAGACTCTAATCTGTTCCGTGGCTTCTCATCCCTTTCTAATCGCCTGACCGACCGTCTCGGCGCTGGAGCGCTGAGCTCAAACTTCGAGAACCTTATCTCTGGTGTCAAGAACTTCCTGCCTGCTAACAAAGACATCACCATAACTAAGATCGTCGAGTCTCTTATGGATCCTGCCTCTGCCTCGTCATCCGCTATCGCTAAAACAGAAGACTACCTTTATTTTGATCCCCGGTCAGCGAACGCTCGAGGGACCATGCCTGGCGCACCATCGTCGCGGCAACAGAGTGCACCAGGTGGTTTCGCTCCCGGTTCTAATGCCACATTTGGTCAGAGAAGACAGGGTTTCAGTGAGGCTATCGTATTCACCGTGGGAGGCGGAAGCATGGACGAGTATGGAAACTTGCAGGACTGGGCAAAGAGGACGAGCGCTGCGCAAGGTGTTGGTGGACCTAGAAGAAGAATCGTCTACGGCAGCACAGAAGTCGTCAACGCAGAAGACTTTGTTGGGGTAGCGGCCAGGCTCGGTAGGGAGAGCGGATAGCATGTGGGCCTTAATTGAGGTTGTGACATCATTCCGGACGCTTTATACCCTCTCACTGATCCAAATCGCACCCTTACACCCACTCCTTATGACCCTATTCAGCAGCTCATAAGGCTTTGCTTCCTTTGCTCCTTCTCCTACAGCTTCATCCAGGTGCTCCAACTCCTCATCCCTTATCCTCTTCAGAGTACTAACCAAATCTCTCAACTCCTTTCCCACCTCCTCCCCCCTCTCTTCCATCTCCCTCACCCACCCCAACAGCACCCTAACCTGCCCATTATAATGTCCCCCAATCTCCGTCTCCACCGCCTCGGTACACGCCATCGCCGCCTCCCGTCCCATCAACCCCGTTCCCCACCCCAACACACTTGCCGCAACGGACCAAAACGGATACAGAGCTGTAGGCCGGATTCGATGCTTTGCGAGGAGGGCGTTGAAGGTGCTGAAGTGTCCAGCTTCTTGGGCGTACATGTGCGACATTAGAGGGCGAAGATGCGGATGCGTCCGGGCGATGGGCGGAGTTTGGGCGGTATAGATTAGGGTGGCGGCGAGTTCGCCGGCTTGGTTTACGCGGAGGGCGGAGTCTAGGAATTGTTGCTGCTCTGCGGAGAGGGGGCGGCGCCGTAGGGCTGTGGATTGAGAGTCCAGTGTTTCTGGTGTTGGTTCGGTCTTTGGGGAGGCTGAGGATGTAGTGATTGAGGCATAATGGTTTCGGAAGCGAGGAGGGGTGAAGCTGGGAAGGAGAAAGTCCAAGATTGGGGTTTGATGATGGAGAGCTGGTCTGTAGAGGGTACGAAGGGTGTTTGCGGCATTCATTGTGAGTATAGCCGCGGGAACGATGAGCTCTAGAATCAAGACTTGAATTTATCCCGATTGATACTCAGTGGCAGTTGTTAGCAAACTATAGTCATTCCCAGGCACAAACATCGAAATATCGACCTCATAATCAATAGAACACCTTCCAAGCGAGCGCTTACGGCCCAGGGGCGCCTACCGGCCTTGGCTCACTTGGCAGTGGAGCCCCGGTTTGTTTGATTTCAAAGTGAATGGTTGACTCCCTCTTTTCTATTGTTCCATCTGCTTGCTCCAGCCTCCACATTTGATCAGCTTCTATCGGCTTACTAGCCCGCGTGACAACTTCGAGCCACCAACTTCTGCACATCCAATTTCACTTCCATGCGACCTTGATACTACGGCCACCACAATCAGCCTTTTGTACAACACTGCACCACTCCATTTCTGATATACTCAATTAATTACACGAAGCGGGCTTCGTGACGTTCGTTAATAGCTGGACTATCATAATACAAATACCGCGCCACCATGGACGTCGAGGATGCTGAGCTACTCGCCCTCGCAGGGGGTGACTCTTCCGATGAGGAGGACACTAAGCCCACTATCACCAAAGCCCTGTCGCCCCTTCCTTCAATCGAGATCTCTCAGCCAAACGCCTCCGGAAGCAACTCGACCCCCAGATCATCTACCAGGCATGGAGGCACTTCCAAGGCTATGAAGAAGACACGCAAAGCCGACTCCGAAGAAGAAGGCGAAGCGTAAGTCCCTACAATGTACCCACCCTTTGTGTCACAATGCTAATCATTAGTCATAGCTCTTCGACACCTGCATCACCCAATTCTCTCCAGTCTGCACCGATGTCCGAATCCGACTCAGATTCTTCTCCAGTTGATGAGCAAGGCGCTGGTGGTCCTCTCTTCCCCATCGATAACAAGTTCAAGTCCGAGAAGGATAAGAAGGAAGTCATGTCGATGTCTGAAGTCCAGCGCGAAGCTATTCTCGCTGAGCGTGCCGCACTCATCGAGCGAGAGACACAAGGCCAGCATCTTCGCCGTCTGCTGGAGGCTCGGCAAAGGCAAGAAGCCAAGGGTGGTGACAAGAAGCGCAAGGCTGCCGATTTGGAGGAGAGTCCCCGCAACCGCAAGAGCTCTCGCCAAAAGACAACTCTTGGCGGGCGCAAAGTTGGGGAGACCTCGGCAGCGATTGACGCATACAAGCGTGTACGCGAGGAGAAAGGCATCCGGGATAATCAGCTTCGCCTTGATGCAGCAGACCGCAAGAACCGACGAGCTCGAAGCTCCAGTGACAATAGATATTCCAGCGCGGACGCTGATGGAGAGAGCGAAGTTGAATGGGATGATGGAAAGCCCAAGGTTGACGAAGAGCGAGTTCGCAAGGAGCCGAAGGCAGATTATGCCGATGTTCGCCGAGCAACACTACCCCGCAACTTCTTTGCGGACTACTGTTTTTACCCAGGTTTCGATCAGGCTGCCAAGGATTGTTTTGTCCGCATCCCACTTGCGGGGGAGGGCAAGAATGGGCAAATGGCTTATCGGTTGGTTTTGATCAAAGGTAATTCGTGAAAGTCCACTGGCTTGGGCTTCACTGACCTTTGCAGACATCATTGAGAAAGAAGGAGCCCACTATGCCGTGGAGAAGAAGAATGGCAGGAGATTCGTCACGAATCAACATGCAATGCTCGTCATTGACGGTGCCGCAAAAGAGTTCCACTTCAATGGCATATCCAATTCGATTGTCACTGAGGTACGTCGAATATTCTGCAACGGGTAGTACTACAACTGACATGCGCAGGCTGAGGTCGCGAACTATGGAAACCTGATGGAAGACGCAGGAAAACAGCTTCCTACTAAGCGTTTCCTCCAGCAAAAGCTCTTAGACATTGAGTCCGTCATACGTCATACCTTCACCGAGGCCGAACTTCAAGAGAAACTTCGTCGATCTGGTGTACTTAATCAGGGTTCAGATCATCTCGAGCGCGAGACAATCAACAAGCGTCGCCGTGCAGCCGTGGAGAATGAGGACGAAGCAGCTATCGCCAAGTGTGACGCGGAATTGGCAGCGTTAAGCGGACCAAAACTCATGTACGGCACAAGTCTCGTCGCTCTACAGACCCAAATCCCTACCGCTCCTATCCACCCCAGCCAACAAGACCGTCTGGCCGAATTGAACATTCGCAACCGCAAGGCCAATAGGGAAGACGTCCGCAAAGCCCAGCTTGCAGAGCGCAAGGCTGATCGACTTGCGCGCGAGGCTGTTCAGCGCGGAGAAGCTCTTCAGAATCCCTTTGCGCGTGTCAAGACATATGCGAAGACTCACCACGACATTAACCAGTCTCTTACTCCACAGCGTGTTGGCCAGCAAGTTGGCAGTCGGGATATCAGCCGCTCCGGAACGCCCGCTGATACTACTACTCCAAAGCCAGAGGAGACGAAGCCCGCGTTCGCCAGCCCGCCTCAACTATTCACAGCTTCGGGTATGCCAATGCTTGGGAGCCGTAATATGGATGACGAGATCATTGCTAGCTTGGATATGGGGATTGACATTGAGCTTTAGGGGTGGAGAGGGGGGATGGCACGTCGATGGATGACAGCGGGACGGAGAATGGCGTGAAAAGAATTGCTCGACATGGAGAATGAATTTTTAGCACGGCGCACGTCAAGGATACTGAAGAAAGGATAGGGGAAAAGGAGACAGTGGATGGTTCGTGTTGACCAGATCGCCTTTGACATAGGCGAAGCATGCCTTGACATTTTGTTCTGCCACGTATTGAGACAGACTTTTAGTCGAAGAATTACACCCAACAATCCCCAGAGATCCCCACAAATCGCTACTACTGTAACATACCTTAGGCTAAAGTCTCGACCTTTGCTGTGTCACATGCAAGGCCTCGGACAATGTCGGAATTTAGCCTAGTACGCCCTCGCCCTTTACAGATCGCGCCACGAGAATAACGGTTATGACTCTACTCGACTCGTTTTCACTCATTCACCAGAATTCCCAATAGACTTACTTTTGTTCTCCAAGAATAGCCCTGTGCTCTTAAAGCTCTCATCCACTACATGGAATCACAATACTCGTTTGCTTCACACAGAACAGGGCTTTACAGGTTCTTGCTTGACTTCAAATAGTTCACCGCCTATTTAATCTGATTGCCTGGCACAAGCAAAGTTACGATAATAATAGCAAGAGTGTAGCAACTCTATCAATATGCACGACTTACGAAGACAAGCTCTGGAGAGCGGCAAGACCGTATCTCGCAAAGCGCGCTCGAAGCAGTCTTCCCCAGCCACGTCAAGGACCCAGTCACCAGCAACATCCCGTGCTGCAAGCAGGAGCCGCGCAGTCAGCAGAGCAGGATCAGATGAGGGGGAGGCAGAGCTTAGCGATGAGACCTCTTTCAGGTAAGGCTCCTGGCTGCTACGAAAGTTACACATTACACAGTATGTTTGCTAACGAGCAGTATAGCGTTGGTTCTCTTGACGAGATGCTAAATGGGGATGGAGTGGACAATACTACGGATGCTTGGGGGGTGGAACTTGCGGATCGGATTGAAGAGATTTTGGCGAGGAAGGGCAGCACGGTGCAGGGAAGGGAGAAGTGCTATAAGACCTACATCCACATCTTGACCAATCAGTATGCGGAGGAGGAGGTGCGTGGGAAGGAAGATGAGCTTGTGGCTGCATTTTTAAAAAGTTTCAAGGAAGAGAAGAGCGAGAATGAGACGGTGCTTGCTATTAAAGTTGGGTGTCTTCGTATGAGCTTTAATCCCGTCATACTAACATTTTACTACAGCCATCGCAATAACCCTCATAACCTCCCCGTCCGACCAAATCTACGAAGCAGCCTCAACGCCTCTCAAGCGCACAATCTCCCATTCCACTTCCCACGCCGCCAAAACTGCCTCCATCCACGCCCTCGGCACCTGCGCTTTCTGGGGCGGCGCCTCCGACGACGAAATCCTCGAAATCATGGACTTCCTCCTCGAGATCATAACCAGCGATGGACACACCGTCAACGCGCCTGATGAGCCCGAACCCGTGGTCGCCGCGCTCGAAGAATGGGGTTTCCTTAGCACGCAAATAGACGATTTGTCCGAACAATCTGAAGACGCCGTTGCAGCGTTCGCTGAGCAGATCAATTCCAGCTACCCAAGCGTGCAGATTGCGGCAGGGGAGGATATTGCGCTGCTATTTGAGAAAAGTTTCAAGCAGATTGTGCCTGATGAGGATAGCGTAGCGGATTACTCAGACTCCGACCTCATCGCCGACCCAGACGACGAGTCCCAAAAACCAAAACTCATTCGCCTCTACCCCGCCTACCGCCGCACCGACCAACTAATCCACGAGCTCTCCTCCATCGCGAGCATCAACACGCACCAACTCTCGAAAACCGACCGGAAGGCCCTCCGCACGAATTTTTCGGATATTCTGAACAGTGTGGAATACCCAACCCGAGGCCCGAGGTATCAGAATGCTATTAGCGATGAGACGGGGAAAAGGTATGGGAGTAGGATGGTGGTGAAGATTAACAAGGGGGGCGTGATGAGGATTGATAAGTGGTGGAAGTTGCATCGGTTACAGGGACTGAGAAGGGTGTTGCAAGGAGGGTTCGTGGGTCATTATGAGAGGAATGAGGTTGTTTTTGAGACGCTGCCGTAAGTGGTTCTGTCTCATGGCCTTGACTTGTGGCCAAGGGCTGACGGCGTGTGCAACAGGATTATGATTACCAATGAGAGATGAGGGAGGATATGAGACGCGGATGAGGCGTGCTGGAAGCAAAAGTTTTGGCACGATGTACATGGAAACTTCGATGGCTGCACGGATCTTGAATATTTGGTTATGCAATGATTGTTCTCTGTTAGTGATGCATGTTTTAGGATTTATGACAATGACATCTATCATGTACGGGATCAACGAGTGAGTCGTAACGGTTCATTCATAATGCATGCAGTATGCATTCTCTGATACACATGACTACTGTTGTAGAAGAAATCAACAAAATATCTATCAAGGGCAACTAGCCATCAACATCGCTGCTCGTGGTAGCTCTCGAGCAAAACAAGTGCTGTTCTTGTTCATATTTTGGCTGAAAGGTTGATGTTGTTAGGGTACTTCACTGATGATATGTCCGATATCTTCTAGTGTCGGAGTGACAAAGATCCCGCATGCTGACAGTCTTGAGCCAGAACGTGGTCACTGTCGAAGTTTACTATTCGCTGGTCATGCTGGTTGTGGGGCCTCCTGAATAAGTGGTCGTCCTCTTCACAGCTCATTGGGAGTAGCAGAAATTCTGATTTGGAGCGATCTGGAGCAGGATGCAATCTCGGTGTCCATCAAAGAACATGGAATGCAGATCAGGACTGACGTGTTTTTGGCCAAGGTAAAGAGGACTCAAAATTAAAGGTATGTAGGCTTTCAGGCGCGAATTGAACCTTCCTTCTACGATGTATAGATAGCTCAGCGCGTAACTGATTCGTCAACTCTCGGGAGAATTCTCGCCACGATCGTACTTCTGGACTTATTTAACGTCGAATTGGATCTCCATGAGCAACAACACATGGTGTCTCAGTATCAAAAGCAGAGGCTACCAAACATTGATCTTTAGCGAACAAGGACAACGTTTCACATCAAATCCGACTGGAATCTGCTGAACAGCGAGGATCAAAACATGAAACAAGAGCGCAAACGAACCTACCTTCGGGTTACACTACGAGTCTATATCGAGGTATATTTCAATAAACTAGGGCGACAGAAACACTTGCTCCAAGCCATCACGAACCCTTTATTCTTCGTGTGACAAGTGACTCATATTGCGTGGGGCGTGTCGTTCTACAGGTATAAGTATCCTGCCTTCCCTCCGCTTCTTCTGTTTCTACACAGCAAGACAATCAACTTACCCACCGGGCCTGAACCAAACAAACAAATCGAGTGGACACGCAACAGCAATGAACACACCGTCTACAACAATATCGCTGACTGCATCATCAACAAGCCTACCCTCACGAACAATCAGTACCTAATCTCAAAAGATCCCACTCAGCAACATGTATCTATCACCATTCGTCTTCATCGCCTCCTTCCTCCTCACAGCGCTGGCCGTTCCTGTACAGGTGGAACCACGACCTCCACCACACGCTATTACGGTATCAGTCCCAAACGCTAAGCGCGGTTCGCGGCACCATTTCGAAGAGGAGACTGGAGTGGAGCATGACGGTCATGGGGTTAGCCGAGTCAAGGAGGGGCGTTCACCGGAAGCCACCACGGCGCCATCTCGGCTCTCAAAGCGAGGTTTCTTTGACGAAATCAAAGCAGACCTGGACAAGTTTGGATGGTGCTTTCATGATTGTGATAGTAGGGGATGAACGCTACAGAGTCAACCGACTCAAGGTGTGAAGATTGTTGGGCCTGGGCGTGGGCATTGTGGCAGGCTTCCGTGTCAAAAGTGAAGAACAAGAATTGGGAAGCATGCAGTCTTTTGTGATATTGTGCAAGTTGCTTGCCATGGACTCGTTGCTTGCGAAGGTTGCAGGAGGGTAATGTGGGAGCACAAACCTTGGGAAAACTAATGGAATTGGGATTTTCCTGCCATGAGTGTGCCATCTTACAGAATTTTCACAATGAATCTACCTTTTCATCATCAAGCACGCAAGCTAATAGACACTCGAGCATTCCAATCTACTTTATGACACACCCACCCACGCCTGGTGTATTATTCATTATAGGAAACATTGCGCTGAAACCGAGAATAGAGTCGTGGCGCACAAAGCATTGTTCTATAAGCTTTCATGAAACAATGTTCCATATACTAAAACAAAGGTGGCACACTCTTGTGATTTTCGGCTGTAGACCTCGTACAATGGTTATAGTGATTGATAACAAAAGCTTCTATGGCGAGGCTCGCCTTTTGCCAGAATGCTTTGGTCTATACGAACAAGATTTCGTCTAACGAAGCCGAGTGAAGCCAAATTATCGTGAAAGCACAATGAAGACTTGTTCAACCAGTTGTTGCTAACAAAGCCTTGGTTGCCCCATGATTCCGACCTTTGTCAAGCCGTTTCATAAGTACACCAGGAGGTCCTCTTCCACTCATGAAACCAGATCCCTCAATTCACAAACAAGAACCCCTTCAGCCCAGTTTTCGAATCATATTCGAAATCATGCATTTCTCCACCTCCGCTCTTCTCCTCGTCGTAACCTCCCTCCTCACCACCCTCGCCGCCGCGACGCCGGTCGCAGTCACAAGCCAAGCTACGAAAGTACAAATTCAAGAACAAGAAGCCAGCGCAGCTAGGAAAGTAGAAGGCCAAGAACATAAAGAGATGGTCCAGCATTGCCAACATTGTGCCCCCGTTCCCGTTATTGTGAACGCGATGGGTACAAAATAAAGCAGCACTACCAGCTTCCTGACGGTGGTGGTTACGCAACGAGGTCGGATTGACTGTGCTGGGGATAGAGTTGTGTATAAAAGAAGTCGGTAAGTATGCTGGGCATAAGTATTGTGTGATGGTAAATAGATCGAGTGCTGCGGCGAGGCTGGTCTTGTATCATAACGCTGGACAATAACATCTGACCATCAAACATAGAATCCCATGCTCATCTCCGCGAATGAACATTGTCACTATTTCCCTCTTGTTCATCTTAGCCATTTTAACCCGCTCAATCCCTCTCCAAATAGCCGACTATTCATCTCTCGTAAATGGTTGACTCACCTTTGAAAAAGACAAAGACAAGAACAACAATACTTTAAGAACCATGCAACTCATCATCAAAACCTTCATCCTTGCTACCCTTTCCCATTTCCAATTTCTCGCCCTAAGTACACCAGTCGTGCCTCAGACGGCATCGTACACCGTGAGACTAAGAGCGTACCAAGTAGGTCGATACCCTTCACACTTGGTTACCTTGAGCCTATGGCCGTATGTACAAGGAATAGTAGCAGTGTCTCGAAGCCTGAAAGGCCAGATGTTGACTGAAAAGCTGTAGAAAAATCGTAGAAAGGCGGTGTTGATATAAATCCTGGTCAACGCCTTGAAGTCAAATGACATACAACAGTATGCAAAGGGGCAGTCACCAACAACCTTAACATTACCTCACGCCTTTGCCACCATGAGGAGCGGCTACAACTCTTCCCACTGTTCCTTCTGAATCATTTAGACACGAGGACTGTTCAAGAATGATACCATTCCCCCAATCCATGGCACTGGAACGCTTTCGTGCGAGGCAGCAGTCTGCATCTGGGACACCTATCTCAGCCCGCTCACCAGCGCATCAGAGCCCGCTCAACAAAGTCAATAACAAAGTAAGACAAATCGCCTCAATCTAACGCCTTCCACTTACTCCAAGTGCGCAAAATTGCAGGCAATCAAAAGGAATTCGACGGTCTGACAAAGACGGGCATTGACACATTGGGCGAACACTTCTGGCACATGAGAGCTAGACCCGAGAACCACATCATCAAGGTGATATGGGCTCATAGATTGTATCAAAGCCAAACGATGAGTCTGATCGACAACATAAATAACAACATTCGTTGGCGAGCTCCGAATGGACGAGATTCTGAGATCCTCTTTTGCGGTTTCGTTCTCTAAGACTGATTGAGCAGCTAGTCTATGATGACACTGCGAGCTCTAAGCCCTTCCTGGGCTGGGCGGAGCACAATGCAATGCGTGCTGGATTTGCAGAGTATCGTAGCGTGGCTGATGAGCGGAAGTGGCTTTGAAGAATCTGCATTGGCGATGATGCGTCGAACTTCGAGGCGAAGACATTTCGCTTGAGATACGGTTGCTTCAATTGCACTTACCATTCGTGCCATCAACGCGGGCTGGACGAAGGCCGCGTCAAATGTCAGGTCATTGAACGTGGCCGTCAAGCAGGATCTTGTCGCAAAATTTTAAACAAGGCGCGTGATATCTGGGCATCACTTTTACGGTAGTCTAACCTTGACTTTTATTGGTTGAATGGGATGGGATTGAAAGGATGGGCATTCTGCCGCTAATATAGATCAATTCTAAGGATCTGAAGAGGATATTTCTTAGCGGGGCGGCCGCTTGTAGGCAGCGAGAGCTATAGCTAACCGTGCTAATTATATAAATTCGGTTTTATGACGCGATTTTTGATCGTAAAGCTTACTCTTATGGATCTAGACAGGCTCAAAGTTACAGGTTTATAAGAGAGTCTACAAGCTTAGAATTTCAATGTTAGATCCACAAGATTTATAAGACTCCAGTTGGCATAGCGGTCCTTTCCGAACCTTACCCTCGGAAGGTCGGTGCAGACTAACAATTACCTGATATCGTGATACTGTCCAGATCGTAATCTTTGACATAATTGATGGTAGAAAGCAGATGTCATTCACCGACGATCTCAGATTCAGCTCCAAAGGTCCCAGTAAGAGTGGTAGCTAGTGGCTGTTGTTCAATACATCGACATCCCATGAAGTGGAAATATGTCAACCCTGATGTCAGAAGTTTGAGCACATGATTCATGAAGATCAAATCGTCTCTTATCATCGCTATAGATGAGTTGTGGTTGCGTAATCTTTGGCTCCGAGAACGGCGTGGTTGCCTATGTTGCTGCTCGATGCGAGGGTGTTTTGTGCTTGAGTCGATTGCACTGGCGTCTGAGACTGGCACTTTTTCTGACTCCAAGCCTGATGTCTTATCTGCTGTTTGCTCAAGAATGTAATTCAGTTGACAATACGACTACTTCTCGTATCATTGGTCTATTTTTGCCCTCGGGTATGAATTCTGCAGTTAGTTCTTGCCTCTCAGGCGACCTATCCCCAGCACCTTTCGTTCCCATTAATGGATTATTTTCTCCGTTCAAAGGTGTTATGGCTGCTTTCCTTCTCCTAAAAGGAACTTTATTTGTCCTATGTTTTCAGGTAGTAAGTATCATGCATCGCCAAACACAGACATCACAGAAAGAGTGTTCTTCTCCACAACGTTGAATTGGGGAGCAACACTGATAGCGCTGAACGCACTTTGTGCGCTTGCTCAACCAAGTACACTCAGTGCTATTTTAAGTGGCGAAGACAGCTAACGATGCAATGAAGGATTCAGTGACACACTACGGTACGGGGTTTATAAGATTAGCAATAGTGCTCCCCATTCCGCAGGAGCAGCCAGCACACTGGACATCCTCGAGAACCTTCTTCAACCAGCTATAGCCGATACGTACTACGGTACCTCCAGCGCTCCCTTCAAGGCATTCTTTAAGAATTCACTCTATGGTCCGTTTGTGGAGGAAGTCTTGACCAATGTCTCTACTGGTGCACCCATACCCAAGTTCAACATCATTGGCAATGGACCTACCGCGGCTCAAATCACGTACATCAGGAAGCCAGGCCAAGCAGCTGTTAGTGACGTTCATGGACGGTACAGAGATATGTCCACTATATGCCGAGAGCGCCCAGGTCTGACGGCGTACTATGAGAACACCACGAATTGGATCTTTCTGTTCCCAAATTTCTCGGTCTTACCGATAGAGCTAGAGAGAAATTGGTGCCCTTGTGTCGAAGACAACAAGTTCGTTGGATCCTCACAGAGAATGGTGTAGCGACAGCTATGGGCTCTACTGCATGAGCTTGTCCACTACCATATTTCATCGTCACCAGTCACGTAGGATCTGTGGCTCAGTGCCTCGGATTGGAATGAGTGTCTTAATTTTACTGCATGGGGGGCGGTTAGTAATGCGCAGAGCTATAGCTACTATGCCGCGAGTATGTCACGCTATATTATACGCAAGCCACCTAGTTCGCTTCCATTGACGCTGACCATTTTGACCGGCTTTCAGTGCTGACCGCCAATTGTACCGCCTATCCAAAGACCATGTCAAACTCGCCTGCGACCAGTGGCAGTGTGTGCCGAGAAAGATGTCTGGACGAGCCAGGACTTGCGTCCGACACCTTTCTACACCAAAATCTGACCACGAATGGCACAAACCCTATCGACGATACTACGCTCACTGTTTCAAACGGTATCATATCTTGAGCGTCGGTTGAGCAAATTTCGAATCCCAAATTGCTCTAACATGACATCTACTCGGCCTCATTCAACTTCCACCTCAATCATCGTCCCGTTCCCCGTCAACGCCATAACAGTCCCTTCCCCCACCCCAGGACTCGGCGGAACCGGCTTCCCAACACTGACATAAAAGGTCATCGTATCCAACAACTTATCAACACCCCCCCATTTGAACGTCCCCCACTGGCCCGTCTCATCCGGCTTCCCCACACACCCATCAATAAGCCGCCTAGCATTCTGCGCCACATCCGCAAACCGGAACGTATACGCATCTCGATCATTCTCACACGAGACGAAAATGATGCATTGGCCCGCCGTCCATCCCCGAGGGACTTTGATGCCGCGTCGGAGATTCTTGCTGAAGCGCAGCGGGGTCGTGAAGGCCGGTTGCCGGATGAGGACTTTTAGTGCTTCGCGGCAGTCGCGTGGGTTGGTTTCTTGCACGCCAGCGAGGGAGGCGGGGGTGTAGCAGTGGCCTATGATCACGTTGGAGGTTCCGTTGACTGGATTCGGGAGTGAGAGAGCAGGCTGGTTGGCGATGCTGGCGGAGAGGGCGTGAGTCATGAGGTAGGTTGAGATGACGAGGAAACCGTGGCCTTTAGCAAGGTAATTATTTAGTAATAACATCCTTAGCACAGCTCACAGCTAGTGAGCCGAGAATATTAGAGATGCAGCAAGATGATTGGACGATCAGGCACACATGCAGGAACAGGAATGAGAGCAGAAGCTATCGGTACGATCATATATCCATGATTTCGGATCTATTGCGAATGTCTTCATATTTTAGCGACAGTCGACATCGCGGTGAATCACTCGCGCGCGAAGCGCACCAACAATTTTTTTATCTACGCGACATCTCTGATTAAGTCATATCACCGGAGCATTCTCTGCGGGATGAATCTCAGTCTCCAAATTAAGCAGATTTGCCCACTTCTCATCTTGAGGCAGACCCAGATCAATTACTGTCCTCCACCATCCATGTCCACTGTTGCTCACTAAGTCTCACCTTCCACTCCAGCTCCCCCTCCCAACCGGCTCCCGAAACCCCTCCATCTGAATCTCGAAAACCATCTCCACGGCCCCCCACCTCGTCACAAACTGGAACAAGCCTCTCACCGCATTCGCCCACATGCCCCACGTCAAAACCCTCGTCGGAGCCAAATTCAACACCACACCATCAATACTATACCGCATATTCCCCGTCCCAATCAGCTTGCCGATACCGCCCTCAGCAATGAGATGGGCGATCACGGCATCTTGCGCTTCTAGCAAGCAGGCGACTGTGTCGCCTTTGCTGAGAAGGGGGCCAAAAGATGAGAACTTGACGGCTAGGCCGTTGGAGTTGGGGATGCTGTAGATGTAAGGTGACGGGGGGAGAGCGCTATAGGGTATAAGTCTTATATTCCATTCCTCAAAAGGGTGGGTAATTACTTCAGCGTAGTAGTAGTGGTGATATTGAGCGGCAGCGTGGGATTGTGATCTATGCCAAACTCCACAGCCACGGGCACGGCGCTGGGTAACAGTATAGATGGCAACGAGGCTGCAAAAGCCGCGAAAAAGAGCTGAAGCGTGAGTATGACGGACGAGGCTCCGGGCGTTTGCATTGCGCGAGAGATGATGAAAACGAGACGCAGCGTTCTAGAAGCGAATTCAGAAGTTGATGCCACGTGTTGCGCTTCTACAAAGGTGGTGTGATTGTGATGGGTCCGTTTCGTATCTGTTCAGAGCCGCTATCTGTTAGAGCCGCAAATCCCACGCTTCAAACATTGGATTACCCCCAGCTCTCCAACAGCATGTTTTGTTTTTGAAGTTGCAGGAAAGAGAAAGATGATAAGTTTGGTCATTGCTAGGCAACTGACAGCTTAAATTCATTGCGCATGGTGAACCGGGTCACTGGTATTGTTTCACACTGGGAGCATTTCCCTGTTTTTCATGCATTGACCTCGAAGATTTTTTCCACTCCGTTCCATTGACCTTGCTTCCTCTGCTCCCAGTAGTTGTCTTTCCCCCCTTTAGCTACCCAGACTTCTTCGCCTCCGTCTGCACCTTCGATCTTATCAAACCATCTGGGGCTCCATGTTTTGCTTTCTTCCTCCAAGGCTTTTCTTCGCTTGCGCTGAGCCTCTTCCAGTCTCGCTTTCAGTGTCTCCGCTGTATCAAGATCTCCGTTCTCAGCCGCGCGCTGGTCAGGTCGTAGTCTACTATCAGTCGGCGGCAGCTTGCCCTTCTCCAATGGCGTAATCTCATTGAGAGAGGAAGCAAAAGTGGTGAAGCCGTAGCGCTTCGCAGCGTCAGGGCCAAGTTCCGCGACAGTCCAGATCGGCTGCTCACGAGGTTGGCCGTTCTCGGTGACGGTGAGCGAGGATGTCCACTTGCCCGTCAAACCAAGCGGTTGCTGGTCGCCGTAAGAGTCGTAGGTTTCGACACCAATTTCCTCGCTGCGGCCCGAGAACATGCCTTTGACTTTGAACGTGACCACTGCTTTCTCGCCAGTGGCTTCATTGACGATGCTCAGAGTACCGACGGGCTCGACGTATTTCTCTCCAGCGATGATGTTACGGAGGAAGTTGGGTGCAGGAGTCCAGCTGAAACGATCGCCTGTTGAATGTAAGGTGAGGCGGAACTTGCCCTCCGTGATCAGTTCAGCAGACTTTCCCCAGAACTTCTGAGTAGGTAAAGGTGATTGGGTGAGTGTCCATTTTTCGCTTTCGGCTTGGCATGCCATACGGACGGGACGATGCGAGACCTTTTCAGCCACGAAGCGGAAGCCTTTGTCTTCGCGCACGAGTTCAAAGCTTTCGCCCAGCATAGGATTGAAAGGCTTGCGGATAGAGCGATCCTTGACGCGCAAGCTGGAGAGACTAGAGATGGCGAAGGCAGTGATGTAAATGAGCCGTTCGAGGCTGGACCCAGACTTGTTGGCAGCTTCATCGAGAAGTCCCGAGTATTCAAGTGTCTCAGAGACACGCTGCAACAAAGAGATAGGTTCGTTCGCAGACACTGGCATTGAGATGGTAGAAAGGTCCTTGCCGACGTTCTTGCGCAAGAAGCCAATTAGACTGGGCGGAGCGATATTGGGAGCAGGTACCGTGTTTCTTCTTTTAATTTGCTCCGTAGGTAAAGGCGTGAGAGACTTCGACTGCGCGGGGAATGCAGGTGTAGACCTTGCCCTAACAGACTTGTGGCCGCTGGGCTCGTCGACCTCACTAGCAGAAGCTGAATCATCATCACTACAAAAGCCACGGTCTTCCTCGTCACCTTCATCATCACTTTCATGGTAAATGTTTAACAGCTGCGATTCGTTGGTACCTTCGGCGTCGAAAAACTCATCTGTCCCTTGGGTGTCAATGCTGTAACGAGATGTCGCAGCCGGTGTAGCAGGAGTACGGCGTTGCTTGCTCTCACTGACCAAAAGGCCAAAATCGGCTACAATGGAATCGAGGTCTCGAAGTAGGGACATGCAACGATCGTGCACATCTTGCTCTTCTGGATGGCTCTGCAAGGGCTTACTCTCCGGCGCAAAGGACGTTGTTCGCATTGGAGTGGGAGGTATAGACGAGGAAGGCGTTGCGGAGACACTTCGGTACATCCCTGGCATTGGTCTTTCTCTACTTGACTTGCGCTTCCAAAATGACCTCCGTTCCCCTTCTTTGAAACAATCACTGTTCCCGTTCTGCGCTGAAGGACTTCCAGACCGGCTTGAAGTACTCGTACCTGATATGGGATTCGAGTCCGATCGTGCAAAAGGTGGCTTTGGTATCTCCAGGAACAGGTATTTTGGATCTGTATCCTTTGCCAGTGATCTTGCTGCGTCTCGAGAGCCCTGGACCCTTGTCGCAATATCTGCAATCTTGGACCAGTCCTTCTCTTCATCAGGATAGGCTGCCGCAGTGGATGATCTTCTACCTTGCTGATCGAGTTGGAATGCTGAAGCTGGTGTGGCAGGGCTCTTAGCCGTCCTTGCGACCTCCAATGCTTGCTTCCAGGCCTCAAAGTCCTTCTGATTAGCAGCTTTCAGATGCCATATTTCAGCCCCTGAATCAATACTGATTTGCTTTGTCTTCGCGTTGGCTCCAATAGCAGCCAGTGAAAGCGGCACTGCTCCTCTCACGGCCTGAGTGTTGCGGTTTTGATAGTAGGAAAGTGTAGATGAGCTATAGTCGAGAGAGAAGTATCTGCGAGCCCATCCCTGGTGCTTTTTCCGCCTTCTCTTCTGCAAATCTCCCCTGAAGGAATCAGATCCGATGCTGCTCTCGCTCTCATCTGCATTCTTGCTTCGAGATTCATTGGAGCCAGGGCGGTTCTTCGATGTGGACAGGCCGAGGTGGTGGACAGAATCAGACGATTGGCGCTTGAGATGACCCTTTCTAGAGCCCAAGGTGTCTTTCAAGCTTGTTGAACTCTCTGAAGAACCTTGTATATGGTGTTGATGGTGGTTCAACTGGGGAGGGGAGTTGGTTGGATAGGTTAACAGAACAAAGGTTGCCGACTTTGCGAATGATTTGGCAAAGGTATTGTCAAACACTAAAGCGTACATCCCACCCTCGTTAAGTGGAACATCATAGGTCCCCGTAGACACCCTGTTGGCTTCACATGTACCATACCACGATATTGGCTTCAACCCTAAACTCTTCAATTTCTCCGTTGCAGTGGATGAGGCATTACGCGAGGAGTGTGACTCCTGAGGCGCTTCGTCAGCAGGCAGTAATCCTGGAGTAGGGGGCGGCTCGAAGGTAGACGAAGGGAGCTTCGGGGTTGGAGCACCGTCAGTGCCAGGATGCTTGAATATGCCAAAGTTGATTGATTTCTTTTCTGGCCGAATGCTCCAGGATATGGTATGCTCGGCTTTGACGTTGACCCATCGTACAAGGTATGACTTGCACACATGTCAGCTGTTGCTAGATTGCAACGATCAGGATCCTACCTTGCTATGTATCTCGAGCTGCTCCATGCCTGCCATTTTTGTCCTACAGCCTCAGGACTCGCTGTCTGTGACATCGACCTAAAATTGGAACGGACATTCTTCTACAACGGATGGCCTTGGGCTCTACGATAACCAAGGTATGAGGAGCAATACCAACAGAATCTTAGAGAACTTGGAAATGAAGTCAACAAGGACATGCCTGCTGTGCATAAACTCCGGATTCCGACTTTTTCCGGGCCGGGATTTAGCGTATGTAGAAGTTGTGGAATCCTTGGCATTTTTATTTATTTCTTTTCCCCCACCACAGCTTTACTACCCAGTACCAGCTCTACAAATAACTCTTCTAATTAACTAACCTTACATGAGTAGAGAGCTTTATTCAAGGCGATTCTAACGCCGTAGGAATCAGCTTAATCGAATAGATAGGATCGAAGATATCAGGGGTTAAGAACTCGGCTTAAGCCCTGCCAAACCGAGCAAGCCTACTACCTATATTTTAAGCCTTATAACTCAACGAATACTTTCTCAATTTATATAATTTCTATGGCGTTAGAGTCGCCTTAAAAACAGCTCTCTACTCATGTAAGGTTAGTTAATTAGAAGAGTTATCTGTAGAGCTGGTACTGGGTAGTATAGCTGTGGTGGGGGAAAAGAAAAAATGAAAATGCCAAGGATTCCACAGCTTTTTGCATACGCTAAATTGTCCGAGATCCAAATCTTGCAGTGCAGATCTGCGCTAGATTTTACAGAAACAATATTTTTGATCGAGGTGCGCATAGGCCATCAAAGCAGAACCAGCATCGCTTTACATGGACCGCGCCGGCTACGATGGTTATAAATCGCCCCAAGTACACGTTAGCAACATCCATAGGTATGGTTCTTTCATGTGTTGATGTAGTTCATTAAGGAGTAGTATCTATGGTAATTGCCAGCTATATATTAACTTGGGTCCTGATGCAGAGACACCCCCTTTCCTTAGAAAGACACCCCCTATTTCCTTAGATAGACACCCCCCCATTTCCGGTTAGTGCCCGCGGTTGCCGCAGTAGTACCGCCGCGAATTGTTCGGGCGACGCGGGCGTATAGTAGTAAGGCTGCTGCCTTATCCCCAATACCGTTAGCGACGACGACGTTATATATACTTAGATTCTAAGTAGGTAGATCTTTAAATATAGTATATAACTAGGTATTATAGCGAGCGTTTAAAAATAAAAACGTTATAGAGTAAATATTAATAGGATTTTCGTTATTTTCGTTTTTATCTTAGCCGAAAAACGCGCCTATAGTAGAAAGACCTTAAATCGTTTAAATCCGACGTTTTTTTTAAAAAAAAAAACTGTTTTAGCGTCGCTGAGTTAGTTTAGCTACTAAGTTAACTTATTAAAATTTATTCTCGATATTAGTTTATCGTATTTATATCCGCGGTCTTTAGAGCCTAATAATATTATCGCTTTAACTAGAGCTAGAGTTAGAGCTAGAGCTAGAGTTAGAGTTAATATCGATGTAATAAAAGTACCTAGCCTAGCCCTTAGTCGGCGTATTAACTAGGAGAGAAACTTTCTATATTAAATTCTTAAATCTAAATTAATTATTATAAAATAAATATTAATAATAAGGTCGGCGGTCTCTTTATACTCGATCTAGTTTATTATAATTATTTAACTCCGTCCCGGTATAATTCCCCCTTTTAATATAACTCCTCCTTTTACTCGGGGTATAAATACGCGCGATTTTAAAATAAAGATTCGGGAGGATAAAGTATTATATTATAAAAAGTATTTATTTATTTATTCGAAATAAAAAAGTCGCCGTCGAGTAATTTACTTTATTATAAATTTAACTCTCGTCGGAAGCTCTCGTAGACTAGTAGGTCTACTTTTAAAATATATAATTACTAATTTTTATATCTTAATTAAAGAGAGAATATTCTAGTTATCCTCTATTTTAATAATTAATTCTCGTATTAACGAAGAAGCTAGTTTAGTATATCGCTAGTAAAGATAAATATCTTCGATCTTAAAAATACTAGCGTTACTTTTTATCTTTACCTTTACTTTATAAATATATAATAGTCTAGAATATCTAGTATACGTATCGGTATAAGCCTCGAGATTATTATCTATTTTAACTAGCTACGCGATTATCTTTTTAAATATAAATAATATTACTAGAGTTTTAATATCCTTAAGCGGGGGAACCCGATATTTATAGAGAAAATATATTTTACTTATTCCTAACTTACTAACGTATATTCTAAATTAATAAATAAAAAGATTATTAATTTTATTAACTACCGTTTTAAGGTCCTTTATATAAATTAGTTAGTATATTTATAGGAAAATAATAACGCGTCTTATTTATCGAAAATTTTAACTCTCTTTTTAAACCCTAATAGCCGCTTTTACTTTTAAAACTAATACTATTCTAGAAGTAAAGAATTTAATTAGTAAAGACCTTAATAAACTTTTTTTTATAAGGGTTAATCTACGTCTTTATTAGATACTAGTAAATAGAGGCGTCTTTAAAGAGATAATCTTTATATAATTACTACTATTTATTTTCGAAATCCTTTTTTATATAAATATAAATAATAGTAAACTAGGCGGTATAGAACTCTTCCTAGTCCTCTTTTATCTTAAATTTATCTCTATAATTAATAACCACGTTCTTATTAATATATTAAATATATAGTAGGTTAAGGATTTTTAAAAAGATACGAAAATAAACTATTATTAAAGCCTTCTCGCGGTCGATAATATTAACGAGCGGATCTAGAATATCGAGTTTTAAAATTATATCGCGGTACTATTAAAGAGTCTAGACGTAGTCCTCGGTCTCTTCCCGTACTAAGAAATAAAAAGCGATATAGAATAATATATTTAAAATAGTAGTCCCGGTAATAATAAATAGGGGAAGTTCATATTTATTCGTTTTATAAATATAATCTATAATAACGACTTCTTAATTCTATTTTAGAATAGTATAATATAATATCTTTAAAAAAAAGAGATAAATTATTTAATTTTAACGGTCTTTAAAATACCTAACCCACTAATCGCCCGTATATAAATCTTCTATTAATATTTATAGCCTAGGAGTAAGGTTTCTTAAAGCCTTTTATTTTATTTTAGACTTCGCGTTATAAATATCTTTTACTAGAAACGTCGGATTAAATAAATCGCTAGTCTTAATTTCTAGCCCGTTAATAATCTACGCTAGTATAATATATATCTTCGTACGTTCTTTAATAGTCTATTTAACCGCTATCGTTATCACTGTAACTCGATAAGAAGGGTATAAGATCGGGAGAGTTAAATTATAATTATAAAAATTATCTAGTATTTCTAGGTACTAGTCGTTTAAGGAATCCTTCGTAGCGGCGTAGAAGAACGGATAACCGGTATAATAAGAGGTTATATATATATATTTCTTACCCCTAAAAGGAGTTTCTTTTCTACCTCTATTATATATTAACTAGGTTTTACGTTTTACCCCTTTTTTATTTACTTTCGATCTTCGCTAAATAATTATATAACCCTATTTCTTCGTATATTTTTATATAGTCTTAATAAGGAGGCTAAGGGAGGTATTTAATAAACTATTCTATAATAGTAATAAATCTATAACTATCGTTACGATAAAGTAATTTAAGTTAGGGAAGTATTTATTTTAAATATAAAAAGTAGCGACGCGAGGGTCGCGATATTTACCGCGGGCCTACAGTAGATATACTAATTAATATAGTAACCGCGGGCACTAACTAGAAATAGAGGGGGTATCTATCTAAAGAAATAAAGAATATCTTTTTAAAGAAAGGGAGTATCTCTATATTAGGACTTATTATTTTAAGGGGTTTACTCTAGCCCTAAACTAAAACCTATTTAATAAACTAGGTTAAACGAGAATAGTAATTATAATTTAATACTCCTATTAACTACCTAACCGTTAGTAATACTATTATAACGATATTATAGTTTTATATTAACTCCGACGCGAGCCCTAGTATAGTATTAAAGGCTATGAACTTTATAGGGTTTAAAGACTTCGTTAATTTATCTATAATTATAACTACCGTCGGTATATAATTAATCTAAAGTATACCTATTTTAGCGATTATTTCGCGAATAATATAATAATTAGAGTTAATATACTTAATAATAAGGTAATTAATAGGGTTAATTATTATTTTAATAATTACTTAATTATTAATTATAAATTAAATAATCTCTATATTCTTCCAAATATATCCTATTTCTATTAATAGGGGTATTAGGAATTTTAACTCTATAATAATATTTATCTCGCCGATATACTTTACTTTTATAATTAACCGGGCGATAATTTTCTAGCGCTTTATCAACTAGTTAATAAATTTATTCTATAGGAAATAAATATACTTTAAGGTAAAATACCTAGTATTTAAATAATCTCTTTAGGACGAATTTATAAATTCGATTAATAACTTTTTAATTCCTTCTTTAGGGTTATAATATAGTCCTAGTTTAATTATTCTAGCTAGGTAACTAATAATTCTTTTAAATATAATATTATGAGTAAAAAGTAGTACTTTTAAATAACGACTATAGATACTAACTATATATACGATATTAGGGCGAGTTATAGTAATAAGTTATTATAGATACCCGATTAGTTTCCTAAACCCTTCTAATTCTTCTTTACTAGCGACGTAGTCGTTAGTAGTTATTTTTAATTAAATTAATAAATTTATAAAAGTCTTCTACCTTCTATAATACTCTATATTAAATTTAATTAATATCTTATTAATATAACTAGCCTAGTTTATATAAATAGTACGGTTTTAACGAATTCGTCTAATTTTCATATTAAAATAATATAATATCTCGCCTAAATTCTTAATACGGAAACGCGTATTTAATTATTCTTTTAATTATTCTATTAATACTACGGTTGGGGTAAGAATAAATAAGTCGTTAATATAAAAACTAATCACGGAGTTATTTTTATAAACGAATACTAAATAGTCCTTTTTAACCCGTATAAAACCGATAGTTTTAAAGAATTCTCTAAGAGTTATATACTACTCTCGGGGTATCTATTTAAAGTTATATAAAACTTTTTTAAATAAATAAACTACGTTACTTTTCTAGAAACTATAAAGTTACTCTATATAAATTATATTATTAAGTAGGGCCTCTAGGAATATAGTAATAATATTAATATAGTGGATTTCTTAGTTAAATTTCGCACTAAGTACTAGTAGTAATTTCTAGAACTATGACTTTAATACTCTTAAATATATCTCGTTAAAGTCAACGTCTTTAATTTATCGGAATTCTTTTACGACCTAGCGCGCTTTATATCGAGTAATATTACTAGTTAAGTCTATTTTAATAAATAAGACCTAGCGGCCTAGTAGAGTTTTCCTACTATTAAGTACTAGTACTAAGTCCTAAATTTATTAAACTTTATAAGAATTAAATTCTTTTTAGAGTATCGTTAATTATTATTCTTTATCTAGGCTATTTAAAGTCTTATAGATAATTATAGGAATATTAGAGATTAAATTAATATCTATTCCAATAACGCGTATAACGAAACCTTATTTAATATTCTATATTTTATTACCGACGCTTTTATTATATACTTTATTTTTAACGGGCCTAATTTTCTTCTAGGGGTTATTTATAACGGCGTAATTCTACGACTTCTTATATATAGGACGTAGGGTTATTTTATCTTTATTAATAGAGGATTCTTTAGCCTTATAATTATTATCCGATATTTTATTTTCCTTTTCTAATAATTTATTTAAGAAAGTATACTACTCTTTTTTATTCTCGCCTAATTATCTAGGATCGATGATTTTATCGAATACTATATAAATTAAAACAATTATCTTTTTACTATTTTATAGGCGGAATTTATTAATATTATTATATTTTATGAAATAGTATTTAATACCCTTATTATCAAGTTTCTTTTTATTAGGATCTTTATTATAGTAGTAAACGATATATCCGAATATACGAAGGTATTTTATAAAGGGCCTAGTACCTATTAACGTTTTATATAAAATTATAATATTAAGACTCCTAGTCGGGCTACGGTTATAATAGTATATTATTACGACTATACCCGTCTTCCTACGACTTATATTTAATAAATAATTTATATTTAATAAACTATATACTACTATACCCGATTAGATTTAATATACTATTACCGCCTTAATATTCCTAAATACTTTTATATATATAGAATTACTACCTTTACTCCTTAGCTAGTTATTTTATTTAATATATTTATATTAATATCGTTTTTATATTAATTTTAATATTATAACTAGTTTACCCTATACTCCCTTTATTCGAATAATTATCGAATCTAAAGAAAACGCTAGTAGGAGCTCTACTACGACTTAGTATCCCTAGGTTAATTTATTATATAAATAAATCGAATATAAAGAGCCTTAATAGGATAATATATCGGATTTATATTTAAACGAGTAATAAAGAAACTAGAGGATTATTTATACTATAAATAAATTAAAAGAAACTAACGGAAAATAATAATACCCCCCTAATATATATTAAATTAAAATATACTACTATTTAATTACGCAAGCTCTTATAGTATATAATAATATACTACGAATTTAATAAAAAACTATAAATCGATAGACGAGAGAGATACTCTAGGAGATAACCGCCCGACGTTAATCGGTATTACCGAATAATACTCTAATTAAAAAGAACGCGGCTAGTACTCCCTAGGAGATTTTTAATAAAGTATAACTTTGTAAATAAATTAAGGATAACCCCGTTTCGGTACTCTAGATACTAGATTAAATATAATTTAAGAGGGATTCCTTTTATAACGCCTCCCTCTATTATAATAAAATATAGGATAATTTTAAAATTATTTAAGAACAGGTTTAATAGGCCTAAAGATATATTTAAATATTACGATAAAATAAACAAATATTATAATAATAAATTAATACGTTAAAGAATCGAGACGATAATCGGGCTCTTTAAATCTAATTTAGGAAATTAATACCTAAGTTCCCCGATCCGCTAGTTTTCACGAATAAGTTTAATTTAATTTAGGATAATTAAGTAACTAAGATAATTAAGAAATTTATAATTAACGCCGACTATTTCTTAACTCCCGCGGTAGAGGTTAGTTATATTACTTTAAGAACTAGTAGTAATACTATAGAATATACTATCGATAGGAGGCGAATAAGTACTATTAATCTATATAAAAACGCGGTAAAGATTCTTTCTTACCTTTAGGATATCTATGAAGATCCTGACTAATAAGTTACTATTTATAATATTTAGAGCGTACTAGTTTAAACTATAAACTAATCCTTTCAAAACTTTTACTCGGAATATATATATTTTAAAATAACTATAAATAGGGATAACTATACGTTATACTAGGATCTCGATAAGAAACTTTATCTACGTCTCCGTATAGCTCTTAAGATTTATTAGGGCTAGGCTACTCTTAAAGTAAAGAAGGAATACTTATTTAATATAGATAAAAAGTAACGTTCTACCTACGCTAAGAAGTCTACTATCGTAAAAGTTATTACTAGTACCCGAGTCGCCCCTAATAGTCGGGTAAATATCTTTACTCTCGGATAATATACCCTATTTATGAAGTTAACTCTAACGAAGTCGTATATTAAAACGGAAGCTCTAAACTCCGTTAAATACTTCGACTATAATAAACTCGGATACTTCCGAGGCGATTACCCTAAATTAATTTAAAACGAGGCCGGAAAGAAGGTATAGGAAGAGATTAGAATATATAAAATCGGTATAGATAATACCTACGAAGCTCAGGATACTATAAAGTAAACTATTATTTCTAAACCGGATTCGGGAAACGAATAACCTCTTCTAAAAGAAGTTTAGTAAAAAGAAAAAATAAAGTATACTTAATATCTATAGAAGAAGACGAGCTAGGACGCCGCGTCTTTAAATTATTAATTATATTATCTTCCCGCTAGTAAAAGCTTTCGCTTAATATATTTATAAATAGTAGTTACTCTAGGGTATATAATATTATAAATACGATTATTATGAATAATATTTACGAGAAGCTATAAATAGAACTTATTCCACTATTATAATTTAAATTATTGAGAGGCTTCGACGGCCGGTTAAATTAAAAACTAATTATTTATATAATTCTTTTAAACTTTATTATTTAAGATTATAAAGAGATTTTCTACCCGATATTTATTACCCCGTTAAGATAATACGATATTATTTTAAGTAAACTATAAATGAATAAATATAGAGTTATACTAGATATATTACGAGATAAAATCCTATTCGCCCTAGGTCGTTATAATTATAATAAAAACGTTATATTTACTTAAAAGAAATTTACTTTTATTATTTAAGAACTAGCTTCCTAAACCGACGAATAAAGATATCGACGAGATAGACCCTAATAATAACCCTTCTCCCCGTATTATTTAATCGTTATATAAAAAAAGAATTATTTCTACCCCTCGAGTTATTAAATTAACGAAGCTAGGAGACCTTAAGATCCTAGATATTTACGAAATCGGTACTATTTTATTCTACCTCCTCGCGAAAGATAAAATAAACTAGTTATTCTCTCTTATAATTAAAGAAATCGATAAACGAATAATTACGCTACGGAAAGATAATCCCGACGGGGTTTTTATAAATAAAACTAAAGTATTTAGTCCTAAAGAGGTTAAGAAGCGACTACCGTCCGAATACTATAATTATATAGATTTATTCGATAAAGCTAAAGCCGATAAGTTTCCTCTTTATCGTTTATATAATTATTAATTAGAATTTAAAAATAAAGACATTAAAGTAAAGCTTTTAAAGAGTAGAATATACCCAATATCGGGATATAAATTAGAGTAAGTTAAGAAGTACCTAGAGGAGAATTTTAGGAAAGGTTTTATTCTATTTAATTAAATACTCTTTACTTTATTTATTCTTTTCACTAAGAAGTTAAATAGTAGTTTAAGATTCTACGTTAATTATAGGCGCTTAAATACTTTTATTAAAAAAAATCGCTACCCGATTCCCTTAATCGATGAGGTAATAGCCCGTATTTAAGAATATAAATACTTTATAAAACTAGATATTATCGTACTCTTTAATAAACTGCGAATATGTTTTAATAACGAGGATTATACTACTTTTATAATATCTCTAGGATCCTACAAATACCGTATATTATTATTTGGGCTCACGAATGGACCTACTATATAATAATAATATATAAATAACCTCTTCTTTAAATACATTAACTAGATATATTAAATATATCTCGATAATATCCTTATCTATTGTAAAACGCGTAAGGAGTATATATAATACGTTCGAATAATATTTTAAAAACTACGCGAAGCGGGACTCTAGGTTAATATTATAAAATACGAGTTTTATATATAGGAAACCAAGTTCCTAGAATTATTAATTTCTACCGAAAATTTACGAATAGATCCCTCGAAGGTTTAAATTATTATTAACTAACTAGTACCGGCCAACTTTAAATAAACTTAGGTATTTATAAGTTTCTATAACTTCTACCGGTATTTTATAAAAGATTTCTCTAAAATCGTCCGCTCTATTATAAAGTTAATACGTAAGAACGTACCGTTCGAATAGACTCCCTAATATTATAAAGTATTCGAGTTATTAAAAGTAGTTATTACGACGGCCTCTATATTTAAATACTTCGATATAACGAAAGAAGTTATTCTAGAAATAGACTTATCCGATTACGTTAATAGTAGTATCCTCTCGTAGTATAATAAGGAGGGTAGGGCCTACCCGGTAACTTTTTATAATAAGAACTTAACACTAGCCGAATATAATTACTAGATTTATAATAAGGAGTTACTTATTAAAGCTCTCCGTTTAATACCGTAGTATAACGTTAATAGGACCTAGGTTAGTACTCGTAGAGAGGAGTATTAAGGATTAAAGGATAATAAATTTCGTATTAATATAAGATAAAACTAGATAGGTTCGATGAATTTAATTAATAGTTTAATAAATATCTGTATTTAGAATCTATAATTAAGAGTTTTTAGGGAAATTAAATACGAAGTTTTTATCTATTAGGAAAGTACGTAGTTTATATAAAAAAGGGAAACCGCGTTATTTATTTACTCTCCTACTTTTTTTTTTAAGTAGTTAAGCGGTTAAGCGTTTACCTATTTATCCGTTTATATACTACGTCGAGTAATAAATAATCTCTTAGCCTACTAAATATACTAAGTATATTAAAGTTTATAAAGAATTTTAATTATAATACTACCCCTCCTTTTTAACCTTCTTTATTCTTAAAGATAATTTTATATCTTCTTTATTCTTAAAGATAATTTTATATCTTCTCGTTAAATAAAGTAATATAATAATTTATAGGAATAGGTCGTTTTTAAAGGTTTTATAATTATAGTTATTTATACGCGTTACGCGATATATTAGACCGAATATCGATTATTCTTTTTATCGAAGAAATATAAAGAGTATATTAAGACTAGGAAAAAGTACGAGTCTTTAGAATTAGTCGTTAATTTCTTTAGTATTAATAAGGCTCTAGAGCGTTTAGAGCGTAAAGAGGAAACGATTAAAATTATATAAAAAATAGTTAATAAAGCCGCCGTCGTAGCGAACGAAATCGTTCGTTAGAAGAATACGAAGTTGAAAAGACTTCGTTAATAAAAGAAATTCCTAAAGGAGCGTAAATAAAAGATTTTCGATAAAGGTTTTATAGATATAGAGGAATTAGAGCGTTTAGAAGAATTTAAGAAATTTAATAAAATAGGGTATATAGTATTTAATACTCCCTATTTTAATGATTTTATCGCCTCGAGATCTTTTTTATTTAGAACCTACGACTGGTTTTTTTAGGTCGTAGTTTTTAAAACTTCCTTAAAAGTTCTTAATAATTAACGAGGTTCGTTTATAATTCCTAAATATTTTCTAACTCGTCGTATTCTTTTTATTTAACGAGGTAGTTTTAATTTTTAATATCTAGAATTCTTTCTACCTCGAACTCCGGTTTTTCTTCGGTCTAGAAATAAAAAGTATTTTATAAAAGTATATTAAAATCTATTAACTCTAGTAAAGAGATATAGAATATTAAATATACTTTAACGTCGGCTAGAAGATTTAATTTATAGTTAACTAGTCCTTTAATTTTCTTAATCGAAAATAGTTTAATTTTAATATAATTTAGTTTCTTATTTAGTTTTTTACTCTTTATATTTTTTATTAAAAAATATATTTTATCCCCCTCTTTTAGTTAAGGATACTCTTTTCGATATTTATTTACTATTTTCTTAGTTTAAATATTCGTGCGATTAATTTATATTTATATATTTTTATATAATGTCTTTATATTAACTATATAAATTAAAGTCTTTTACGCGTTTAGTCCTTCTTTTAATTCGAGGAATATATTAATATATTTACTATAGTTCGCGAAGAATAACGTAAATTTTATTATATTAGACTAGTTATTATTAAATATTAATTAAGTTATAAATAAAAGTCTTATTTAATTATTTTATTTTTTATTAACGTAATATCGTAAATATATTTTTATTATTTAGTTCGTCCGCTCTATTTATTTATCTATTTATAGATAGTATATAGTTAATATTCGTAATTTGATTTTAATATATCGGTAAAGCGGTATATTAGTATTCTACCGAAAAAGACGGAAAAGGCGCGTAGATCTATTCAACTCATATATTAGCCCTAGAGACCGATTTAATACCTACTTTCGTCTAAAGTATCTAAATACGTATTTAGTACCTCGATTTATTTTAAATAATTTTGAATAAATTAGAATAAGCTAGTCTAAGTAGTACCGGTAGATAATTAGATATATATAATTATAAATGAATTATATAGTCTATAATACCGCGCTAGTTTAGGGGGTATTACGCGCGTATATAATTATTATAAATTAATATAATTTAAAATCGAAATTAGACTAGTTTAGTTATAGCGCTCTATATAGCCTTAGCGAGCTACCCGGCGCTAGTAGAAAATCACGGATTTAAAATCTTAAATCCGAAGTTACTATTTTTAGGGTTTTTATTAAAAAATAAAATAAATTTTTTTTTATTTTTTTGAATATTCTCTTTTCGTTATTTTTCCGCCGAAAGCTAGGAAAATACGGGTTTAGTACCTCGACTCTTCTCGTATAGGCTCCCGCTTTACCGATATAGTACTAACTAGTATCCTCTAATAATTAAATATAAATTATTTATTTCGGTTAAATATAATTAATTTAGATATCTCGTAGTCCCTAATTAATCGATTTAATAGTACGAAGGCGATTTATTCTACTTTATAAATTTTCTTAATTAGTATTATTATAGTGTATTTACTAAACTTATTATAGATTATTATAATAAAATCGAAGATCTCTATCGTAATAAAGTCTTTCGATCTCGGTAATTTTATAACGAAGTTTATAATAACGTCGTCCTAGGGTATTTCTAGTACCGGGGCGAACTAGATTTAACCGTATTTAATATATCTTATAAACTTATTCTACTAATATTCGATATATTTTTTAATATATTTCTCGACGTACGATTTTAATCCTAGCGCGTCGTATTCTTTATAAATAAATTTTATAGTTTTAATAACTCTAGGGTATCTTTAGGCTAGATTATTATAATAATCTCGGATAATTTCTTTAAGATATCCTTTAGGAAGGTAAGTTCTTTTATTATATTTTAATAGTTTAATATATTTTTATTAATTTTTTAGTATTTTAGTTAAGATATCGTTTTTATATTCCTTCTAGATACTATTAATAATTCCGGGAATAAAGATATATAATATCGCTATTAGTTATTATATTAGGACTAGCGATCTATCCTATTACTAAATAAGGACTAGTTATATAACTACGTTTTTCTTCTCTATATAGTCTTCTCGTTTATTAAATATATCGGCGCGACCGTTATTCTTTTTTAGGGTATAGAAAATCTTGAATTTATATTACTTTAATAATTTTAATTATTTAACCTATCTTCGATTTAACTATTTTATTATTATAAAGTTAAGAAGATTTTTATAGTTCGTAAAGATAGTAAAATCCGAGTAGCTTTCCGCGTATACCCTTTATTATTCTAGTAAGGATACTACTACTAGTAATTCCTTATCGTACTTAGATATTATAGTTCTATTCTACTAATGATATTTTCTTAGAATAATATATAATAGGGTATTATTTATCGTCTCTCTATTAAAGTATATAAGCGCCTATTATTAAATTTAAAGCGTCGGTTTCGATTCGAGCTAGTTCGTTACTTTAAAAGGAATATAGTACCGGCGGTTTCTCGTAGACTTCTTTTAATACCTTGAAAGATTATTATTATTCTTTTCTTTATTAGAAAGTAATATTTTTCTTTATAATATCCGTTAATAGTAAAGTCTTTTTAGAGTAGTCTTTAATAAACTTTCTATTAAAGTTTATAAATCCTAAGAAACTCTATACCGTTTTAATATTATATAATATAAGTTATTCCTTAATACTCTTAATCTTTTTAGGGTTTATATAAATATCTTTAGTATTAATTATAAACCTAAAGAATTTAACCGATTCTTTATAAAATTCGTACTTCTCTAGTTTAAAGAGAAGTCTAGTTAGTAATAAATAAATTAGGACGTTTTATATATATTAAATATATTCTTCCTTATTAGTAGAGTAGATTAAAATATTATCGAGGTATATAATTACCGTTATATCTAGGTATACTCGTATAATATTATTAATTAGTATTTAGTAGATTACTAGTACGTTAGTAAATCCGAAGGGTATTATTAAATATTCGTAATAATTATATTTAGTTTTAAAAATAGTCTTCTACTCCTCGCCTTCTTTTATTCGAATTAAATTATACGCGCCTCGAAGATTTAATTATATAAAGATTTTTATTATTATAAACCGATCCTATAGCTCGTTAATATTTAATAGAGGGTATTAATTCTTTACCGTAATATCGTTTAACTTTCGGTAGTTTATATATAATTATAAACTTTTATCCTTTTTTATTATAAAGAGGATTAAATAATTTATTAGTAATTTAGATTCTCGAATAAATCCTTTTTTAAGATTCTCGTCGATGTACCCGCGAAGTACTCCGAGTTCTTTTTTTAATAAAGTATAAATAGGTTTAAATATCGGTTATTTATTAAATTCGAGTTCGATTTTATAATCCTATAATTAATATTTAGGTAATATTTTTATAGTTATCTCTTCTTAAAAGAGGTACTTCTATTATTAATATTTTTAGGGATATTAGGAGGTTCGTTTTTATTTTTAGAAACTTTAATTTATTCGCCCTACTAACCTCTCTAGTTAATATATATCGAGTCGGATTCTTATATAAAGTTATCTTTATTCGAAGATAAAATACTATTAATTTCGACCGGGCTATAATTCGACTTTTTGTTTATAATTATTCTTTATAGGCGTATAGGTATTATACTAGCGACGTCTTTAATATACGGAAATATAAATACTCCTCTCTTTTAATTAATTATTAGATTATATTTCTTTAATTAAGATATTCCTAAAATAATATAGTAAATAGTTATTTTTATTATATCGAAGGTAATTTCCTTATAGTAGCGTTAAATAATAATTAATAGTAGGAATATTTCCTCGTTTATTTTTCTTATTAATAGTTTCGATTTATCGGTTAATTAAAGTTTATATTATTTTTTCTTTTCTCGAGTTAGTAGGTTAATTACCTAAGTTATTATTTAAGATATAAAGTTATTAGTTACTCCTAAGTTTATTATTATAACGACTTTATATCCGTTAACTTTTACTAGTATTCGTATATATATACCGTATTAAGCTGAGTATAGATATTATTTTAAAATTAATATATTAATCTCTTTATATTTTCCTTTAATATAAGGGACTAGTCTTTTCCCGATAAAGATAAGAATTTATAGTATTCTTTAGACTCGAAGTACCTTTCGTAATCTTTAATTAAATAGTAGTATTATTCGTCCTAGTTATAGTATTTTATTTTCTTACTATATCTTATCTAGTTTCGTAATTATAACTATTACTCTTTATTATAGCCCGGGAAGACTTAATTCTCCCTTTTCTTAACTAGGTACTATGAATAATTATCTCTAACGTAGTTATTTTATTAATTATAATTATATTTTAGCTTTACGATATACTTTCGCTCTCCTAAATTATTATAATAGTATTTATAATATTCGTTTATATATACTAATTAGTGTATCTCTCTATATTATAAGTGATATTTATTATAGGTATAATTAATCTTAATAAATTATTTTTTCTCCTTTTTTTTTTCTTCGGGTTTCTTTTCTAATACAATAAACTAGGTTTTAAAATTATCGAGATAATCTATTATTTAAAGTTATTCTTTAGAATTTATTATATTTTATTTTTATTCTTATCCTTCCTCTAAATCTTTCTTTAGAGTTTTATTATTATTATTATTTAATTCTTCGAGCTCTCGAATTCTTTAGGCGATTTTTTCTTTAATATTCCCCTATTTCTTTAATAGATCGTTAAGTATAATATTATTTTATACTAGATCCTTAAGGGACTCGGCTACGCTATCCGGTATCTCCTTCTTAAATATATTTAACTATTATTAATTTATTATATTTTTCGAATAATAGTTCCTAGCGATATAGCCCGGTTTATTATAGTTATAGTAATTTATTACTTTTTTACCCCTTTATTATTATTTACCCCTTTTTTAAAATTCTTTCGTAGGTTTTTTCTTCGTAAAATCGAGTTTTATTAATATATAATTATACGGGTTAAATTTCTTATAACGGTAACGACTAGCCGAATTATATTTATTATTATAAATTCTTAAACGTCCTTATTCGTTAACTCCTCCGTTATAGTATTTCTCTATTATATATTCGTATAGTTTATCGTTAATCTTAATTATTTATTTTATAAATATATCGAGGTTATTAATAACGGCTCCTATTTATATAAATTCGTTTTTTATATTATCTTTTAGTCCTCGTCGATATATCGTTATAAGAGTAGTATCGTTTTAGTCCGTTAGTATTATATAATACTAGAACTACGCCGAGTAATCGGATATAAACCTTCGTTATATTAAATATTGAATGACGCGAATTATTATACTACTTTCGTTAGATAGTTTAAATATACGACGAATCTCGGTTTTAAACTTAAAGAAATTCTCTATTTAAAACTTTATTAATAAGTTATCGGTATTATTTACCGTTTTTATATAACGCTTTAGGAATAATTTAACTTATTTCTATATATTACCTTTTATATAGGTTATTATAAAGATTATTTATTTAATAACTAGTATAGTATTCTCGTTAAATACGAAGATTAGTTAGAGTTATAATAATTAGTCGTTAAACTTTTTATATTTTTTATAATAATAGTTTAGTCGGGAGACCTTAATACGGTCCCCTTCTTTTATAATATTACGTTTTTTAATACCGTTTTAAATATTTAGAGTTAGGGTCTTTATTAATTCTAAAGTATTTATCTTAAGAGTATTTAAAGTATTAAGGCTCTCCGTTTAATATTATAGTATAACGTTAATAGGACCTAGATTAATATTTATAGAGAGAAGTATTAAGGATTAAAAGATAGTAGGTTTCGTATTAATATAAGATAAAACTAGATAAATTCGATGAATTTAATTAATAATTTAATAAATATTTATATTTAGAATCTACAATTAAGAGTCTTTAGGGAAGTTAAATACGAAGCTATTATTTACTAAAAAAATATATAATTTATATAAAGAAGAGAAACCGCGTTATTTATTTACTCTCCTATTTATTCCTTTCCTAAGTAATTAAATAGTTAAGTATTTACCTATTTATCCGTCTATATACTACGTCGAGTAGTGAGTAATCTCTTGGCCTACTAAGTATATTAAGTATACTAAAGTTCGTAGAGAACCTTGATCGTAATACTACTAGTTATTATATAATATTTAGAATATTAGTATTTAGAACTAGAAATAATAGACTTTCTTATTAAGATCTTTATTAATTATAAGGGCCTAATATACTTTATAGAAATAAAGAAATTTACTCGATAATAGGTTAAGTACCTAAACCTATTATTCGAATTTAATATTAAGATTATTTATCGAATAGGAGCTAGTAACTTAAAAGTAGATATTTTAACCCGTTTACTAGGCTTTATACCCTCTAGCCTTAATAATAAAAGAGTTCGTTATTAATTTAGAACTATATTTATACCCGACTAGATATAAAGGGACGATAACCCTAGACTAGAACTCGACGATATTTAGGTTTAGGTTATAAATAATTTAATTTATTACCGAATCACTAAAGTAAATAGGATAAATTACTACTATACCGAAATATATACTATTATTATTAATAGTAAGGAAAAGTATAAGGGGATTACGCTAGTAAAGTATATTATTTATAATAGAATACTATATTACTAGGACCGACTATGAGTACTATAAAAATTAATTATTAAAGTTATTCGCGAAATCTACGACTAGTTAGTATATAATTACCTTGGAGGTCGCCGTACCTATAAACTCTTTAAACGCGAATTCCATTAACGAGGTATAAAGAATACGACTATATAATATATTTATAATTATTATATTTATATTTATACTAAAGCCCTAAGAAATATACCGAATAAACTACTTTAGTTATTCTTAATACTTAATAAATATTAGTAATACTTTATTTACGACTTTATTACCGCTTTACCCTAGTTTTAAAAATATAATACTATTTAGGTTATATTATATCGATTAATAAAGAAACGATACTATATACTTTATATTAATAAAGAAGACGGGACCTTAACCGAATCGATAGTATAAATATTAATACGAGACGTATTTAGACTCTATAAGTTATTAGAGTCTATTCTTTTAAATCGAGGGCCCTAGTTTATTACTTTAGTTTAGAAATACTTCTATAAGAGGCTCGGAATTACGGCGAAATTATTAACTATATATTATCCTTAAATAGACGAATTAATAAAACGGAATAATTAGAATTTAAAAACGTATCTTCGTTTATATTATTCTTATATATAGGATAATTAGGCTAAATAGTTACTAATAGTTAAATTCGCTAATAACGATATTATGGCGGTAGTTATAAATATATCTTTATTCTTTATAAATAAAGAGTTCTACCTACGAATAAATTTTAATTTTAATAATTCTATTTACGATTTAACCCGATAGCGCCTAGATACGACTAAAGCGGAATAAATAATAAAGAGAATAAAAGAAATACTATAGTATATTAGGTAGAATATAGAATAAACCCGTAAAACGATAATAAAATAAGCGGATAAATACCGTACCGATATTAAATTTTAGGAAGGAGAAATAATTTTCTTATTTATTAAAAATATTATTACTTCTAAGTTATATAAAAAGCTAGATAATAAAAAGATAGGACTCTTTAAAATACTTTCTAAAAATAGAGGGTTATATCGCTTAAAACTTCTAATAACTATAAAATAATATAATATCTTTATAATACCTAAGGCCGCTAGCGTAGAGCTAGCGGCTTAGTAATAATATAAAAGACGTAAAATAGTTACGGGGTTTATTATTAAATAGTTTTTAAATCCTAGATTTAATAATAGAACTAATCTCTAAGAATTCTAATAAAACGGGGGAATATTAACTCGATATAAAATTATTAAAAGTTAAAACCCCGCGATATTAAGGCTAGAACCCCGTATCGATAAATAATAATATTATAGAGGTAGCGGGGGGTAGGTATATATAATATATTAACGCCTTTAACGGGGCGTAGGTATATATAATATATTATTATTTTATAATTACCTCTCCCTTTAGGCCCTAGTCTTTAAGTACCTAAATACTTTAGTTAAAAAATATTTATTAAAAAACCTTTAAACCCCTTAAGAGAAATAAGGGGAAAGAGTTATCTAGTATAACGGCGTTACTATATAGTAATTTAAATATAAGGCTACGTACCTAATCCTATAGTATTATTATATAGTACTAGTTACGGAATAGTATTTAGTTAAATTAAGAAATTTATTAAAAAACCTTTAAACCCCTTAAGGGAAATAAAAGAAAAAAGTCTTCTAGTTTATACTATCGGTCTTATAACGTTAATATATAATACTAGTCGCGGAGCGATACGAAACTATTTCCTATAGTATTATTATATAGTATTAGTAGTAGAAGAATAATACTATTAAACTACCCCTACTATATAATAGTACTAGTAGTAAATAAATAGTATATTTATAAAGCTGTCCTTATAGCGTTAATATATAATAATAATAATTAATTAAATAATATCTCTTTCGTCCCTATAGTACTATTATATATAATAGTAACGGAGCGAAATAGTATATACTATCGTTCCTATAGCGCTTGTAGTACTTATAGTAAATATAATATATTAGATTATTCCTATAGTATCTATAGTACTAGTAGCGGAATAACGGTAACTACTTTTACTATATACTTTTATTATACTATAAAAAATACTAGTAGTAAAATACTATATATAAATAATATAGTCTTAATATTATACCGGGAGATTAGTAATAATATAACTATTATAGTAACGGTTATATCTATTAATAAAAGCGAGGTAACGGAGCGGAGGCGCGTATCAACGTATTATAACAAGGTTATAGTATATATTTAGTAGTAATAATTAATTAATTAGCTAAATATTCGTCCTGAACGAATAAGAATAATTAGTAACTTTCGCTACTAAGGAACTAACCTAGTATAGTAAATACGATATAGCCGTAATAGTTACCGCTAAATAAATAAAGCTATCGCCCCGATAGTATAAATAAATTAAATATTTAAAGAAGTAGTAGCGTAAAGGGTATCTCTATAAAACGATAGCGCTAGTATAAAGAGATTTCTATTAAATCGAAACTACTATAGTAAGGAGCTTCGTTCACGCTAAATATTTATTTATATTATTCTAGTAAGCTGGTTATAAGTATCTTTATAATTCTTAATAATATTAAGTATATACTATAATTACTTTATAAATATTTATTTATTATCCTCGGGCCTATACCCCTTCTAACGAATAAGATATTATAAAGTTATATTTTTAACTTTCTTAAATCGATATTATCGCTTCTATAGTAGTTTATCTATTTCCTATTCTTCTTTATTATCGACGATAATCGGTAACGGAGTTTTAATATATTTTTTATATAGGTCCTATTCTAGCCTAGTAGTAAGTTTAAAGTAAATAACCGAAATTATATTATAAATAACTATAGTAGGTAGAAGTTTAAGACGGTATACTAGCCTATTAATATATTTAATAATTTAGAAAAATCCGATAAATTATTAACCGGTCTTTTTAGATAGAACGCCGGCTATTTAATATCCTCTATATAAATATAAATAAATATAATCTCTAACCTTAAAAAATATAGGTTTATAATAAATATCGTAATATTTCTTTATCCGGAGCGACGTAAAGGTAATAATATCCTACGCGTCGATATATTCGGGACGGTAGGTAGTAGTAGAGAATACTTTTATTCCTATAATAAAGGTTTTTATATCGATATTTATCTTTATAATAAAGAGTCCTACGTTACGGAAGGCTCTAAGGATATCCGCTACGTTAAATTAAAAAATATTAAAATTACTAATACGTAGTAAATTAAATAACTCCTTAATTTTAAAATTATATAGAATCTCGATAGGCGCTAAGCGAGTATTATTATATTTAGTAGAGTTATTTAGTATAGCCGAAAATTACGGTAGTATTATAAGTTATTTATACGCGTCGACTATTAATAGGAAGTATTTTAGGGTAATTTCGATAATTTTATTCGATTTCTTAAACTATCCGTCGGTCTAAGGGTAATATATAGTCGAATAAAATATATTAATATTTAACTCCGTTATAATCTATTTTTATAACTACCCGATAAATCGAGTATCTCGATCGTTAATAATTATTAATAAAAGACCTTAATTTAATAATAAAAGTTTTATTAGTAGGCGGTAAACTTATTAAAGTCCGCTCTAAGTTACTTTACCCGTAATTAATATTATTACTTTATTAAATTTATATATAACCGATATTACGTAATCCTCGCCGGTAGAAGCTTCTAGTAGAGCGAGGATAAAATTAATAATTATAATTTTAAAGGGCCTATACGGCGAGTAAATTAGTTATAACGAGTTATAAAGTTAATACCTAGGCGTTTAATATAATTAATAATAAAAGTAATATCTAAGGTATTTATATAACTTCGTCGATATATTAAATATATAAATACTATATATAAACTTTTTATAAATTCTAGTATAGCTAGGATATTCTATTTTATTATAAACTTTTTAAAAAACTTTATACTCTAGCGTAGCTAGTAGATATAGACGAAGACTATAGTTATATTCGATATCGTCGAAATAAAGTAACTTATTAATAAGTTTATATAGTAGTTTAGCCGTATTCTTACCGAGTATAGTATTTCTTATTACTATAGTTATAATCCTAACCTATCGTATCTCTATTTCGTAACTACTACGTATACTACTTTTAAAGTCTTCGTTAATAGTAATAATATTAACTAGAAAAGTAGTAAATACGTCTAGGATTAATTCGTTTATTTTAGGACGATATAACCGACTAACGAGGCGTAATAAAATATCGGGAACGATATTCACTTTACTAGGTTTATATCTTAATTTAATTCGGAATCTCTATAAATATTCCGACGTGCGGATTAACCTAAGGTTTAGCTTCTCTATAGAGGTAGTATTTATAAATATCTATCTTATTATACTTATAATAGAAGTATAGTCGGTATAGATAATTATAATAGTATTAATAGTTTTTATAAAGTAGCGAATCTTCTTTATAACCTAAACGATACTAGTTATTTCTAGTTCGGTTAGTTAATATCTTATCTTAGCCGAGGTTAATTACCTCGATAGGAAAAGAATAAGTTATAGTAATTTCTATTTCGGTACTTTCGTAGTATCGTTATTTTTAATATAGTATATATATACCCCGAATCCTTATTCCTTACTAGTATCTAGATTAATAAATAACGGTCTCTTTAAATTAGTATAATATAGTATAATAGGATTTACGAAGAGCTCCTATAAATATTTATAGGCGTTAAACTCCGCCGGCGTAAATATATCGACGAGAGATCTCTTTATTATAGATTTATAAATATTACCCCGTATACTCTTACCCCGTAAATTTCGATAATATTAATTTAATAATATTTTACGGTCTTATAGAGGCTTGATTATTACCACGTAGTACGGAATATACTACTTTAAATAACCCGTTATTCCGAGGTACTACTTTAACGCCTATAATATTCGGGGAAACTAAAGATTCCGTATAATTACTAGTTTATCCTTAGTTATAGTAAGGCCTAGAGCGTCGATATATTAGCCTAGTAACTATACGGACGGATAGTTAAAGAAAGACTTTTTAGTAGAAATATAAACGTTTATATCCGATAGTATTTAGAATACTAGCGTTAAATATTTAACGTATTCTAATAAGGATTTAGAGAAGATAATAATATTATCTATATATACTCGATAGAATTTTCGGTATAGACGTAGTATACGGTCGATTATTCGTTGAATATAAATAGGCGAGTTGCGGTAGCCTATTATAAAAACGTTAAATATCTCTTATCCTCTATACGTAGCTACCGTAAAATAGTATCGATAATATCGCTTTACCCACTATTAATAGAAGAAGGCTACCGCGTCGATAGTTAAAATATATATAATTTTTAATAAAAGTACTAGGATCTTAGTTTAGATAAGGACTAAATAAATATTAAATATTATTATTTTATTAAAAACCTTAATATCGATAATTATGTATTTTTTAGGACCGGAGGTAGTATCTTTTTATACGACGAAATAAGAGAAAGAAAACGGTATTATTATAATTATCTATTTTATTCGGCCCTACTAGTATAGTTTATCGAAAGCGCCGTTAATAATATCCTTATTATACTTTCCTAGCGGATAAATACGAGTTTAACCGGTTTTATAAATCTTTTTCTAGTTATCGATAAAAGGAATCTCTATTTATTTAGATTCCGGGATATTCGCTACGTTTCTAGTATCTTTCTATAGATCTAGAAACGAATCGACGATATCGGTAATAATAAAGGCGGAAGTATTATCTCTATAAATCGTAGTATTTATAGGGTATAGAGTTTCTAGTTTAGATAAATAAATATTCGGTACCGTAGAAAGTTTCGGTACCGCGGAAGCCTCTTATAAAGTCTATTTCGGTAAAGGCGAATAATACGATAATGAATTTAGTAGAGTAAATATTAAATTAGAAATTATAAGGCCTGGATAAGTAATATTCGATATTATCGAATTAAATATACGGGGAGTTATTATTATATTAAAGATTACTACTATAATAAGACCGGCCTTAAAGTAGGACTTAATTAAAAGTTTTAATACTAATATTTTAGGTAACTTTATCGTTAAATTAATATATAAAATATCTATTTAAAAGTATTTAATTATTTCGTATTTAACTACTTTCCCTAACCTAGTATATCGGGTAACGATTATAAAAAGATCGGTATTATTCCGGACTATAATCCTATCTATATTATAATTAACGATATACGCGGTTATTATTAATATATTAAACTAAGAAGGTTTAAATAGTAAATTATAATCCTAGAGTAGATCCGGTTTTATAGATTTAACTATAATAACTATATCTAAATATATTAGTATAGTATAGCGGAATTTATTAATTATAGTTGTATTTATTCTAGTACTCTTCGTAATTATAGAAATAGGGATCTAGAGGTTATTATAAAATATAATAATAACGAGATCTCTACCGATATTAATTATAATTTCTTTTAACTTTATAATATCGATACTTATAAGAACTTTAATAGATAGATTATCGATAATATATAATTCTCTAGTAATTAAGGCGATTTTACTATCTTTATTAAAAATATATATAAGGATAATAACGAATTTATTAATATTATAATTATTCGATCTTAAGCCACGGACCTTTATAATAGTAGGTATTTTATAGATCTTAATTTATAAACTAAATTCTATAAACTTTATAAAGAACTACCGGTCTATAAAGTTTATAATATATTTAATATCGAAGTAAAATTTATAGATTTAACCGTCTAATTCTACGGAAACCTTAATAATGATATAGTAGTAACTACGAAATATATAACCGCGGGCCGGTTTATCGGTAGATATCGATTTAATTATTTACTTCGCCGAGAAAATAATCTTTAGTAGAGCGGAAATTAAGGAAACGGAATTCGTTAAGACGGAAGACATAGTAGATTTTAATAAAATAAGATTTCGGTAAAACCGGATATATATATATAAGTTATTATTTAACGAGAAGGATTACTTATATAAATAGTAAAATATTTTACTAGTAGTATCGGCTACTTTAATAATATATTAACCGACGAAAAAACTATTAATTATCTTATTATAAAGTTACTCTAAATCGACGATATCGCTAGGGTATTTACTAGCCCACGTAGTATTTTAATAGAAAATATCTTTTTAATTACTATAATAATTTCTTTAATTTTCGTTATAAAGGTTTTCGGTTTAACGGAAAGATTTTACCGACTAATCTTTATCGTAGTTAACGTTTTTAGTAACTTTTTAATCTTTAATATAATAGGCCCTTTAAGTCGAAAAGACCTTCCTAAAAAAATTCCTATTAAAACTTCTTTTTACTCCGGAGCCTTAATTTTAATATCTAAAAAAGAATATCTTTTACTTAAATAATAAATTTAAGTTTCTATTTATTATTTATAGTTATTTTCCGGGAGGCGGTAGGTAGTTAAGGGTCTACTATTATTATTATTAATTAATATTACTCTATTAAAGTTAAAAGGATAAAGAAGAAGAAAATAATCTATATAAATTACTTTTATAAGGAGTTACGCCGTTATACGAAAGTTTATAACCTTTACCGAAGCCTTCGGTAAAACGATAAAGAAAGAAAGATTAACGAGAGTTTTAATATTAATTATACTATTAAAGTTAATATTATCCGTAGCTACTACTATTACTATTACGGTTCGGCGGAACTAATCGATTATATTTATCCGACTTTCGGGATACTAGAGTTTACTATTTATATTTATAATTATCGAGGCTCGTTAGAAAGTTATTAATAATAATATTATTATCGGGCCTCTTAATATTACGCCGTAGTTTAAAGTTAATTCCGTTATAAATAATATTAAGTTAATTCTATAATAACGATATTCCCGTATCTTTAATAGACTTTAAAATCTTCTATATATATTTACGTAGTTTATAATAACTATTAATATCTTTTATAAAGTAGTATTCCTTAAAGATAATATTAATAACTATATTCGAGGGCTCCTTAAACTTTCCCGTTAATAACTAGGTTTATTCCGTAATATTAATATTAATAGCGCCGTATTTCGATAATCTCTTCTTAGTGTCTAAAAGCTTAATAGTATATTATTTTAAAATAATACCGCGGAGGTAAATCTAAAGATTTTTATATATAATAGTATTTTTAATAATTATTAGGTCCTTAACTCGCTCGATAAAAAGATATATATCGCGGAAGTAAATATCTTTATTAATATATTTAAGGCTAGACCCTATATTAATAGATTTACTATTATATATAAAGTCGAAGAATTTAAAGTTAATTATATTCTACTTCGATATAATAGAAGTAATATTATTACTTTAAGGACCTTATAGGCCCTACGGTCCTAATAGTTTAAAAGGGCCTACTAGAGGTATTATTATAAGATTTACGATAAAATTACGAAGTTTTATAAACTATATTTTATTAAAGCCCGCGCTCGCTATAGTCGAGGACTATCGTTAATTAGGTCCGAGGGGTCTTTAGTAGATTACTTCTTCTATAGAAGTCTATCTAGTAGAATAACTTAATAGCGATATATTTAATAATAACGAAGAAAGCGCTTACTTAAAGCTCGGCGGGGATAAAGGAGGTATATTCCTAACTAACGCCGGTACTTTAAGAAATTATCGAGTCGCTTAAATACTAATTTAAAAGCGTATTATAACGGTATAGAAAATAGTAATATTAATAACTTAATCGCTTAGCTAGCTCGGTACCTTAATAAACTTTAATTATATTCGTTACTCTCGAGGATTAAAGCTGCGAAGGGGTTAAATAAACCGGAAATTCCGCCGAATAAAATAACTAATAATATAACGAGTAATATTATCGACGTCGGCGGCGAAAATATAGCCCGACTATATAAATTCGTCGAGCTAGAATACTAAGACTATATTATTACGGCTAGCGATATTACTAAATACTACGATAATAGTTTTACGGAAGTAGGAAAAGTAAGGGCTTAATAAATTAATAATTTTTTCTAATTTTAAAAATAAAATATTTAATACTTTTATAAATAAAACCGAACTACTAGTATATAAATTTTAAAAATAGTAATATAAAGAACTAATATTAATATAAAGAACTCGTAATCTAAAGTAAGATTTTATTAAAATATTTTCGTTCGATAACCCCGTTTCTTTATTTCCGGTAAATTTAATTCTTAACGGATTTTACTAAAGAAGGTATAAAGGTAGTATTCTATATAAACGAATTATATAATAGATTCGTTAAGGCCGAAGATATAATTATAATAATACCTACTTTTATAGGCTAGTACCTTATAACGGAAGTCTTTAATAATCGTATTAAATAGCTAGATATAGTATTTTAAAGTATAATATTTCTATCCTAAATATTAATATAATAGACCTCGGTATAATAAGGCTTCTAGGCTAGATACTTCGGTAAAGAAGAAAAAGGTAGTATTTTATCTTAACGAAAAAATATATTCTATTCTATCGAAACGAACTAATAGAAGAGATAGGGTACGGATAATAAACACTATCGAATAATTCTAGTTCGACGAACTAGTACTATTATAACGTAGTAGCTAGTAAATCGAGACGTCTATCTAGTAGAATATAGTATTTAATAAAACGTTAATATCGTTACTACTAATTAATAAGGTTATAATATATATTTAATAGTAATAATTAATTAATTAACTAAGTATTCGTTTTGAACGAATAAGAATAGTTAATAGCTTTCGCTATTAAGGAACTAACCTAGTATAGTAAATATAGTATAACCGTAATATATTATAACGATAAGGTATTTAGCGCGACGGTTTATTATTAAAATAAACTCGCTCGTTTATTTATTTTCTCTCTTCGTAACTTCTTTAACCTTTCTCGTATATTATTACTCTAACTTTATAATAGTATTCTAGTATCGTAATTAATATATAGATAATACTCTCGTTATATATAACTTTTTTCTAACTCTATAAATAACTCTTATTCACCGATAATATTAATTTATTTATATTAATTATTTTAGTTATAAATATACTAGTAAATATAACTAGTCCGCTATTAGCGCGACTACGTAATATTAATTATAATAATAATTTATTATACTTTATAGCTCCTTTACCGGGTCTACTTCTATTAATTTAATAATAATTATATTCGAGGTACGTCCCCTTCTTATATACTCTATTATATTAATCGTTACGGAATCGACTATTATATAAAGGTAAATTATAACCGTAAGTTTTAAAGTAGTATATATTAATAATAATAAATCCTTAAATTTTTCCGAAGGAAGGTAAAGAGATCTATATATTAATATACCCGTATTAATAATAGGACTCTTAAAGAAGAATATAAATATAATTTAATAAATAAAGAAATTATTTAGTAATATAAAGTATATAATAAAACGATAATAACTAGTAGGTAAATCTCTACTATAATCGCTAACCTATAAAATTAATTAACGGCGGCGAACTAGCGTATTAAGAAATTAAAAACGATGAATAAAGTTCTCGAAAAAAAGACCGAGAATTTCTATTAATATAAACGGGACCTAGAGAGTCCCGAGGAAGATAATATCTTTGAGGACTATACTAGGGAGACTATATTTTCTTTTAATAATTCCGATAATAATTAAATCTTTTATATAATATAATAGCGATAGCGAATTCTTTTTTTCTTAAATCGGCGCTAGTTAAACTTACCTAAATATATTATTTAATAATATATTCTAGGCGTCTATATAAACTATATCTAAAATAAAAGTATTTTTATAAATACGATATCTTATCGCTATTATATATAAATAGTTTAATAGTAAATTAAATTTAATTATACTCTAAAACCGTATAATAAGGTTATAAATATAAAGGAGAATATCCGTTATATAAGTATTAATATAAAAGTAGTAATATTTACTTTTAATATCGGCTTCGTTTACTCCGCTTTATTATTTTATATAATTAAGTAACCTCTTTAATTATATTTATATATTTATATTTACTACCCGTTTATTTAAAGGCTTTAATTAGTTTATTAATACTAATAAACTTTTCGTCTAATAATTATTAATTATATTCTTCGCCCTAATTAGTTTATTTAACTTTATACTAGATATTTTCTTTATTTTTAACTTTATTAATTACTTCTTCTATCTCTTATAACTTATTATTATTAATAAATTCAGGGGCTTATATAAAAGATTCCGTCGTATTAATATAATCGCGAAGTTAATATAATTTAAGTAACGATATATAAAAGGTATTCTAAATTCTATATATAAAAAGTAGTAATAGGTAGTAAATTTATACTCTTATTTTATTAATAATCCTAAAGAGCCCTATAAACTTATAAAATAATTTCTTACTTAAGCGCTTTTATTTTAAATTCTTAATTATTAATATAACTAAATTACTAACCTTATAACTTTATAGTTTATATATTTTATTATACTATTTAATTTAGTATTCGGTAGCGCTTTAAAAACGCTCTATAATTTTATTCTTTAAAGTTTATAATTATTATACTCTATTATTTATAACTAGTACTTTTTTTTCTTTAAAGTCGTCCTCGACCTCCTAACGGATTTTAGGATAATAATTATATATATAAAAAAACAGCGTCGTTCCGACGACGATACTCTAATTATTATTAATTAAGAATTTTATTATAAGTAGTAATCTAGCCTAATTAATTAATTTATTATTAATAAATATACGTAAATAGTACTTTAATACCTAATTTTAGTACTTTATTTATTTATCCGTTTAAAGGTAAAAGATAATATTTAAGCGTTATTTAATTTTCGAATAAAAATATATAGTCGACTAGAAGGCGCTCGTAAAAATAGAGCCTCTATTATTAACGATATCGTTAAATATATTATAACGGTAAATAATTTTAGAATAGAATACTTCCGCTAGTTAAGCGGTATCGATTTTAATAATTATAGATATATATTTAATTATTTTAATAAATCGATTTATAACGATAAAGATAACGTTATAAATAGTACCTTTATATTTACTAGGCGGTAAACCGGTTATAAAATCTATAGAAATTTCTTTTTATAATTAAATAGTAATAGGAAGCGAATTTAATTTATTATATAAATAATATCGCGGCGCCTTCGTCCGTTAATATATATCGTAAGTTTTAATATAATCCGTAATTTACTTTAAGTTACCCTCCTAGAAAAAATTTCGGGTAAATAATTTATACGACTTTATAATATTAAAATAGTTTATTAAAGAATTATTATAATACCTCTTTATAAACTCTTCCTTTAGAGCTTTATCCCTTAATATATAAAGGCGATTATTATTTTTTACTAATCCCTCGGAGTCTATAACCTATACTTTATTCTTTATATAACGGCGGTTCTTTAATATATTCGTTTTAGTTCGAAAAGAGTTTACCTAATTATTATAGATTTATAATTCCCGAATTAGCGTTTTAATAGGCCTTTTAGGATTATTATATATAGTTTTAGGTACTATTATAATATCCCGCTTTAAAATTACTACTTTTAACCCTATAATTTAAAAAGTAGAGATTATAATTACTTTTACTTCTTTATCTCTTTTTAATAATAATTTAATATTTAATAACGATACTCCTTTATAATTAAGGCGCCGCGACGGTATATTAATAGAATTCAATTTTCTAGCCCGATAAAAGATCTTAAAATTATAGGTAGTTAATTTAAATATTTAACGAGCTTATTTAAAATTCAGCTCCTTCTACTTTATAAAATCTTTTAGGTTATTATAATTAATCTAGGTTTTAATATAATAAAGACTACCTTCTAGGTAATATCGTTATTATTTTATTACTACTATAATAACGAGTAATTCTTAATTATAAGTCTTATAATTTTATTTTAAAGAATTTAATTTCCGCGACTAGAATATTATAGGGCGCTAATAATTATCTTTATCCTACTATAATAATATAGAGTTAAGGTTAAAGTTAAAAGTATCTATCTCTATATATAATTATTTAATTAGATTATAATAGCGTAGAAAAGGCGCGTTTACGAATATATCTCGTAAGATTTAAAACGTTTCCGTAGCGCCGTTTATTTATTTAAACGGACTTATTTTCTTATCTACTTTACTACCCTTAAATAAGTTAGTAAAAAATATAATTATATTAAAATAACTATAAATAAACCGTTTATAGAAATTAACGAAGCCTAAAAAAACTTATACCTCCCGATATATTTTTAATTAAGACTATTCCTTAATAATCCTAATATATTCCGGGTCTATAACTACTTTATTAATAAATATAATAAAACTTAAAAACTCGACCGTTTCGGTATTAAATTAGTACTTTTTAAAATTAATAAATAACCAGAATTAATATAATTATTTAAATATTTATTTAATATACCGTTAATACTCCGCTAGATTAATATTATAAATTAAGATATTATCTAGATATACTATATATATTATATCTACTAAATCTATAAACGTATAGTTAATATAAATTTAAAATGTCGCCGGTATATTAACGAGCCTAAAAAGTATAACTAAATATTCGAAGTAACTATAGTGAGTTCGGAAAATTATTTTTTATTTATCGCCTTTCTTAATCTAGATCTTATAATAAGTATTCTTTAAATCTAACTTCGTAAAGATTTTAAAACCGTATAAACGGTTTAATATCTCGGTAATTAAAGATAATAAATATCGATTTTTAATAATTACCGTGTTTAAGCCCCGATAATTAATATAAAAATATAACCTACTATTCTTTTTAAATATAAAAAGGATAGGTACTCCGGTTAAAGATATTAAATAACGGATCTAACCTTTATAGAGTAAAGATTCTAAATAACGTCGTAACTCCGATAATTTAGTTTAAAATAAGTTATAAAGAGGTTTATAAAGTAGTTCTTTATTAACCTCTATCTTAATAACGTAATCTCTTTATTTAAAAATAAATAGGGTACTCGCCTTTTTATTAGAAAAAATATTATAAAACTTTATAAATTCTTTAGGAATCTTTAAGTTAGGAAGTTCTTTTTATTCGCCTCGCGCTATTATAACGTATATAACCGCGAATATATTCGGTTTATTTTTAAAACTATTAATAAATTTAGCCGGTTCCTTAATTTATAAATTATTAAAATTAATTTTAAACCGCTATTAGTCCGCCTTAGAATCGATTAATATTTTTAATTAATATAATTTAGGTATACCTAGAATAACGTTTAAATCTTTAAGATTTATAGTATAGAATAAAATATTATATTTACGTCTTTAACCTTAATTATCGACTATTTAATAATTTAATTAATACGCGTTATAGTAATATATACTTTACCCGTTAATTACTTTAACTAATAGTAAAGTAATATTATAAAGTTCTAAATCGTTTTTAATAACGAACCGTTATAAAATTAAATTAATCTAAGCTTTAGAGTTAATTAAAGTAATAAATTACCTAATTTTATCTTAAAAAGTAATTTAACCCTTAAAAAGAATAAAAGAGTATATTTCTATTGATCGTTTTTCTTATTTTTCTTCCGAGGCGTAAATTAAACTTAATCGTTTTTTACTAATACCGCGCCGACGTATATAGTTAATTTATTTATATCGGGATATCTAGGCTTAATATAGCCTTCCGTTCTATAATAATAATAAATAATTTTATTATACGAAGAATTAATAGTATTAGTTTTACGTTTATTATCTTTCTTTTTTAAATATACTTATTTAATATTATCGCCGGCGTTAAATTTAATAGTTCGGTTTATTATAGATTTTCCTTTATTAAGGTTCTTTAATTAGGAACCCGAATTAGAATTAAAGCCGCTTATTAACTATATATACTCTAGATTCTTTTTTTATATAATAATCTAGGTAAGAATTTCTTCCCTTTAAATAAATATACTACCGGTATTAAGAATCTTATTTTTAAATTTAGGTTTAAATTTAACTAAAAAGAAATTTACCTTATACTCCTCCGAGAATAAAGGTAACTAGGTCTTTATTTCTTCGAGGTAAACTTTAAATAATAATATCTTTTAGGTAGATTATTATTTAACTTCCTCCTATTTTTTATAAACGAGGAGACGGCGATTAACTAAATTTATTATTAAATTAAAAAGAAACTTCTTAAAAAAGTTAAATATAATACTAATTAAACTATATAAATCGTAGTACCTATATTACTACGTTAAAGGGTTATTTTTTAACGAGTCTATATAATATACGATCTTTAAATAATTAATAATGAAATATTTAAAACTAATTAAAAATTTAATATTTACGTCGCGGAACTAGTGTAAATATTTACCTTCGTTTATATCTTTATAAGGATATATTTTATTAAGGCGTAGTATTTTCGCTCTAATAAGAATATCTCTATTAAATATAATTAAATTTATTATTATTCTACCGGTATGTATAATAATTAGGGGACCTCTACTATAAATAGTAGATTCTACTAGCGCTCTATTAACGGGTATAGAAATAATAGGATTATATAACTTTTAATTTTAAATTTATAATACCCTTAACTCTTATTATTATTTAAGACGATAATTTTCTTCTTTAATAACTTTAAACTATACGTCCAAAATCTCTTCGGGGGTAATAATACCTCCGAATTCACTATTATTTTTACGGCGGGGGTCGTCGGAGGGGGGTTAATTAATATTATTATTATTAAATTCTTCTAGACGTCCCGAGGTTAAACCCGATATTATAATAACGATAAATCTTTTCCTTAAAAAGATTAAAAAGATTAAAACTATAATACCTAAAATCGTTAGCGTAGAGCTAGCGGCTTAATAATAATATAAAAAATATAAAATAATTACGGGGTTTATTATTAAATAGTTTTTAAATCCTAGATTTAATAGTAGAACTAATCTCTAAGGATTCTAATAAAACGGGGGAATATTAACTCGATATAAAATTACTAAAAGTTAAAACCCCGCGATACTAAGGCTAGAACCTTATATCGATAAATAATAATATTATAGAGGTAGCGGGGTATAAATATATATAATATATTAATATCTTTAGCGGGGCGTAGGCGTATATAATATATTACTACTTTATAATCTTCTACGCCGATCGGTTAAATAAGGCTAGAAATAACTCTTTATTAAAATAAAGAAATTTTAAACCTAATCTAATTATAACCCCCGACGGCGACGAATAAATAATAGACGATATACTAGATTCTAAGAAAATACGCGGTAGATTAAAATACCGAGTTAAATAGGGAGGCCTTAACTAGGATTTTATATAATATAATATTAATAATAACGAATTCGAGGCTACGTAGGATATTATCGACGAATATTATATTAAATATTTATAGAAGCCTAGTCCTTAATATCTAGAAATACTAGGAATTATTATATTATTAATATTAGAGGTACCTAAATATTAAAAGTATTATTTATTAAAGAGGGGGGTAGTATTACGACCGTACCCGTCTTCCTATAATTTATATTTAATGAATAATTTATATTTAATAAACTACGTACTATTATACCCGATTGGGCCTAGTATACCGTTGCCGCTTTAATATTCCTAAATATTTTCGTATATATAGAATTACTATCTTTACTCCTTAGCTAGTTATTTTATTTAATATATCTATATTAATATCGCTTCTATACCGGTTCTAATATATATAACTATCTTAATTATTTTACTTTATAGGGTTTTCGGAAACTTAGAGTTAAATAGAATACTTCTTGTATATTTAAATAATATACGAATATATCGTTCTAACGCTTTATTCTAATTAGGGTTATATATAGTAGTAGGAATTTAATTAACTCTATATTTAGCGAATAACGCCTATATCTTTTTATTTATATTTTTATTAATATTATTATCTTTAAAGTACTAAATAGGCCTTTTAATATTCTTAATATACTCGAAATAAAGGTCTATTATATTAACTATATTTAATTTCTTTATAAATAAGTAAATAATTAGTTCGTTAATAATATTATCGAGTAGAATAAATATATAATACTTTCCTTCTAGTATATATATTATTTAATTATCGCCGACGATATTAGTATATATTAACTCGTTTTAATTAGTAGTTCTCTTTATCCGGTTAAATCGCCTAAATACGCGAATAATAATACGGTATTAATACCCTATAATATATAATTTATATTTTTTAATAAGTAGTTCTAGGGCTTAAAGCGATATAATTTTCTAAATATTTATTCTTTCTAATATATATACTAGTCTTTTAATATTATTTATATTTAAATAATAAAACCTCCTATATTATTAAATTTATAATCTAGATTTAATTAAAGAACTAGTAATTATAGGAGGTAGAAGAAGAGGATTCGCTTTAATTTTAAACGTATTTAGGAATTTTCTTAAATTAAGCGAGTATCTAGTTTTAATACGGGTTCTAGATAAATAAAACTCCCCCTATTTATTTAGGATATTTATTCTTTTATTAATTATTTAAATTTATTATTATTCCGCTCTAGCGTTCCTAACGATAAGAGATTATATTCTATATCGGGAATATAGTATATATTAACGAGATCTAGCTCCTTATATTTACTATTAATAAACGGGTTAAGAATAATAGTATTAATATTATAAATCCTATACTAGGATCTATCTCTAATTATTACGAACTTATATCGCTTCTCCTTATATATAGTCTTATAGAATAGAGAGAAGTCGTATATAATATAGATATTTATAGCCGAGTTTATCTAGAAGGTATTATCTTTATTATTATTTAATATTTTAACTTTATTTATATAGTTAGAAATAAGTACTTTTTTAACTTTCTTAACCCTAATAGACTTCTTATTTAAACTATTAATATAATTCTTAGTTAGGAGGTATTATTTACTTTTATATACTTTTTAACCTTCGGGCCTTTTATCCTTATAAAGATAGTAGTAATTTTTCGTAAAATAATATTTTTTATAGCCCTTATAACTCTTTCTTTCCTTATATAACTTATTATTAAATATATTATTTCGACGATCTCTACTATTTTTGCCCTTTTTATAACTAGGATTTATAGAGTTATTCCTAGATCCTAATCTATAATTGGAAGTATCGGTAAATCTTAAAAACTCCTATTAAAAGCCGAGTTACCGACCGCGCGGATAGGGTTACTAGTATCCTACTAGTAGCCCTAATTTACGGATAGAGTTACTAGTGTCCTATAAATAAATTTAATAAGTTAGAGGTCTAGGTAGATATATTTTTAATAAATTTAATAAATCGGGGTTCTAGGTAGTATCCTATTAATAACTCTAGATTAATTTCAATAAAATTAATAATTTTAGTAATTTATATATATCGTTAATATATTAATAATAACTAGCCCTATTATAAGGCTAAAATAAATAAAGTTCTATAATCGTCGTTATCGATAGTAGCGACCCCTAGCGACGACTATTAACGCTAGCGACCTTCCGGGCCCGGAATAATAAATTTTAACTAAAGTTCTCGCGGGGGCGTTACGTAGGTATATCTAGAGAGAACGCGTATATATATTCTATATTATTATATATACCTTTACGTATACTATTCCGTATATTATTCCGTATACTATGATTACGTATACTATAATTACGTATACTATAATTACGTATACTATTACGTATATAATTGTATATATAATTATATATACATTTACTTATATTGTAGCGTATATTATAGCGCATACTATAGTATATACTATTAAGTATATAATAGGGGCTTTCGTCCGTTATTTAAATTATTAATAGTTTACCGAGTTATTAAACCTATTAATAATAAATACTATTTATTAATAAGACTCTACCCGGACCCCCGATTTACTAATCCTACTAAACCTCGGCTCGGTATTTAATATAGAGTTTTAGTATAAACCCGTAGACGGCTTTCTAATAGGGCTAATAACGTTTAAAGTATATTAATATTTACTTTTAAGATTTACCGATAAGTATTACGATTTCTACTCTTATTATTTTTATATTTATTCTACTTTCTTAATATTAAAGTCTTTAAATCCTATCGACGATTATTATATTCTAGGAGTTTATTAAATATATCGTTTAAAGTAAATATCGTTTTATCTCTTTTAACTAGACTCTATATATTAATAATATATATATATAATTTAGGGTTAATTCCTACCCTAAAGTATAATATTAATATTTAATTAAATAATAAGGTTTTTATATTAACGAGCCTCTTTTAATATATCTTTATATAATTTTCATAATCTAGTAAAGATTTAAAATTATCCTAGTCTTTACGAGTAATTTAATATATATATAAATCGATAGTCTATATATTAAAATACTCGAATAGTTAATATAAGATATTTATCGCTTTAATACTATTCGTGACACTAGTAATATAAATCTTTAGGTTAGGTTCTAGGTTAAATAGAATATAATTATATATCGTTTTATAATTATCCTCCTATTCGCCTAGTTTTTTTTAATATTTCTTTTTAGTTACTTTATACTCCTTTTTCTTTTCCGGCGTAATAGGTATAACTTTATATAATCTCCTTTTAATATCTCGGTAGGTAGTTATTCTAATTAACGGATTTAAGGCGATAAGATATTAATATTTATTTTTATTAATAATATACCTCTAAATCTTTTTAACCTCTAGAATAATAATAATATTAACTTTTTATAACTCCTAGTTACTTTTACCCCTTAATTTAGGGATTTTTATATTATCGTTATCTCCTATTATATCTAAGAGTAATATAAATAAGGAGTAATTAATATTAGGGATTTTAGGGATTTTACTCTTAAAGTAACGGTATAAAAAATATAAAATACTATTATTTCCTTAACGGCTCTCTAGCTCGCCCTAGGAATACACTAAATAAACTATATAATAAGTACGTTATATACCGGGCTCATAACCCGTTAGTAATATCCATAAGTATAGTTCTTTTATATATTAATATAGTTCATTAAGGAGTAGTATCTATGGTAATTACTAGCTATGTATTATCTTAAGGGGTTTGCCTTAGCCTTAAGCCAAGACCTGCTTAGTAAGCCAGGCTGAGTGGGAATAGTAGTTGTTGCCTTAGTCCCTCAGACCTGCCGAGCCACCGCTAAGCCCCTTCGGGTTAACTCCCGTTTACTAAGCCCCTTCGGGTTAGAAATGCTAACTTCGTAGCTAAACGGCGGCAGGTCTGAGCGCAGAATCCTATATTTTTATCAAGTAACCCTTATTTATAACGATATACTTAAGAATAATTAATAAACTAGATTAATTTATTTTTTAATTCTCGTCGCGAGATATATCGATAAATTATTAGATTTTTTAAAAATAAAATTAGAATTTTTTATAGTAATTCTTTATTATCTCTCGACCTACGTCGATTTTAAAAAATACGATTTCTCTCGTATTTTTCCTTTTCGTGTAATTTACTATAAAAGAATTTATTTTTCCTAATTTTTTATTTACTCGGTACGAGATTTATATTTTATCTCGCCCCGAGCGAAAGAATAGAGAAGAAATATTAAATATTCGTAGATTTATAAACCTCGACGTTCGAAAATTTAAGAGGTTAGAAAATCGAAATAAGGAAAATCTGGCGAAAGTATAGATTCTGCGCTCAGACGTGGTAATGCTCGTTCCATGACTAAGCATTAACCAACCCGAAGGGGCTTGGTGTGACACCACGTCTGAGGGACTGAGGCAATGGTAGTTGCAATCCAACGGTACACTGATAGTACAGAGAGTCTGAATGGCGTTCAGTGCCACCGATAATGAGACTTTGTTCTGCTCAAAGATGTCCAGTGACTCCCTTACCTCCTTTTTTGCGAACAAAACCCATTGAAAGCCCCCAGTACTGAACCTAGAACCTTTACCAAATTCCGAAGTCTTTACACGACCATTTATCCGCCCTGTGAGCTCGTTCAATGCCTTCGTGCAGTTGAATAACGGGTCTTCGAGGTTTTTTAACCATGCTGGTCAAGTCCTCACCCTCGTGTTATACACCCGTTCTGCATAACCGTCTGCAACGACGAGACAGTGGAGCGACAACCACGCAGCTCTCTTGATATTCCAGCAAATTCGTCAGGAGCATTTTGTACTGCATCGACAAGGTCACTGAAAATGCTGACGCCTTTTGACGCGGTGGCTCCCACCCCCACAACGCCCGCAATCACACTCAAAGGATCTGCCATCATGTCATGATAAGCTAGATGAAGGAGACACAAAGTGCGAAGAACGAAGACACCCAAAGACAGTATAAGCAAATAATCGAGAGGCCCAAAGCTGTTGGGGGCTGAACTCGGTGCCTGTCAGCTCGCAAACTCAGCCAATGAACAACCCTGCTTTCCTGCAAAGACGGAAGCGAGGTGTGGCTGGGTGCACAGCCACAGTCCATGAAAGATCCCACAAAGATAGATAGCCAGCTACTACTCGTACTCATGATGATTCTTAAAGCCGTTCTGTCATTATCGTCGGAATCTGAGAGATTCACTCCACTGCCAGAAACGTGGTGTCCGATAAGGGTAAAGCTTGGCGCTGACATTTTATCAATCACGCTTGCCAGCCGCGTTCCCAAGGTCATGTTTATACTGACCGAGCTGACTCATTGAAATACTTCCTTGACTTCGTCTCCAACAACGATATCGTCTGAAGACTGGATCCAATATGTCTCAGACTTTGACGACCACGATTCCCTTAGACTCTATTAGACCCTTCACCAGACAGGCTGAGCATGCCGTCGGAGAGGGACACTTTCGGGATGAAGGATTCAGTCTCCGTCCTCCACGAAGTCCGATTCCCATATCGAAGACTAGGACCGTCAGTGTTATAGCGACCTTGGCTGGGACTACCCTTTTCAGCACTTCAGCACAGGCCTGCTACCAGTATATTCTCGAATGGCAAAAGATCTGAACCTCGCCCTACATCTACTTATATGGTACAGTCTATTCGCGTATCTCCAACATTCCTTTCTTTCCTCGTGCATCATTTCCTTACTGATGCACATATTGTTCGGGAAGAATTCAACGCTGATCTATCCGACCTCGCAGGCCCGCCTCAGTCTACGCGTAAGACCCGTTTATGCTCATCACGGATGCCCAGCCATGACTTACATCAGATAGGCTAACGACAGGATGTCTCTTGATCCTCGCCGGCTCCATTGCCGACGCTGTTGGTAGCCGTACCATACTCCTCATCGGCTGCTTCCACCAGGGGAAATTCGTTTTGGCTTGTGGCTTCGCCAAAACGGGAATTCATTTAACCGTTTTTCGAGCAATGCAAGGCATTTCACTATCTTGTAGCCTGCCAATTGCAGTCAGTATCATCAACAACTCCGTTCCTAATGGGCGTCGCCGAACGCTCGGTCTTGCCTTTTGGGGAGTGCCAGGCTTTTGGTTTCTGTATCGGACTTCTACTCGGCGGGCTTTTCACCATACCATTGGTTGGTCATCTGATTACTATGTGTACGTGGCTGCAAATGCCGCATTTTTTAGTATCAGCTTCTGGGGCATCCCTAAAGACCCTCAAACAGCGCAGCCTTCACGGCTGAGGCTGCCAACCGAGATCGACTGGATCGGTGCTGCGCTGGCTAGTACTTGTCTTGGCATGCTTTCTTATATTTTTGCGTAAGTATCGTACGGGCCCAGTAGTCTTCTGTGGACCTAACTTACACTGAACCTTCGAGTCAATTAGTGCGGTGACAGCCAGTGCTTCAAGCCTGAGCGATGCCTCTAATATTACACTACTCGCCATTTCACCTACCATCGTCCCGACTTTCGTCTTCTGGGTAGATCATCAAGAGATAAGAAGCAAACCTGCTTTGTACGTACTTTTCAGAGTGACTCTTGCCCCATTAGCGCTGTATTCTTAGTCACGAGACAATGTTTGGGGGACTTTCGCTCAAGAGTAATGGCCCGCACATATCTGACAATTCACCGCCTTCTCTGCATTCAAAATCTTTATTACAAAGTTGATGCTGACTCCAATTTCCGCGTATAATACTAAATTTGCTTTGGAAAAATACGGCAATCACCTCCATCTGCTTAATGCGCATGCTCTCGCGGTCCGTTATGAGCGTGATCGCATACTTCTCCAGTCTTTTCCTTTCTGGAAGCTCAACATCTGTCCGCTCTTCGAACGTTGCTTCGCTTTCTGCCTCGCGTCGTGACCGGCGCGATACCGAATGTCACTACGGGCCTTTTCGCTCACAAGCTTCGCGCCGACTATCTCGTCATCTTCACCACGCTCATCAGTAGTGGTTCGCCTCTACTTATTGCCCTGATCAATTTTAGTTGGCCATACTGGTATTCAGCGTTCTGGGCTATGCTGATTTTGCCGTTGTCGGTAGATGGTACGTCCTGCTCTCTGATTCGAAATTCTGGGCATTTCGAACTCAGCCTCTATCCTCTATCAAATTCCTTCGAACCTCGATCAAACTACTAACCGGGAGCACACTTATGCAGTGCTATTCACCGTCGCCGCTCTGGTAGTCACTTCTGCCTTCCCAGATGACACGCAAAGACTTGGAGGAGCTGTGTTCCAGACACTGGCGCAATTTGGAACATCACTCGGCCTAGCCATAAGGGTGAGGTACGTACTTTTCGGGGCGTTTTCTTCTGAATCTGTGCCTCTTTCCTTGTCGTAAGACATTATTTGAGAGCCTTTGCTCTACAGCAACTCCCCAAACATGTCTTGTAAAGTGTAACACTGATTCCGAACTCTGAGCAGCATATCATATTCTATAACCGAACACTCTGAAATAACTGCCAAAAACCCTCCACAGGCTCTCAATGGAGGGACATCGCTTTACTTTTTGAGTGAGCTATGGTTGGGTGATGTTGACCTGCGCCATTGGGGAACTAGGTTTGAGAAAGGTAGTGAAGGTGGGCCTCAAGAGGGTATGATTGACGAAAGCGTCCCGTTCCCTTCCCCGTTCCTCGCAGCGTCCTTGAGAAGGCTATGTGCCGCCTCCTTGAAGGCGCTGCTGGCAGCCTTGGCAAACGATAATCATAATCTTGATAGCACATACAGAGTCTACAATTACGAGGTTACTTCTATAACCGAGTTTTCATGAAGATGTCCAAAAGTAACCCATTTAGATTTGTAGGGGACATACCGACGAGTTCGGGCAATCCTCCATTCTCAGAATTCAACATCTTACTCTTGATCCTACTATGGCGCTCCATGAGACAAGCGGCGAAATGCAGCTTGGACGGCTGTCCAATTCCATTGTCCCCGATACACCACCTTATTCCTGAGCTTTCCCTCAATACTTTAGATCAGTATCGTACCTGGCTGGTTCGACGCAGGCAGCTACGAATTCAACGCGGGATTTCTAGACGACAGTGGCGATGGACTCTCTAGTGTCTGTAGATCTTCACCCTTCAACAGCACCCTCATCCAGCATTGATTGATTCAGTATACCCATAAGATACTGCCATCACTTTTAGGACGATCTACTTGCTTATTGCAAGCTAAAGACAAAACGACATCGCCCTGGCCGGTATGTCCCGCTTAAACTTATATCTCTTTCGTAATTGCTATATGCCGCGGTATCGCTCCGGTCACCTCCGGGGTCTTGGACCTTGGATGGGTGGTGATTGCGCATACAGAAAACTTGGCATTATTCGGAACTGACATACGTGTTGGCAGTGTAAGCCACATCTTATCGCCATATCGTGGGTTGACGTAGCTGCATATGTGACTGTTTACTGATTGGCGTAAGTCTCACTACTTTGATGAGCCCACGTGAAGCTGGACTCAATACAGACTTGCATTATTTCGTCATGTTCGTCGCCGCTTGCAACGCGCACATCCACAGACGCGATAAAGCGCTGACTCGGGCCAGAGCAAGTAATGGAGCTGCCAGCGTCCCAAGGAATTAGCGAAGCTGAAGCATAGAGCGCCATCGCTTGCTCGCTGTCTGAGCTAGATTCCCTAAATAATGTTGTGTTTGTCGGCGGCAGGAGGGTCGCGGTCGAGTGACCTTCGGGAACCTCGCATGACTGTGCAGCGGATGTAGCTTCTCTGATTTCTCAGCAGTGTGCAGCTGAAGTGGGTAGCAGAGATAGAGTGCGGCAGATGCCAGAGGTCTTTCAGCGTCGCCAGATCTATTCGAGGCCTTCTGTTGTGTGGCGAATTTCGGTCTAAGTCCGGTCCATAAGATATGTCCGGTTTATACCAGAAATATCTACTTTGGACCGGACCGCTATTCCTTTCAAGGGGAATATATTATATAGATCCAACCGCAAGCATCTAGGAACCGGAGGTCGCTTTTTTCAAGGGCCTTGATTCGCGCGCAAAGAAACACTGCAAATTATTTCTCCAACATCAATTTACGGCCGCAATGAATCTCAGATGGTATGCTTGTTATGGGCCACTCATTACCACTCTGGGGCTATATTTCTGGCTAGCTGCTTTCAAGCGTTGTGTCGTGCATCAATCTTCTTGGGTTCTTCGTCATCTGTAACGCAAGAAAGATCGATTCATAGGAGAGACAGTCAACGGCAGCCTGAATTCGTATATGTACCGTTCTCGATCGAGCTTAGGCCGCGCCCCACTATGAGGCTCTGCGTGCGCACTTTCTCCCTCACTCACAGCCCACACCCACTGTCATTTTCTTGATTAAGGCTATGTTACTATCGAGGTACAAGCTAACGAGTCTAGATTCTTGACAAAGCTCTAGTCTATCATGCACCTCGCACATGTTTTAAAATCCTGTGTCGCACAGCCTTAATTTGTTTTTCCTCTGCAGTCGGGCCATGCAGGTTCCGTGGACTGCCCAACGGAGGGGTAAGCAGCTTAGTGTTAACAATCGAGCTATCAAGTCTAGACCATGTAATCTGCCAGCGTGGGGCTCACATTTAGCTTTTCGTGCATGATCATACGCAAGGCTGACGAATCACGAAAGGAGGAAAACGCCACATTAATGGGATAGAATGCTGCGTTCTTAAATCGGGGATTAGCCCGTCTTCTACGTAGTCTACTTACTCTAGTGGGCTTGATGCCAAGCAATGCGCAGCCCATCTCGAGGGTTGACCTCTCAAAGGGGTTATACATACATGCCTATCGAATCAGGATCATCGAATTTTTTAACTCACGGATGAGGACATTAAGCCGGGTCTCTTAGTGGCCTTGAAAATTCCCCATGTGTTGGTCAGCTTTAGGTTAGGAAGTTCCACCATAAGACCCAAGTGCTCCTCGGTTTTCTTTCTCAAAGGCCTTTGCAGCGCAGCTAGTTAGAAGCTCCCCCTTACGGTCTGACGTTAAAGCCGTGGCTTGCATTGGCCTGATTATCGAGATAGGGAGCTTTGATATCACGGACACACGATAACGTGTGAAACACCAGTTGTTCAGCACCAACTTTGCCCTTACAACCATGGCGCTAGAAGTCTGTCGTCGGGTGCGAAAGCTCTTGCATCTATTAGCCGGAACAAGAATTAGCAGGAATCGTTATAACAGAAGATTACCCTACCTTGCAAAGTTCCTCAACACAAAACACCATCATATCCAACCCTATCCTTCATACAAACTCGAAACATTGCCAATGCAAATATAGACGTCTTCGGTGTAGGCACCACCTCCACCACGTTGAAAACCTGCAAGTTTACAGCGGCCAATTCCAGTATCCCAGAAACCGAAATTTTTGAGACGAACGCAGACATTGCCGCAGGGGTAAGTTGCTCGGCTCCTACGAATATCTTTGCAAGCCAGAGGACAGACAGCCCCTAGGTCACCTGGGCATTCGTCATATCGGATAGATTGACCTTGATTACCGCTACTGTTCTACTCGGGGTCGAGTACTATGATATTTCCAAATCCAAGAACGGCAAAGACTACAAGGGAACTCAAAAGAATCAACCGTAGGTACCGAGATTACAATCCATTGGTGCATTATGATATGTACTAACAGCCCGCAGACGTCCGCCTCGCTCAAGAGTCCGACGGACTAAAAAAGCTGTCATCCTCAGCTTTAGCCACCAGCAAATCATTACCGGCCTCTCGATCCTGATAGCGACCAGGCGTTACTTGGGCTGCTCAATCTCAGCCTACCACTATGATATTGTCTGCAATCTCATACTCATATCTGTGACGACGCATCTGAGTTCTCTGGCCACCATCAGTGGATACTTCTCCAACTATTCGATCGGTCCTATCAGGATTCTCGTCATCTTTCTTACGCTCGGGCTCGCTACTGTCATGTTCGCAGAACAAGATAACACTAGCTTCCCTACTGGCATCCCTCATGGACAAGCGGCCGTGGCTCCACTACTTCTGGCACCAAGCAGCATGCTACACAGTGGAAGGTGTCAACGTCACGAACCAGTTTGCCTAAGAGATTCAGGCCTTCCTTAGCACAGACCACATCTCCGGACTTGTGGAATATGTCGCCCTTTTTATTTTCACCAATTGTGGTATGCTACTGGCTTCCATCCACTCATTCTTTTCTGCGCCACTCCGAAGCCAGGGTAGACGGCCGAGACACAGGACAATCTTCTTCCTTCGCGCTATTCTCCTCACCGGAGGCTGGGCCATGAGGATAGTGGTATTCGCTCAACTTCACTCATTGCAGACCTGGATGCACAGCTCTCAGTGGCCTGCCAATAACGACGACCGAGACTGGACTTTTTCGGTCGGCTGATTCCTATGTTTCTGATGCTGCTTGCACCATTGCAATTCTGCGAGGCTCTTGCAGGTAAGCTTAGTACTCCTGTCACTGAAGCTTTGGCTGACTTTCTACTCCACATTGGTCTTGGCCGAAAGAAAAAATAGAATACCTGACCGAATTTGTGTTGCCTGAGATCCTAACGTATGCTAAAAACCATCTATCCATGATAAGGAGAATGCTTTCGTACATAAAAATGTTCCGACAATTGCAGGGGAACAGCGTCTGTCACTCTTAGTGGATTCGGGACAAACAGCGCTGTATTTCCTGTTTTTGAAAATCTCGAAAGTACTAGTCCACATGTGTGCCTAACCCGATGCCGCAGTTGAACGCATTCATAGACAACCACTAGCCGCACATCAATGATAATCAAGTCTCTCATGTTTGTCTCACGAGCTGATCTAGGTCATCTAGCAGCCCTCTCTCAGGCAGCTTTCAAATCTGCTGCAGGGTCCATTTTGAAGTGTTTGTCTATGTCCAGCCTTGCTCTTTCCTTCAACGCACCTTCAGTCTCATCGCCTTTGAAATCGGTCAAGTATTTTTTGAAGATCAGTGACATCTCGATGACGCCCTTTATGTGTGCGGTCTTGAGTTTAATGATTTCTAGTGGTGGATTGGCAGTCTTTGTCTCGTGTTCGGCAAGTGAAAATGCAATTTGATTAGCTCGAAGCAGTGGTCAATGAAAGTCCCTTATGATTGCACAAGGCGTTCGAGGCACTCTTACCATTTCGAATCTCGCGTCCATTCCATGCTATATCGGTATCTTAAAAAGGTCTCCTTGTACGTTGTGGCCCTTGGGTCAACTATGAAGTCTTCGCGATCATCCGTCAACTTCTCGACGAGTTAATCTCAGATCTTTCTCCTAGGTGCAGGCTTCAATGACTCCTATCGGACAGCAAGGTGGACGCGACTCATGGATAGCATCGTCAATATCACCTACTTGATTTGTTATCAGGAACAGGATACCGCGGTAATATTTCATGAAACATAGGAAAGCGACCTTATTGGTATGTTCAATCGTCCCTACACGGATTACAAAAACAGCATTAACGGACTTCATTTCTGCAGCGCACTTCTCCATAGCGAGGAGTCTGACGATGGAGCCAGAAAAGGTATTACAAGGATAGCGTCGTGTCCACGAATCGCTTGTTGGCGTCTAATTCAAACGCTATTCGTGGAATACCCATACTATGATGACTTCGAACACCACCTAGAAGGAGCATTGAAGCAGCGACCTCGGGTCAAAGCTTTCGGATATCAATGGCAGTACGAGCGGCTGATTCCGATGTTGCTGATTCTGCTTACGCCCTTCCAATCATTAGACGCGCTTGCTGGTATTTTTATACTCTCATTAGTGTAACTGTGGCAAATCTGCCATCTCCACTGCTCTGTAAATCAAAAGAGGAGAGTATCAAGCTGAAGTCGTCCCATGGCATTTCTTTTACCTTAATCTGTAGAGATGCTGAGTCATATCCAGGGTTCTTCGCTTCCTGCTGTTACTGCTGCTTTTCGAATTCGGGGAAGAATTCATCAGTTGGTCGATGAAATTAGACCGAAATCTTCAGGAGTTCGGGGCGTTTCCTTCGCGATACTTTCGGCCTCAGTCAACAATTTTCTTGACACAATTCGATTGCCCAAAAACTTGTCATATGTAACAATGACCAAAAACAGTCATTGAAGATCTGCGAAACATCACCACGGAGAATTTTCATCTGCCGAGGTAAAACCGTGTGCGCCGGGCATACTGCGGAGATAACCGCGCAAGAAACCAACAGTGCAGTGACGAAACGCTCTCCTCGACCTGGGCCGTAGGGGTTTTCCTCATCTTACAATGACTACCATTTTGACGCCAGCAGCCCATCAATTTAACAGAACTCTCTCAAAATCACCCAAGTCATCCTCGCTCCGGTTCACTTCCTCCCTGTACCAAACCCAAAACCACCTGCGACAGAGACGTTCCCCATACGTCACACCCTCAAGAACAATGGCAACCTCCAAGAAGATCCAAGTCAAAAACCCCGTCGTCGAACTTGACGGCGACGAAATGACCCGCATAATCTGGAAAGACATCAAAGACAAATTTATCCACCCCTACCTCGATATCGACCTAAAATACTACGACCTGGGCCTCCCCTACCGCGACGAAACGTCCGATCAAGTAACTATCGATGCCGCCGAAGCGATCAAGAAATACAGCGTCGGTGTAAAATGCGCCACCATAACGCCCGACGAGGCGCGCGTGGAGGAATTCAAGTTGAAGCAGATGTGGTTGAGCCCCAATGGTACAATCAGGAACACACTTGGTGGGACGGTGTTCAGGGAACCGATTGTGATACCCCGGATCCCGCGATTAGTGCCGGGTTGGAAAAAACCGATTATCATCGGCCGCCATGCGTTCGGGGATCAGTATCGCGCGAAAGATTTCGTGGCTCCAGGGCCAGGGACGCTGGAGATGGTGTATACGCCAAAGGAAGGGGAACAGGAGAGGATTAAGGTTTTCGAATTTGGAAAAGACGGTGGAGTTGCGCAGACGCAGTACAACACGTGCGAGTCGATACGCGGGTTCGCACATGCTAGCTTTAAGCTTGCGTTGAGTAAGAGCCTGCCGCTGTATATGAGTACGAAAAATACCATTTTGAAGAAGTATGATGGGAGGTTTAAGGATATTTTTCAGGAGATTTATGAGGGGGAGTATAAAAGTGGGTTTGACGAGAAGAAAATCTGGTATGAGCATAGGTTGATCGATGATATGGTTGCACAGATGATGAAGTCGTCTGGAGGCTATATCATGGCACTCAAGAACTACGATGGCGACGTGCAGAGTGATATTGTCGCGCAGGGGTTCGGATCACTGGGACTGATGACAAGTGTGCTTATAACGCCCGATGGGAAGACTTTCGAATCAGAGGCAGCTCACGGTACCGTCACGCGACATTTCAGAGAGCACCAGAAAGGCAATGCTACGTCCACGAATCCGATTGCCTCGATCTTTGCGTGGACGAGAGGGCTCGTGCAAAGAGGGCAACTGGATGATACGCCAGAAGTTGTGGCGTATGCTGAGAGTCTGGAGAAAGCGTGCGTAGACGTTGTGGATGAGGAGGGCATTATGACGAAGGACCTAGCATTGGCCTGTGGGTTGAACGAGAGAAAAGACTATGTCACGACGACGGAGTATATGGATGCTGTAGAGAGGCGGATGCAAAGGATCTTGAAGGAAAAGCTGTGATTGGATATCTGACAGGTCCTAGAGAATTGTATAGATAGTGCTTGTAGATATGTAAATAGAATGCCTTGTAGAACGCATTGTACGCTTAGGTTGAACAATACCGGGCAGTTTTTGAGTCAAGGCTTGTATGGATTCTATTGATGGTCGTCTAATTCATAATTCCAGCCCCTCGTCAAGACACGTTTATCGCTCGAATGCATACCGAAAAAAGGCTCATCATTTCCTAGCTCCACGTTGGTCGACCAGGTCCCGTAGCTCATGTTAGACTTTGTAATCCCTTACTTCTCATCTAGCGGCAGTCCAGTCTTGGGACTAATCTTCAATACCCTCGCCACCTTGTTCAACAGGGCCTGGTTCTTGATTGCGTCTCCGCCCTCCAGCAGCTTGATATCGTTCGCCTGGGCGTTCACCTTCTTCGCTAGATCGGCCTGCGTCATCTTGTAAGGTCCCTCTTTCGAACGACGGTTGCGGATGTTCTGGCCAATTTCTGGGGAGACCTTGTTGGGGGCGATGATGTCGTCTGACCGGTCGACCTTGGTAAGACGTTGGCCTTCGGTTGCAGCTCCTTTGCCCTGGAAATTTGTGTTAGTTTGGTACAACTAAGCTGAGTGCTACAGCTAATTCATCCAGCCTAGAAGGGGTGAATGGGGAAGACTAGAGTTCACTACTTACTGCATTGCCTGTAGCGAACTTCTTCTCTGTGCCGATGATGGCGCCGCTACGCTGAGCTTGGTTGAGAGCACCCTTTCCTCGGACGACGGTCTCACGCTGAGTAGAGCCACCGCCCGTCTTGCTCCCAATCTTGGTGACAGTGTCCCAGTCGTCTGACATCGTGAAATGTTTTTAGGGTATGATCTGAAAGATAGTATTGGATGATGCTATACCTCTGAGGCAGACTTGTAAAGCCAGTCGTCTGTGTCTTTGTAGTGCCGCTGGGTAAGATTGTCGCTCAAGAACGTTGGCTTTGTTTGAAGAGAGATGTTATACGGGAAGGGACTTAGGTGGTCAAATGCCCGGTATAAAAGTCTTGGCGATGATTCATTCACCGCGCTTAGATAGGCGCACATATCGAGATTCTTCGACATCACAATGATACAGTGGCAAACATCCACTTCGTTCCTGCACATTGAGCGTAATGGAAGAGAGTGGGACTACGATGACCAACCACGAAAGATGGAAACAGCTCTAAGGTCTCAGCACGGAGTCATCCATGGATACATTGCCCGTAGCAGTATTCTTTGCTGCGATCTGGTATATCAGATTCAGATATGACCGTCCAGGCGCAAAGTCAGACTTGCTGTGCTGTCTTGTCCTCTGGTATGGGACACCAAGACCTCCCTTCCAGAACTTTCCGGAGTACAAAATAGCGGACTTTTTACTACAAGGATTCTGCTGTTGGAATTGTACTCTTCAGTTGAGCTGCTTGTGCTTTGCTTGTTATGTCATCTATCGAACGGCCTTACTTTTGTGGCAAGGCGATAAGGACACCAAGGAGCTTCTTGAGAAGCTTCAGAGACGGAGAAAGGATTTTGAGATTGGTGGCATCATTCCCCCGTTTGACTATAAAGATTCCTTCAGTCCATTGAAGCCTCTGCTATTTCCATGTCGGACATCTCACTCACGCTTCTTCCCAAAGAAACACTCTTTCTCATACACCTATCTCTTTGTCGGAATTCCTGTTGGCTGGCGAGGGTCTATTGGCAATCTTCTATCCGCCGACCTAAAATCGCTGCCGTGGAAAAAACAGAAACCCAAGGACACATGGTACAGTGTCGATTCAGCCGACTACCTGAATCGAGGGGACAGCGTATATGGCTTACGTGGCAAGCTCGAAGCTTACCTCGAGTCCCAAAATGAGAAGCCAGACGACTACGCTCATGCCTATCTCGTCACTGCGCCTCGATTTCTAGGCTACTCATTTAATCCCGTCTCGTTCTGGTATCTTTATAACGAAGACAAGGACTTGAAAGCTATGATTCTGGAGGTTAACAATACCTTTGATGAACGCCGAATATACTTCCTCAAAGGTACTGGATCTGATAACGTCGAAGGTGACGAGCGAGAGGCAACTAACACGAATGGGACACTTGAAGACCACAACGGCAATGGCAAAGCATCATCAAATGCGAAGGCAGCTGGTCAATTTGCAAGTACATGGCCGAAAGACTTCCACGTCTCTCCGTTCAATTCCCGCAAGGGAGCTTATTCGCTGTCCGCCATTGACCCATTCGCTCCACACCTAAGCGGAAAAGGACAAGTCAACAGCAGCATCACCCTGAGCTCCTCCAAACAGCATCCAAAACTTGTCGCTCGCGCATTCTCCACAGGGGACAGTATAGACCCTTGCACTCTCAGCGTGTGGGACACCAGGAGATTCATCGCCCTGTGGTGGTGGGTAGGCTTTGTCACGTTTCCACGAATTGTACGAGAAGCAGCAAAACTTTTCTTTCGTCGGAAGCTGCACGTGTGGTACAGACCTGAAGTACTCAAGGAGAGTATTGGGAGGAATGAGACAAACGACGAAAAGGCAATTGCAGCTGTATTCAGAGAGCATCTCAAAGCTCTCGTCGAGGAGTCTGACCTCCCAGCTTCACTAGAATTTTTACCTGGCATTGCAACCATGTCGTCCGAAGAAACATTCACACCTCGTTCCTTACCCTCCACGCCAGACACCCAGCAAACTCCAATCCTGTTCAAAGTCACCACACCCTTATTCTACAGCGAAATCTCTCGCCACACAAACATCTCAACTTACCTCAAATCTGTCCTCGCAAGCCCAGACCCCAAACCCGCAACCTTCCACACATCAGATCCCGATGCGCTCACACAGCTCTTCGACAGGTACCTCCTATCATCCGTGAACTCATCTCACTCCCGCCTCCCTCTCCTCGCCAACCTTCGCTGGACCCTGGTTCACCAGCTGCGCCGCTTGCCCGCACAAGCAGACCGCCTCTCGCGTCTGGACAAAACGGCGATCTCCATACACGAGACTGACGCTACGAAAGAAAGGGCATATCGGAGAACACTCTTGAAGTTGTTGCTGAGCGATTACATGGCGCTTGGCCAGCCGATGGTGATTGACGCGATGGCTTGGATGTTCAGGCTATGGCTTTGCTGGGTTTGTGTTCAATCGTTTGAGAGGCTGCTTGTGATCAGCAGGGACAGTTGGCAGACGACGATGAATAAGCTCTTCATGGTGACTCTGGGCTGTGTTGGACTTCATTTGTGGCGGGGTGTTGTGGAATTGCTATAGGGGGATCGATGTGAGATGGCTTGACTGTGTACGATATGAAGAACGAAAAGACATGCATAATGTATTACGATGACAGCACAGAGCTCCGTTGAGACTGAATAGAGAGAAGTCATTTCATCCCTCTAGCTTTATACGAGGGGCACCACAACCTTCCAGCGGTGCGCCGATGAACTCGATATCCAATCGTCATTGCTTCTTCGTCTTAACCATCAATTGTTGCTCTACACCCAAAGCACTCCACCACTCAAATCCTTACAACTTCTCCATCAACACCCCAACCCTCCTCCCCATCTCCTCCCTCCCCACACCTGCCCCCCTCACAGTAACCCCGACCATCTTCCCAACACACCTCACACCAACCCACTCCGGGGCCACCTCAGTCAACAACCTCACACACTCCACCGCCTCCTCCTTCCCAATCGGATTCCGCAACGACATCTGCAAATGCTGCACTAACGTCGGCATTGTGAAACTCGCATGCGCCACTTTCATCTTGAACACCTCCGCAACAGCATCATCATTTGCATGTTTCCTTGATGATGCGGCCAGGCTATCGATGACGGGCGCGACTTCGGCGAGGCGCTGGAGTGCTGATTTTCGCGATAGGATTTTTGAGGAGGGAGGGATGGGGAGTGTGGATTGATAAAATTGTTTGGCTTTTATGCGTGAGAGGAGGTTGGAGGAGCGGGCGGTGGTTGGTTTTTGTCTTTGTCGAGGGGAGGTGGTGGGGTTGGTGGATGTGGTGTGTGAGGAGGCTTGTTGGGCTCTGATGGCGCCGGCTTTGAGGTCTTCGAGGCGGCGTTGGCCTTTTGAAAGTAGGGGGGTGATTTTCGAGAGGGAGGAGCAGGTTGCTATTGGTAGTAGCGGGAGCGAGGCGATGAAGGCTGTGGGAGATGGGTTGTCAAGCTGAGCATTATGGTAGGACGTCCATTGTTGTTCGAGATTCTGTATGAAGAGAGCGTTTAGCTCTTCTTCGTTGACCGGTCTTCGTTGGGCTTTCTTGACATGCTGAGAGTCTATAATCTCCACGCAGATCTTGCCGTGTCCGTAGTCTGAAAGATAGAGTGGACCCGACTCTTGATTCCCATCCTTGTATTCTCTCCGAGTAAGCGCAAGTATCCTCCGTACGTCATCTGTGGTCACCCCTCTTCTTCTCCACGCTCTTTCAACGCCTGGTCCAAGATTGCGCAAGTCCGCGGGGGTTATCGACCCATTGTGTGCATAGTGCAGGGAAAGAGCCGTGAGGAAGCACGAGTGCAGATTGATGAGATCTTGCAATTCATCTGGCAACTCCAGGGACTCTTCGTTTCCGGTGTGTTCATTCTTCGGTAGCAGGGGAGATGATGGCGAATTTGTATGATGCGCTGTGACAGGCGATGCAGATATAGGTGTGGACGACTCGAGGCGCAAGCTGGCACCCTTTATGGGAGTCTCTGTGTTCGCGGGTTTGAAAGATGTTCTTCTTTGTGGCGTGAGAGGTTGAGAGGTTGGTGGCGAAGGCAATTGATGCGGTATATCCTCAGCCTCATCCTCCGAAGTAGCAAGACTATTACTAGGCGATGATGCTTGCTCAGTGGTGGGTGCTGTCTCGACAAGCTCGTCCGGAGCACTCTCTATACACTCTAACTTCCTCTTCACGCCCGACCCTATCTTCAAAGTGTTCTTGCCAACGTCATCTGTCTGAGCAATTTCCTTCTTCAAGATAGTCTTTCTACTGGGTTGCACTTGCGCCTTCGAGATCTTGCCGAATGCGTGTATACCTCTTTGGCAGGTAGCAGCGGACAGTACCCGATTCGCTGTTGCCTCAACCTTTCTCTTCTTCGCTGCTGGAGGCATTGCGACTTCCTCTGTAACTTTGGCGGATGCACTTATTGAAATGGAAAGTGCTATTAAAAGAAGTTGAGGAAGTCACGAAGCGCGTAACAGAGACGCGACTAAGAACGCGTCCGTCAGCAGGCTTTAGGGCTAGCTACCGTATTGGGCTAGACTAGGGTTATATCCGGACAACGAGATGCCCACTCGGCCACATTAGCCATGCTTCCTCGGCACGCTCGATCATCTTTACATATATTCAAAAGATCAATAAGCTCGTTGGTTGTCCAAATAAGAACAGAGAAGATTAAATTTGTTGCGGTCGTCTACCACGCGCAGGCATCTCTACCCCATTGGATTAGACTAGGGTTCTGTGCGGAGCACATCGGCGCTCTGTAGGCCACATTGCTCCATCTTCTTTACATACATTTACATGTCCATCCATTGCTATAACGTGTCCGGAACAGAATTCAAAAATTTTCTATACAATAGATGGGTACCCGAAGTGGAGAAGGAGCAATGCGATTGGAGGAACGGCTTGCAGATAAATCTGCTCGTAGGATTTCAACAAAATCGTTAGGCATTGCCAAAATTCTAGAACGGTATCGTCACGAAAACCAAATAACAATTTTTCTCTCGTCGGTATCGTGGTTGGACTACTTCAAGTCAAGCTCACATCCTCTATACCACAATGCGCAGCCTCTAGTCGAGTGATAGATGCCATCATGAACTCACTTCTGTATTGGTGCCCCATTCACCCATCAGGTTACCACCTCTCTATTTGGACATCTTCTCGCTCACACGGCAAAATCTCGACTTCAGGCTAGTAATGAACTCTTAACATCTCGTTTTCAAGTCCCACAGCCACATCGCATTACTCTTACCGTCATCGCGCTGCACATATACCCTCATCGCATCTCCATACCACAGCCAGATAGCCAGAGGTACGATGATCAACTCGATGGCGATAGAAGTGAACGTGATAGCAGGGTATTCCCTGCCAAGCCTTGCTCGAAGGACGGTAGCAACGTCTGGCATCTCGGGCAGAGCAAGACCCGTATTGCCCCATTGAGTGTAGCAAAGGCAGCGATTGAAGAAACCTAATTAGGTCGCAATGACGCAACCCATAGTGGTGCCCGTGGCGACAAAATCCTTGACATAAGTACACCAGAATAGGCGTCCACCAATTTCGTTAGTGATGTGGAAGACTTTGTTGAAGAGGATGTCAAGCTCAGCGCTGGCGAACCAGACGAACAACATACTGAGCTGAGCAATGTGGCGGCAATCAATCCCGTCTGGTGGGACGAGGGCCGAGACTGTCATCCCCGTGACCGTTCCTAACAGCACAATGAGATACGGCAAGAGCATGTGGTTCTGCTTCCAAGACGACAACGTCTCGCATTGCCATTTCGATGGCTGCCATGAATAGACACCACCATGGTAGATGCGTTGACTTTGATCGAGGCTCTTGTTAAGAGTCTCAAATCGCGACCCGCCAGCCTCGAGCTTCCTCAAAATTCGCCGGATATTAGCTTCGGTCTGTGAAACGCCGATGATTGAGCTCAGAAAGACAGCGGGGATGATCCAGAAATATAGTGCGGAGAAGGCAATGCTGTGAGCTTCAACATTGATGAAAACAGTATCGCTCGAAGCGCTCGAGTCTGCCGCAGCTGCTGTTCGGAATATGGCGATACCGACTGACGCGATGAAAAAGCACTGTGCAACGGCAATGGGCAGAGACTTTGTAGCTCGGTCCGCCGCGAGTGCCTTGGCGGTCTGCTGGGTCATCATGGGGAGGATTAATTCGCTGGGACATTCCTCGGAGCTATGGACTATCAGAAATGAACGAGGGTCGAGTGATCCGAACACTTACAGTATCTGTTGCGCTTGGTCTTCCACACCCCACTCAGCATACGAGTCTGTTATAATCGCCAAGGCTTTCCATCCGCGATTTATCGTATCGTCCCCATGAACAACTTGATGCTGAAGCTGTTCTCTCCAGTACTTGGCCACTCTTTGACAATTCGACATTTTAGCGAGGAGATTTTTGATCGTATCAATCGGGTCTCCCAAAAGGTGATTGATAACGAACAACTCAACCCAGAAGCTCAGCGGTGGACGAGGAAATGATGCGACCAGTTGAAGCAAGGGAAACTTCCATGCTGTTAGTCGTGTCCAGATTTCTGCCCCCGGATAGTATCTCCAGCTGGTTCCAGCGATTGCAGGGCACGATGATTGGGTTAATGCTGCGTTCTGTGGGGTCCCAAGCGTACTGCTAACGCCAAACAGCCTGCTGTCACTCTCGCAAGCCTTTTGAATGCTCTGAGTGTAGTTCCATAGGTTGCAAAGTTAAAACCCTCGCTACTTTTGCATCCCCAACCCCAAGGGTTGGAGCAAATGTAGGCAATGTCTCCTGGAACATCGTTGCAATCGGATGTCATAGTGAGCCTAGTAGTAGAATTCTGTGCTGTCAAAACCAAGGGATGATTTTCATGGCATGGGGGGAAGCAGAGAGGATTCGGAGGCAAGCACGCGGAGTATAATTTATGAATGATTAATTATAGGAAGCCGTAGCCATCAATTACCCAGCACAAAACTCGCCAGGGGGCGCTCTTAGCACAGAGAAAGACTGCCCATTGAGGTCAACCACACTTCGCTAAGCCCCACCACTGATTGGTCGCCGGTGTGCAGCAATTGAGACAAAGCGCCACCAGCTGCATGAGACGTGGCTTAGACATGCTGTGTGATGCCGGCTCGTTTCACTCATCGCTTTACACGATGTTGATACTCATCGATAGAGAAGATTGCAGACGCTGCGGACAAGCCAGGCATTAAACGTAATTGACAGTCAAGCTCCGCTAGCGTACGTATGGTAGAGGCTTCCAGCCATCAGAGCCACACTGGACGATGATTGGATTTCGATGGGGTGTGGACAATTGGACACCGCGCGCACGATGAGAACCTGAGACGCTGTACTGTCAGGCTGCTCCTTCTTCGCCTTGCTGTCAGCCTGCTTCTCCTGAGCCTTAGCAAGAATTAAGACACGTTAGGAGGATCCTTATCGGTAGGCAAAGACTTTCTACGAAGCATCCTCGAGCCCACTATTAAAGATACTGACCATCATATCCCATATTGCGCTAGCGCTCGTTGACTCTAAGAGCTTCGATATCCTGCCTCAGCAACGTAAAACATTCCTCATCCGACTCATTATTGTCAGCCTTATCACCAGCCGAGGGGGCTTAAATAGACTGCTCCACTCGTTCCTGCACATCGAAGCTGTTTTGAAGTAGCTTACCTGAAAGAGGCTGAAAACATTCGTACGCTTTTCTGGATGTTCGAATATTTGAGGGTGGTTACTCACCTGCTGATCTCCCAGAGGGAGTGCTATTTAGGTTTACAGAATTTTGCGGAACCATTGACGCCGACGCTAAACGGATGGCCCGCGCACTAAATTTTGGGTGGGCTAACCACTAAAGTCGAGTAAACGTATATATAATAAGTTATTTATATAGTAGGCCCGTATTAGTATTTTAATCGGGTAGAATTAAAGCTAGGTTAAGGCCTAATTATAATATAATATATAAACCGCCCGTCCCCCGCTTTAATAGAGATATAATTATTATTATTACTTTTAAAATATCTTTAAAGAAGCCTAAAAATAATAATAATAAAAACTCTTTATTAAAGAAACCCCCTCCTAGGAAATAATACTCGTTTATATTATTAAAAAGTATTATTACCGATAAGGCCGCTTTTATATATTTTTTATTTATTTAATAAATAAAATTATCTTAATCTCGTTTAAAATAAACTCCGAGTTATTTAAAAGTTTATAATTTAGCTCTAGCTCCTCCTAAAATCTTAATATATTTAAAGTTTATTATTAAGAAACTAGGTAATAATCTTAAACGGCGAGTTATTAATAAATAAAATAACTCCTAGTTTAAATTAAATTAATTTATATCTCTACCGCCTTAAAGAGTTTTTATAACTCTCTTTTTTATAATTTAAAAGAGCTTCGGTAAATTTATAGACTAGGTTAAGAATTAGGCTAGGTGTACTTTTATTTTTATACCGCCGTTATCGTTTAGGCGTAATTTATTTCTACGAAGGAAATTATTTAATAAAAATAAAAATAAGAATAAAAATAAAGAGCGAGAAATATTAATAATAATATTAGGAATAATAGTTAAATTTATTATTATTAAAATCGTTAAGGCTCGTAAAACCGTTAAGGTTATTATTATTAAAATTATTAAATTAATTATTATTAAAGTTACCTCGATTTAGGTTATAATTAAAATTATTAATACTTTAATATTCTTAAATAGGAATAAATTTACTAAACCTATTAAGGAGTTTATAATACGAGTAGTATTTTATTAAATACGTATCTTATTATATTAAATAAAGAAGACGATTATCCTCTTTAATAAAATAAAGAGTTATAATATTAATAATTTAAATTTACTTTTATTAAGGCGAGTCTTTAAGGAGTATTAAAAGAAGATTATTAAATATACTCTTAACCGTAAATTACCTACGTTTCGGGTTTTTCTAACGGCGATATTATTATATAAAAAACTACCAGCGACGAAATAGTATCTATAGATTATAAACGAGGATAATAACTAGTATATTATCGAGGGTTAACTAGATAAATTCTTTACGAGTAGTAAAAATAAGTTTAAGATAGTATTATTATTATAATAGGCTCTTACTTTTATAAGGGAAGTATTTATTATTATATTTACTTCGTTATAATTAATCGCCGTTATCTTTTTTATTACTAGCTTTAGTACCGGAGCTAGTATTAATAATTTTACTTCTACTTTACTCGGGGTTATTAAAGGGAATAATTTTATAAATCGTTAATTTATTATATTAGAGTAGTCGAACGCCCTAGATTTTAATATTATTTTAATTTAAATTATTCTCGGCCGCTAGGTATATAATAGATATAAATATTCGAATAAATATAAATATTACTAGGTTAATAAGAATAGAATATACTATATATTATTAAGTAAGGATATTACGGTTTAGTAAAGAATTATTAAATTAAATATTTTAAAATAATTAAATAAGAAGGAACCGCCGGCGAGAATAAAAAAGAGGTAAAAAAATAAAAAAATACGTAAAAAAAGAAATAAAAAACAAGAGTAAAAGAATAAACTTATATTATTTAAATTAATACCGCCGCCGTTAATAAATTATATATATCCGTTATTTATTTATATATATATACCTTCTTTTATTTAGCCGGTAGCCCCTCCTCTAGTAAATATTCGAACCTTTATACTAAAAATTAAGATATAGACTAGAAGGGTTTTAAAAAGAGTAAAAGAATTTTCTTATTATTAACTCTTTCGTTTTATTATATATAGTTTTATTATTTTACCTTATCGCGGTAGTAACTTAATTAACGGCGACGTAGTTAAATTAATTAAATAAATTAAGCCTAAATTATAATACCGCGATAAACCTAGTTTAAAGGACGTAAAGAATAAATTATTAAATAAAGATTATACTATAAAAGACGTTTAAAGGTAGAAAAGTAACGAGTTCGAATATAAATAAAAGAAATTAAAGATTATACCTAGAATAAAATACTCGTTTACTCGTTTTACTAGTTAATTTAAACGTAAAAAGAGGGAATTTTAAATAAGAAGTATTATTAATTTTAAATATCTCTCGAATATTTTTATAAAAAGTTTACTAGTTTTAATTAACTATATTCTAGATATATTACCTAGTACCGTAACTAGGAGGTTTATACTAGTAATTAAAGGCCGTATTATCGATTTAATTAAATATAATAACGACGACGACTAGGGCTACGGAGCGGACGAGGATTTAAATAATTTATATACTTTTATTAATAATTAAACTACCGAGGGATAAATAAGTTAGGGTTATTTATTTCTATAAATTATTTATAAATTTATATATATAAGTTATTTTCTTACTTTATATTATTATAGATATTACCGTTCTTTTCTTCTTCCTTTTTTTAAATATTTATTTTATTTTTATAATTAATATTTAATTACCGGAAAATATTATTAAGATCTTTATAACTAGCCTATAACTTTATTATTAAATCTAAGAAGTAGTTAAATCGCCCCTCGTCTACGTATATTTAAATAATATTAAAATATTGTTTTATCTAACTCTTTAAGACTAAAAACGATATTTTAATAAAATTATAATCGGGTAAATAAGAAGAGAGGTATTTAAATAAAATATTAATATTAATATATAACCTAGCTAGAACTAGATTATAATAAATATTAATATTATTATAAATTATTATTAAGAGTACGTTATCGTCTTCGAAACGGCCGTAGCGAGGGAGGATATTATATTCGATAAAATTATTAAATATCGCCGCCGTAATTAAATCTTAATAGATAATTTAGTCGAGGTAACTATGATATAGTAGTTATTATAGGAGCGTTGGGGGGCTTGGCGTGCCGGGGTTTAATACTACCTATTATTTAATAATCCTAACTAGTCCATAGTTATCTCTTTATAGAATAATATACTACTATTTAAACCTCTAACCCTAACGTATTTATTTCCGTAATATATTATTTTATTTTAAATAAGATAATTATCGGCTTTAGGTAATTTAGCCGAAATATCGTCCTTTTTAATAAAATATTATAATACTATACTACTAAATAACGATATGTAATTATTATTAATATCTAGATATTTAGTTACCTCGATATAGTTCGCAGCCCTTTAAAAAAGAATTAAATTACTAGAAACTATTATAATTAATAATATAACTACCGAAAATTTACGACGACCTACTTTAGTACTTTTATTCGGACGATCGATATTAATATTATATTACCGGAACGACCCCTTTATTACTTATAGCGCCTATATAGAATATTAAAAAAGAGTTAAAATTAAAGAACTCTTTACCTTCGACCCGTATTAATATAAAATAAACTATAGTATAATAAATATCCGTTTATAATATATAGAAGTTAACGATTTCTTCGAATTATAATATATCTATAATCCCTTTATTTAAGCGAAAACCGCTACGGTATATTTTTATTATAAATTAAAAAACCGTATTTAAAGACTACGCCTAGCTAGAGATACCGAGAGTTTTAAAAATTAATTAAAACTATAAACTTAATTAATAAATAACTACGGACTACTAGATATAAGATTAGAAATTAAACTAGTTATAGAACACTTAATTATAAAAGTTAACGAGCGAGTCTAGAACTTTATTAATTAATTCGAATCCGTGATAACGGACCTCGAATAAAATAAATTTATTATTTATATAAGTTTCCGCCGGAAGCTAAATTATAAAATATATAATATTATTTACCTACTCTACCCCGGAGCCTAGTTAGATATATTTATAAACTTTAAAATCTTAATATAATAAATAGAAAACTACTTTAAGATTAATAAATATTCGCGAGACGAATATAACGCCGCGTTAAATTATAAACGAGTAAAATTCGACTAGAGTATTAATTTAGGTATAAACCCGAACTTTTACCTACCGACGTAGAACCGGAAGTCTTTTTAGAATAGGATAAATAATAATATATATAACCCCGGTACCTATACTACGGACGAAAAAAAACACGAATAATATTATATTTAATAAATAGAAGGAGCCTATCTAGATTATAATAATTTTAATTATTAGAAAGGAGACCCTAAATACCTTATACCCTCTAAATTAAAAAACTCTAATCGGTTATAATAAAGATTATATCGCGACCGCTAGCCTAAAAGCCTATACTAAGAAGCGGCGCCGTTATATTTACGATATTATACTTTTCTAAAACTAGTATTAATTAAATTTAATATCTTTATAAAAGTATCTAGTTATAATACCCCTATATTAATATAATTATCCTCTCGGAAAATATATTAATAAACTACGGTAGTATAATAAACTTTATATCGAATTTCTTTATTAAATCTTTTAATATATCCTTTATTAATTATATATCCCCCCGAGTATTAAATATTAATAATATAGAAATTAATTTATAAAGGAATAACTACCTCTATTATTTATATATTAAAGTTAACGATAGTATACCTCTAAAGTACCTTTTTAGAGTTATCGATATAAAAGATCGGATTATTTTAAACTTATTATAACTATAAATAATTAACCCTCTTATCGACTAGAAGATAAAAAAGATAAAAATCTTTAAGAATATTAAAATACTCTAGGCCTTAGACTTCGCTAACGAAATAAAAATAAATTATTAATTTATCTAGGTATATCTTTTAGACCCTAAAAAGAATAATACCCCTATAATCGTTATACTCCTATAAATTTATAAAGATTACGCGGACGTCTTTAGTAAAACTATTAAAGAAATACTATCTTTATACCGTAAAGAGTTAGACTACGTAATTAATTTAAAACCGGGTAGGATACCCCCTTTTAAACTATAATATAATTTAACGAAGATTAAATTTAAAGTATTTAAAGATTATATCGACTAGAATTTATAAAGCGGGTTTATTAAATAGTCTAAATTCTTAACTAGGGTACCTATACTATTCGTTAAAAAGAAAGACGGCGGACTATAATTTTATATAAATTACCGAGGCCTTAATATTATTATTATTAAGAATAAATATTTTATTCTTTTTATTAGCCTTATTTTAAACCGCCTAGGAAAGATATAATAATTTACGAAAATTAACTTAAAAGGCGCCTATAACCTCCTCTATATCCGGAAGGGAGACGAATAAATAACCACTTTCTATATTAAATATAAATTATTCGAATATTAAGTTATACTCTTTAGTATAATAAATTTACCCTTAATTTTTTAATCTTATATTAATAAAGCTATATCGGACTTATTAAATAAATTTATTATCGTTTATCTCGATAATATCCTCGTTTATTCGGAGGACCCCGTAAAGTATAAAGATTATATTAAATAAGTCCTCGAGCGCCTCCGTAGTATAGGGCTATACGTTAAATTAAAAAAATATATATTCGGATAAATAACTATCGAGTACCTCGGATTTATTATATCCTAGGATAGTATAACGATAAATATTAATAAAGTTATTATAATTTAAAATTAACTTATATTATACTATATTAAAGATATATAATTCTTCCTAGGATTTTATAACTTTTATAAATATTTTATTTAAAATATAATAAGATCGTAACCCTTATAACGGACTTTATTAAATATATCTCCTTCGAGTAGAATAAGGACGCTTAAAATAGTTTCGACGAATTTTAAAAAGCGTTCCTAGGTATATTACTCTTAATCTAGTTCGATTACTCTAAAGAAATTCGCGTAAAGATAAATACTAATAAGTTCGTTATCGTAGCGATTTTCTTATAAAAATATAACGACTTTTATTAGTACCTAGTCGCTTTTTACTTTAAAAAATTAAAACTATTAAAGAGGAACTACGTTATATATAACGGAGAACTCCTAGTTATTTTAAAAGAGTTCCGTATATAAAGGTATTACTTTAAAGGATCCTAAAAAGTCGTTAAAATTATTATAAATTATAATAACCTCCGTTACTTCCTAGGAACTAAACTATTTATATAATATTAAATTTATTAAATAGAATTCCTTATAGGGTTTAATTTTATAATAAAGTATTATATAAAAAAAAAGAACCTCGTAAACGGTTTTAATAAATATTTAGATTATTAAAATTACCTACCTAGTAAGAGTTATATAATAATTTTATTCTTTAAACTCGTTATAATAACCCTAGGCGAAATCTACGAGGCGATATCTAATATTTATACCGACTTATAAATATATATAATAGAAGAAGAAGAAGAGATACTATCCTATACCTTAATTAACGATATTAAGAAAATATTAAAGAATAATAATATTAAAGACGATAAATATTTCTTTTAAAAAAACGGGCTCCTTTATTATAAAGAATCGCGCCTATATATTTTAAAGAGTCTCCGATTTCGAGTCCTTTAAACTTTTTATAATAGCCCGATCGCGGGATACTTTATTAAAGATAAAATTATAATAATTATAACTCGTTAATTCTTCTAGCCCGGACTATTTAACTAGGTAACGAATTACGTTAAGATTTATAAAGTATATAACCGAATTAAACCTAACTACTACGCCGAGTATAAAGAATTATTATCGTTACTAGTACCGATTAAAATATAATTAGATATTACTATTAACTTCGTTACCGATTTACTACGGTCTTCGGCGTACGGAAGTAATAATAAATCGGATTATATTATAATTATAATCGATAAATTAATAAAAATAACTTACTATATATTATATATTAAAGATATAAACTTTAGATAATTCGTATACCTCTTTATTAAAATAATAATTAGTTATTATAATATACTAGAAAGAATTTATAACGACCGAGGAGTATTATTCATTTTTAGTTTCTAAAAAATACTCTCTACTAAATTAGGGACCGATTATAAATTCTTTATTAACTTCTACCCTTAAACGGATAAATAGACGGAGCGCTAGAATTAAATACTAGAATAATACCTAAAATACTTTATTAATTATTTATAAAATAATTAAGTAAATTACTTTCCCCTAGTAGAATATATATATAATATATCTTATTATTTAATAATTAAATACTCCCTATTTAAAATAAATAATGGTTACGACCCGGTATTATTCTAACTATATCTTTATATAGGGAAGTACTTCTTAATTAACGCGGAAGAAGTCGTATAAGAAATCGTAATATTATAATATAAGATTTTAATACGAATTTTTAAAGCCTAAGATAAATAAGTTAAATACTACGACTAAAATTATAAAAGAATCGAGTTCGAGGTAGGCGACCTCGTTATATTTAAAATTATAAATTTAAAGATAGACCGTCCTAGTAAAAAGCTCGATAATAAGAAACTAAAACTATTTAAAATTACTTTTTATATAAACTTATAGGTATACCGCCTAAAGCTCCCTAATATTTATAGAATCTATTTAATTTTTTATATCTACCTCCTTAAACCTTATTATATTAATATTATTTTAAATTATATCGCTCCTCCTTTAATACCTATTAGCGAGATTACCGAGAACGGTATAAATAACCGAGAGTACTTCGTCGAAGAAATCTTAAAATCTAGATACCGTTATAATAAATTATAATATTTAGTTAAATAAAGAAGTTATTAAGGTATAAACTCTACTTTATAATAACCCGTAGAGAATATCGAGAATTCTAGCGAGTTAATTAACGAATACTATCTTTAGTACCTAATAATACTAGGGCCTAACGACGAACCCCGATAAAATAAAACTAAATATTAAAGTAGTTAAATATACTACGCTCGACGTATTAATAATATTTATACCTAGGAGTAAACCTATAATAGTATAGTATATAATATCTAGAAATAGATATAAATAGTATAGTATATTAAATATAAACTTTATTATATAAAGTATAAAGTATATACCGCGCTAGAGTAGCCTAGGCGAATTTATATAAAATATATAAACCTATTTACCTTAATAGTAAAGTACCGCCTCTTTATAGAGTATATCTATAAAAGATCTACCCTAATTTATACCAAGATACTAAAAAGTAAAGTTAATAATACGAATAAGAATATTTACTATTAGCGTAGATTAGATCGTACTGTTTTTACTTCTATTTTTACTTTTATTTCTACTCACTTTTACTTTATTTATTAATACCCTCCCTATTTAATATCAACCTATATAATAAATATTAATAATTCCTTTATATTAAATACTAAGGCGCCGTTATTATAGACCGAAATTAATATCTTCTTAAAATAAATCTAGAGGCGTTATTTATACGAATATAAAATAACTATAAATTAACTAGTTATAATTATAACGAAACGAATCTAAAACCTAATTTTAGGTATATACTTTTTCTAAATTATTTATTTACTTTATTAATTCCTTAATCTTTAATCTAGGATAGTTCTTTACTATATTTACTCTTTCTATTTTATTAACCTCTACGACGCGGCTTTCGAGTATTTTAACTAGAAATTTCTTTATATACTACGCTACTACTTTACTCTCCCGATTAATATTAACTCGGACTTTAAACTCCTCGCTAGCGTAAAAGATATAAAGATCTAAATCTTTACGATATACTAGAAAATAATAAATAAAAATAATGGAAAAATTAACAATTAAGTAGTTATGAATATTAACGAGGATAAATATAGATAATAACCCGGCGTAATAACTAATAATAATTATAAGAATTAGTTTTATTAAAACCCCGACGAGGTAATAATAATTAAGGTATACTAGAATATTAATATATTTAATATAGATTTAGTCGCCTTTAATATAAAGATAAAAAATATTATTATTCTACGCTAAATTAAATTATACGACGTAGCGCTCGGATTAATTATAGAGCTCGGCTTTTCTAAACGGTTTCGGTTCGTAAACTAGTTATTAGATTTTAATATTAATAAAGAACCCTATAAGAGTAACCTAAATTATATAAATTATAAAAATACTTAATTAATTAATAACCGCGTTATTAATTATAAAAAATAAGTTTTTTATAGAAACTTCCCCGAATTAATATAAAGTAGAGGTACTTTCTCTTTCGAAATAAAAATAAATATATATATTAATTTAAACGTTATTAGTAAAGCCTCCTTAATTAAAGGTATTATATTAGAAACGGGAGTTACCTTTTTACGATATACCTTCTAGTTAAGAACTACTTTTTTATAATATATAATGGAAGATATCTCTTTATAATATACCCTATTACCCTAACTCCCTTTAATAGATAAAAAGAAAAAGGTGTTTATATTAACCTAAAAGAATACTACTATAGAGGACGTATGAAATATTATTATAGAAAATATTATTATATTAGAAGACCCCGCCGACCCCGTCGTATTAACTATAAACTTTATTTAACACTAGGAGCTATTTAATAATAAAGAAAAAGTCGTAGAAATTATAAAGAAAAAACCTATATACTCCTTTAACTTAATATATTAGGATATAGTACTAACGGTAGACGAGAAGATAGTATATTTAATATTAACCGGCGAAAGCCTCGATTATATAATTTAATATTATAAAATAGAAATAACGGCTATAGTAGACGAGTTAAAAAACGTAATAAATTTATTTAAAGACGACGACGTTATAATAAATACTATAGTCGAAGTATTTAAAAAGGAGAGGCTCTATATAAAAATAATAATATATAAGACCTAGGACCGTAGAGCGGTAATATAAAAAAATATTAATAAATTCTCTACTACGTCGAAGGGAGTTTTTTAATATAAGATAAAATTTAATTACCCTACTATATTAATAGTCTAGGCGAAGTCTACCTCCTTATCTTTAATTAGGATTTTCGACGCCGATAATAATTTCTTTATTAAACTACCTTTTTAATTACTTTAGTTAAATATTATTTTATTAACTATAAAGAATTTTAGAAGATTAAAGGCGAATAAAATCGGCGATAAAACTAAAAAAATTAAACTCGGCTCTATCGATAATAGCGAAGACCGTTAACTCCGTTTAAAGTAAACTCTCTTTTATTATTTATATTCTACCGATTTATTATATTATGAATTAGACGTGCTCGCGGCGAGTACTATAGAGAGAGAGTATATTATTATAGGAGCGTTAAGGGGCTTAGCGCGCCGGGGTTTAATACTATTTATTATTTAATAATCCTAACTAGTTTATAATTACCTCTTTATAGAATAATATACTATTATTTAAACCCCTAACCCTAACGTACTTATTTCCGTAATAGTAGTATATAATTAGTATATAGTAAAAGAGTTACTATTTGTCTATACTAGCTCTATATATTTATAGTATTTACGTTAGTTATCTACGTTCTAGTACGCCAAGCTATAGTAGAATTATAATAATATACTATGAATAAAAGAAGCTCATAACGTCCTCGTTAATAAAATAACTTAGTAAAGATAAAAAGTAAATATAGTTTAACGTAGTAGTAATTCGAAGCCTATTAGACTATAATGTAGTCTATTATATTAAATATATTATAGTACTACTTTTATAACCTAGCCTATTAAACCTAATACTTTATTTCTTATTAGGTTTAGGAATAACTATAATAAATATCTTCGACGATTCTTTCGCGGAAGGCTTTAATAGGCCCTTCCTTCTTGATATAATAAACCGTAATCTAGTATATATAACCGGTATTAGTATACTAGGTATTAACGTAGTAGTTATTTACTAAAGACTTCGGCGGGCTATAATCGACGGCGTCGTATTAAGCTTAATAACTACTATATTACTTTTATACTTATCGATAAATTCTATAACTTCACCGAGGTTTTTAATATTATATTATTAATCGAACTCGGGGCCGTAGCCTTACTAGCGGATTAAATATTCTATTAATAAACCTTTACTAACTCTATTACTACGGTATATTTATTTATTAAATAAACGTTCGATGATTTAGGATTTATATTTATTAATATCGCCTTTAATATAAACTGCGTTAGGGTATTTAAGTATAGAGTAATTAAATAAATTAATTATAATAAACTAAGGCTTTAATTATACTACCGAGAATACCGGGTAAATTTTCTAGTAACTTAGTATTTCTAGATAATACGTTTATCTTCCTACTTTATCTAGAATTATAAATAATTTAATATACTACTAACCTAGTTTCTATACTTTAATAATTATAATAATTTAGAGTATAGAATATTCTTTATAAAGATATAATAAGATTTTCTCCCTCTTTTTAAAATATATCGGCTAATAGTTACGGTTATAGTAGTATTTCTAATTTATTTATACGAAGTTAATAGTATCTATTACTTTTATACGGACACGAGTTTACTACGGTACTACGGGTATTCTTATATCTAGTAGGTCGAAAGGTTTATTTAAAGTAAAATTATATAAAACCTTATTAGGAGCCTTCGACGTCGTCGAAGAAAATAAATTATTTAATAGGGCCTAGATACGCGGAAATACTATAGTAGATTTAGAAACTATTAACGTACGACGCTAAACGGATAACCCGTATACTTTATTTAAATAGGGTAATTATTAATATTAAATAAATATATATATAATAAGTTATTCGTATAGTAGGCCCGTAGTAATATTTTAATTAAATAAAATTAAAGTTAAGTTAGGGTTTAGTTATAATATAATATATAGTCCGCCCTTTCCTAATTTTTATTAAAATTATTATTATTATTATTATCTCTAAAATACCTTTAAAGAAGTCTAGAAATAATAATAATAAAAAGCCGTTACTAAAGAAACCCCCTTTTAAGAAACCACGCTCGTTTATATTATTAAGAGGTATTACTACCGATAAACTAGTTTTTATAATTTCTTTATTTATTTAATAAATAAAGTTATTTTAGCCTCGCCTAGAGTAGACTCCGAGTTATTTAAAAATTTATAATTTAGTTCTAGTTCCTCCTCCTAAAACTTTAGTACGTTTAAAATTTATTATTAAAAAGTTAGGTAATAACTTAAGGCGGCGAGTCGTTAATAAATAAAATAACTTTTAGTTTAAATCGAGTTAATTTATACCTCTACTATTTTTAAAAGTTCCTAGAATTCCCTCTTTTATAATTTAAGAGAGCTTCGGTGAGTTTATAAACTAAGTTAAGAATTAAACTAGGCGTACTCTTATTTTTATACCGCCGTTATTATCGAGGCGTAGTTTATTCCTACGAAGGAAATCGTTCGGTAATAAAGATAAGGATAAGGATTCCGAGCGAGAAATTTTAATAATAATAGTAGGAGTAATAATTGAATTTGTTATTATTAAAACCGCTAAGGCTCGTAAAGCTACTAAAGTTACTATTATTAAAACTACTAAATTAACTACTATTAAGGTTATTATTAAAATTATTATTATTTAAGCTATAGTTAAAGTTACTAGTATTATTATTAAAACTAACGCCTTAGTATTTTAGAGTAAGAATAAATTTAATAAATCTATTAAAGAGTTTATAGTACGGGTAGTATCTTATTAAATATATATCCTATTATATTAAATAAAGAAGCCGACTATCCTCTTTAGTAAAGTAAAGAATTATGATATTAACGGCTTAAATCTATTTTTATTAAGGCGCGTCTTTAGAGAGTATTAAAAGAAAATTATTAAATATACTCTTAACTATAGGCTACCTATTTTTCGAGTCTTTATAACGGCGACGTTATTATATAAAAAACTACCGGCGACGAGACGATATCCGTAATTTATAAACGACGATAATAATTAATATATTATCGAGGGTTAGCTAGATACGTTCTTTATAAATAATAAAAATAAACTTAAAATAGAGTTACTATTATATTAAACTCCTACTCCTATAGGGGAAACGTTTACTATTATCTTTATTTCGTTATAATTAGTCACCGTTACCCTTCCTATTACTAGCTCTAGTACCGGAGTTAATATTAATAATTTTATATCTATTTTATTTAAGGTAATTAGAGGGAATAATTTTATAAATCGCTAATTTATTACTTTAGAGTAGTCGAATACCCTAGATTTTAATATTATTTTAATTTAAAGTATTCTTAGCCGCTAGGTATATAGGAAGTATAAATACTCGAATAAAAATAAATATTATTAAATTAATAAGAATAGAATATACTATATATTATTAGGTAAAGATATTACGGTTTAGTAGAGAACTATTAAACTAGATATCTTAAAACGACTAAATAAAGAGGTACCGCCGGCGAGAATAAAAAAGAAGTAAAAGAATAAAAAGAAATATAAAGAAAGAAACAAAAAATAAGAGTAAAAGAATAAACCTTTATTATTTAGGCTAGTACCGCCGCTAGTAAATTACTTATATCCGCTATTTATTTATATATATACGTCTTTTTTTACTTAGCCGGTAGCTCCCCCTTTAATAAATATTCGAATCTTTATATTAAAAGTTAAAATATAAGTTAGAAGGGTTTTAAAAAGAGTAAAGAAGTCTTTTTATCGCTAGCCCTTTTACTCTATTATACGCGGTTTTATTACTTTACCTCCCCGCGGGAGTAACCCTATTAACGGCGACGTAATTAAATTAATCGAATAAATCAAGCCTAGATTATAGCCCCGCGATAAATCTTATTTAAAGAACGTAAAGAATAAGTTATTAAATAAAGATTATATTATAAAAGACGTTTAGGGGTAGAAAGATAATAAATTCGAATATAAATAAAAGAAGCTAGAGATTATACCTAGAATAAGATATTTATTTACTCGTTTTACTAGTTAATTTAAGCGTGAAAAGAATAAATATTAAATAAGAAATACTATAGGCCCTAGGTATCTCTCGAATCTTTCTATAAGAGGCTCGCTGGCCCTAATTAACTATATTCTAAATATATTATTTAATACCTCTACTAGGAGGCCTATACTAGTAACTAAAGACTATATTATCGATTCGATTAAATATAACGACGACGACGACGGCTAGAGCTACGGAGCGGACGAGGATCTAAATAATTTATATACTTTTATTAATAATTAAACTACCGAGGGGTAAGAGAGTTAGGGTTACTATTTTCTACGAGTTATTTATAAATCTATATATATAAACTATTCTCTCTTACTTTATATTACTATAAATATTATTATCGTTTTCCTCTTCTCCTTCTTAAATATTTATTTCACTTTTATAATTAATATTTAATTATTAGAAGATATTATTAGGATCTCTATAACTAGTTTATAATTATATTATTAAATCTAGGAAGTAGTTAAATCGCCCCTCGTCTACGTATATTTAAATAATATTAAAGTACCGTCTTATCTAGCTCTTTAAAACTAAGAACGACGTCTCGATAAAGTTAAGATCGGGTAAATAAAGAAAGAAATACTCGAGTAGAACGCCGGCGTTAGTATATAGCCTAGCTAGAACTAGATTATAATAAATACTAGTATTATTATAAATTATTACTAAGAGTACGTTATCGTCTTCGAAATAACCGTAGCGAGGGAGTATATTAAATTCGATAAAATTATTAAATATCGCCGTTATAATTAACCCTTAATAGATAATCCAGTCGAGGTAACCGTTAATAGTATACGTAGGTAAAAGACTCTACCTCCTACTTCTATATAAACTTTAGACAATTAACGGGGTAATATTAATAGAGGTTTAATTATACTTCCTATCGCCTACTAAAGTTAACTACGTCGACGTTATATATATAAATTTAGAATATATTAATACGTTTATAAATAGTACTCTTATCTAAAAAAATTAATTAATTAACTCGCTATCCCGTTAACTTTATAAATTAAATAGTCCTTAAAGCCTAATTATATTTATAAATAATCTTTCACTAGATCTTCTTACTCTAGCCTAGGCGGTATAAATACTCTTAAATAATAACTTTATAAATAATAATACTATACTCGTCTAGTAAGAAGTAGGCTATTTCGTTTAAATAAATTATCGGCCGTTTAATAAAATAATATAGAAGTTTATACTCTAAAAGTTTATTAATTCTTTTAGGCCGCCCTCCTACGTTTTTATTTAATATAAAAACGATACTATAAAGCCTCTATATCGTTATTATCCTCTATAATATACGTAGGCTTATATTATAAAGACCGGCGGCGATATTATCGATACTATATCCTAACTCGAATTTATACTAGATTAAGGCGCGAATAAACTCTAGTATAATAACGACTATAACGATAATAAAGAGAAAGCGACGAGGTAAGGCTTTACTAAACTATACTATTTATATAATTTTAAATTTAATTATTTAGGATAAATTTATAATATTTTATATTTATATTCTCTTTTATTTAATATTAATAGTTACTTTATATTAAGGGACGGGATTAGTATCTAGAGGTTTATTAAACTAATAACTAGGTTTATTAAATTATAGTTTAATTATAATATAGGAGTAGGCCAAAATAAAAGATAAAGAACGAAAGTTAGGGTAGGGCTAGTTACTATCTAAATAAGAGTTAGTATATAGAGTATTTACTTATTTCTTATCCCGACTATATTAGGATAGAAATAGAGAAACTAATTTAAATTTAAATTAAATTTAAAATAAATTAAGCTAGGTTAAAATAAATAAAGTTATATTATAATAATAGCCCCCTCTTTAAAGTCGAGCTCCTACGAGATAAATAAACGATTAATTCGACTAATTAGATTTCGTAATCTTAACTCTTATTTAGGGTTACGAAATAATTAAGATAAAAATACGTCGAAGTATTCGAGTTATCGATAGTAATAAATAAGGGATAGAACGGGGAATAAACGGCGGTATACGAATAAGACTAGGCGTTAACGTTATTATTTATAGACGATAACGGCGGGGCTAGGCTATAGGGTACTATTTATTTATATAATAATATAAAATATCGATTAAAGCCGATACGGAATAATAGCCGAGGGGATAATAACGGATAAAGAATAAACTATAATATAAGCGGGGGTTAACTTCTTAAAATCGGACTAGGACTAAAATAATAGAAGTTCCTTATACTAGTATTTTTAAATAGTATATAATAATTCGTAGAGGCTAGCGGCGCTAGGAATCGAGATATAATATTTATTAATAAATTATTAATAATAGGTAAGATAATAAAAGGGTTCCTATATAATAATATAGTCTTTTTAATTAACGTAGTATTTTAATAAAAGTAGACTATAACGGCGATTATATTTAAAATTCAAAATACCGTTAATATACTACTCTCGTTAGTTATCTTCGGTAATTATAAATTCTCGGATAAACTAGACTTATCTAAGTAAAGGGTTATTAGTTATTAATTATTAATTATAATAGGCTAGCGTAAAAGACGGGGTAAACTTTTATTAAATACGGAAAATCTAGTTAAACTATAAGAGGATTATCGAAAACTTTAGAGACTCGGAAGGGGCCGATATTATAATCGTCGAGTTTAATTAAAAAACGTATAGTATTTAGATTCTTAATATTTAGTTATATTTAATTATTTATTAAATATATTAAATATAGGCGCCTTCGTTAGTTAACCGAGGATTTAAAGATAATTTAAGCGATAAATATTTTATCGCGGAGGTAGTCGTTTAAAACTTTTATTTATATTACGAATTTATTAATAACGATTAAATAAATATATATTTAGGCGGTAAAATCTTAAAATAGAGGCTCGATAGACTCGAAGCCGATATATAAATATTAATTATAATTAGTTAAGAAAGGCGAGGCTAGAGTACTAGAAGAATTAGTATTATGATTAAAAAACTCCGCTCTAAGGAGTTATTTCACCTAATTATCCTATATATAATTAATATATATACGGAGGTAGTATTTTATTATAGTATTAAACCACTTAGTTTAGTTATCCGTCTAAGGGTAATATTTAATAAATATATATTAATCGATCTTAAGGCGTTTATATAAAGCCTCTTAGAACTCCGATATAAATTAAAATTCTTAATTTAAAATAAAGATATCTAGTAGCTTATAGAGCTTCTATATATTCTAATAAAAAACATTATAGGCTTCGTCTACTTTTATCGATATAATTAATATTAAATACCGTATCTTAATTAAGTAGTCTACGAAAATTAAAATATATTAATAAATAATTCCTATAAAGGTATAAAGCGGTAGGGGATTTATATAGTCTATCGAGACGTCTCTCTAACGTTGTTACGGGGGCGGTAATAAACGTAGTTATTTTTAAATATACTAGCGGGAAGGCTTAGTTTTTCGGTATATATAATAATTCTTAACGAATCGTTAAATAATAATATAGACGTTAGGCCATTAATAAACCCGATTAATTAATTCATAATATTCAATACGACCTAGGTAATTACCCGCGATATTATTATAAACTAGCTAGATTAGACGAAGGTATAATTTATTAAAATTTAAAATATATCTCTTTCCTCGGAAGTAGAGAACTCTATCTTTATCTTCGTATTTAACGAGGGGAATTCCGCTATAATAATACGTTCTAGAATATAATATTTCTAGGACTTTAGGGGCGAATTAATCGGTTTAATTAATTATATCCTATAATTAATAAATCGGGGTATTATATAAGTTTTCGTTTAAATTAATAAATTAATCTTTATCGAGTTTAGGCTCGTAAAATATAGACGGGGTTTATAATTCTAAATTAATATTTATATCGAGGTCTATAACGGTCGTATAAATTAATACGAGGTATAACTAGAAAGGCTAGACGAGAATTTTTTAATCCGTTACCGATATAATTAAGGTAATTAAAATTAAGGTTAAAATCGCTATATTTAATAATATACTATAAATATAATTCTTAAGGATTTCTAGGGTTAGGTTTTTTTTTTTAATACTATCTAATATTAATATTAATATCTAGGGTCTAATTTATCCCCTTTTTTAAAAAAGTCTTTTAACCGATATATTAATATATTAAACCTACTACTTTCTTTACTAGGCCGGTAAATAATCTTATAATTAAAACGGGATAAAAACTCGCTCTATTTTATTTAATAACGAGATAATATTTTAAATAAAGTAAAATATTTAAAAGCTTTATAATCCGATATTACCTCGATAAAAAAAGTAAATCCCTTTAGTTTAAAATACTATTCCTCGAATACGCGGACGATTATTATAAACTCTTTATTATAAATCTTATAATTATACTCGATAAGGTTATATTTCTTTAAAAAGTAAATAATAAAATAAAGGATATTTTAATTATTATACTAGGATAGGACCCCTTTAGATATATAATTAAATATATTTATTTCTACTATAATTTTACGGTTAGGGTCGAAATAAATTAAAATAATATCGGAGGTAAAAGCCTTCTTTAAAGTATTAAAAGTTATTTAATATCGAATACTCTACTCGAAGACAGTACCTTTCTTAATTAAGGCTATAAATAATATAATAAATTTACTAAACTTATAAATAAAACGCCGATAAAAGTTAATAAATCCTAGGAAACTTTAAATATCTTTAATATTAACTAGTTATAATTAATTTAGGATAATATTAATTTTCTTTAAATTTATTTTAATCCCTTTAATAATAATAATTAATCTTAAATATATAACTTCTTTAATATAGAAATTATATTTAATAATATTTATTTAGAGCCCCGCCTCGCGGAGCTTTTAAAGAATATATTTAATATAGATTTTATACTCTTCCTTAATATCGCTATAAATTAGAATATCGTCGAGGTATATAATATAAGTCTTATTAAGAAATTTACGAAGAGTATCGTTAATATAATACTAGAACGAGGTAGGGTTATTATATAATATAATATTCGAATAAGCTGAATCGGGTATAGAATATTATAAATTCTTTATCGCCCTCTTTAACGCGGAGGCGATTAAAAATAAATATAATATTTAATTTAAAAAATACCTTAACCCGATTTAATCGATTTAAGGTTTCTAAAATTAAAGGTAAAGAGTATTTATTCTTTATAATAATAATATTAAACTCTTAGTAATTAATATAGAAATATAAACCTCCGCTAGGTTTCTTTACGAATAAAATAAAGAATACGGTATAAAATTAATTAACTCGAATAAAACCTTTACTAAACTTTTTATCTAGGTAACGGCGGAGTTTTAGAATCTTATTATAATTTATATTATATAAATTAAATAACGGAGGTTATAATCCTTCTTTAAATTTAATAATATAATCGTATAACCGATACGGGGGTAAAGTATTAACGTTTTTTCTCGAAAAAATATCTAGGAATTCATAATACCGTATAAATAAAATCGTAGTTAAATTAATATTCTTATTATCTCGGTAGATTTAAAATTCTTCTTAAATAACGGCGGCGGTAAAATAAAACTCTTTATTTATTTTAAATATAACTCGGTTCTAGGCTTAATCGTAAATATTTAATTTAAGATTTTAATTAAAGCGGGGTTTAGGTTTATAATACCTCGATTCTTAATAAAACTAGGTATTTAAGGTCGAGATTTCTTCTAAAATACCTAAAAATTAATCGATTTCTATAAATAATAAATTAAACGCGGTTTATTTATTAGGGGTAACGAGCTAGGTAAATAATCGAGATTTTATCTCGTATATATTAAGAGTAGTTAGGTACTAGGTTCGTTATTTTTAATATTAAAATTTAGAACGAAACGAGGCTAGATTATAATACCTAATTTTAGGTATCTTTCTTTATTTAATAATAATAACGATACGGTTATATTCGTTATTATAACTAGTTTTTATAGGAATAAGTAATTAGAACTAAAGCGGGGAAGACTTCTTTTAAATTTAAATTTATTATTAATAAACCTAGAACTAAAGTAACTTCTTTTAAATATTAGGTTATTTTATACGAGTATTAAATTAAATTAGGGACTAAGTTTACTTTTAATAAATCTAGGACTAAATTAACTCTTCTTAAATCGAGGTTTATTTTTTATAAACTTAAGAATAAATATATTATTAATAAACTTAAGATTAAAGTAATTTCTCTCGAGTCGAAATTAGTTATTTAATAATAGCGTTATCGTCTATAAATAATAATAACTCTTTATATATTAGTAACTCCTTTTAAATCGGGGCTTACCCTATATAAATATCGGATAAAACTAAAAATTAAGATTCTTAAATTTAGAAGTTTTCTTAAGGTATTAAAAAGAGTTTATTTTCTATAAAGACTTTTACGGGATTAAGAGTATAATTTCTTAAATAAAAATATAAAGCGAAGGTTAAGGAATTATCTAAAAAATCGGTAATAACTTTATAACGGTAGAGGTATAATAGACTAATTACGACGGGGTATTAATTAAATTTAGTAATAAAAAAAACTATTCGTTCCTAATAGTTATAAATATTTAAAATCGTTTCTATAATATAAATAATACGTTTTATAATAGTAGATACGTTATTAAAGAGTCGGACGATATAAAGATAATAAAGAAAGCGAAGGGGTAAACGATAAATATATATAAAATTATAATTAATAAAAAGATAACTAGATATACTAATATTAATTAAAGCTTTAATTTAAATTCGGGACTAATTATTCCGTAGTTAATAAAAAATAATTATATATTTATTACGAAAAGTAGGGTCGGTTTTAAAAAGTTATATAATAGATTATAACGAAAGTTTAATTAATAACGAAGGTAAATTAAACGATATAGTCGATAAATAAAAAGATATATATAGGGTTCTAAATACCTATAATCCTAATACGCGACTTTATACCGGGATTATTCTTTTCCTATATTTAGAGTAACTTCTCTTATAATATTCTCGTTATCGTTAATAATAGTTATAATATTAGATCGGAGGCTAGTTAATTTAATAGAGTAGACTCTTATACTATATTTAAACGACTTATAATAGAAGTAAAACCTTTATTTCTTATAGATAGTTTTAATAACCGGGGTTCTCGTTAATTTATTTTTAATAATAATTTAGGCCGAATTAAGATTTATTAACTCCTTAAATAAAATAATAAGAATTAATCTAATAACGGGGATAAGAGTACTCGTTATATTAAAACGAGTTATAGGGGTAGAAGTTAATAAAGATATAATAAACCTCCTCGAGGTTTATTTTAATTTAATAAAAGTAGTACTTTAACGAGGTAGATAGTATTTAATCTATTAAAGTTCTTAGTTAATTTCGGAGTATATACGAACGTATTTATCGAAGGTATATAACCGTTAATTATTAATTTTCCTCTAGGAGATAAAGGCCTATTAGGTAGTATAATTAATATTATATTTTATAATATTAATTAAGAATTCGTTTTTTATTCGAGAACGTTCCTTCTTCTAGGAGATAAAATTAAAATATTTATTAAAAAGTATAAAGCCTTATTTAAATTCTTAAATATAATTCCGAGTATCTTCTTATTTAAACGGGTTATTATATATTTCCCGTAATTTCTTTCGTTAATTAATAAAATTAGTTAAAGTATAGAGACCTTTCTTTCGGTAACGATTTATTAAATTAAAGATTTTCTTACCGATAACTAACTTAAGCTTTATATAAATAATCTTATTATTATCGGTAGGGTAATAGTTATAATTTATATATATCCACTATATTAATATTTACTCTTAAATATTTAATTTATCCTAATCCCCTTTATATTCCGAGATATCTAGAAGTTTTTCGGATCTATGAGGTATTCGAGATCGCGAGGGGGTAGATTATTAAATATTTAAAAAGAAAAATAAGCGTAGGCCTATAATAATAATATTATTACAAGTATTTTTATCGAATACCTAGGGCGGAGGCTAAGGTATAGTTTAGGTTATAATAAATATAACTTAAGTTATTACTTAAACGATAGTATAAACTAAGGATTACGTATCTAGCGTAGGAAAAAAAAAGGCGTAAATAAAGATAAAATATTTAATAAGAAATTACTCTCGGCTTAAATATATAAGTAATCGAAAGTATTAAAGAAACTAGTAGGGTTATTCTAAACTTCGGCGAGGAATTATCATATATAGTCTTCGGGGTTAAAGTATTAATTCCTTATAATAATTATCCTAATATTAAAGAGTATTAACTAGGTAGTTGATCTTTTATAATATTAAAAAACGGGATTAATATCTAAAGATTTATTAAATTAACGGCTAGGTTTATTAAACTATAATTTAATTTTAATATAAAAGTAGATTAAAATAAAAGATAAAGGACGAAAATTAGAGTAGGGCTAGTTATTATTTAAATAAAAATTAATATATAAAGTATTTATTTATTTCTTATCCCGATTATATTAAAATAGAAATAGGGAAACTAGTTTAAACTTAAATTAAATCTAAAATAAATTAAACTAGGCTAAGGTAGGTAAAATTATACTATAATACTCTATTTAAATAACGTATACGGGCTATCCGTTTAACGTCGTATATTAATAATTTCCAAATCTATTATATAGACTAGAGTAGTAGGTTCTATAAGGTATATATATAGAATTATAATACTATTTCGATTATTTAATTAATACGTTCGCTACTTCCGTCCGTTTAAAGGTAGTAGGCCGTCGAGTATAATAAATTAACTCCGAGGTACTTAAATATAATTTTCTATAAATCGTTTAAGAACTTAGGGTCTCTATCTAATAATAGTATTTTAAATATACCCTAATCGCCGATATTAAGGCGGTTTAATAGTATAATAATTTAATTATTAATCTTTTAAGTAGATTTACCTAGGATATATATAATATATTTAATAAATTTATATATAATAGTTATAATATAATCGAAGCCTTCCGTAGTTACTAGTATAGTTAGGATTTAGTCGAGTATAAATATATAGAACGGGATAAATAGTCTTTTAATTAATTATATAATATTATATAAACGGTATCGACGAGTCTATAATACTAAATAGTTAAGGTAGTATTTAATATATATATAAAGTTATTTTATAAATTTATAGATATATTATAATTTAGAAATAATCTTAAAGTATTTATTAAAGTTTACTAAGATACCTAGTATTATAAATTATACCTAAAATTTCCTTTATAAGGAATTAAAGAATATAGAGTCGCTTAAGGCCGGTGAATTTATTAATATAGAAGATTAGGTTTATAGAAGAATTAGAGGTACTACGAATAAAAGAAAACTCGGCGACCGCGTTAATATTAATTAAATCTACTTCCGTAGTAGGGCCCGTAATAGGAATAACTCTTATAATAAAAATAAATACTACTAGCTTTATTTATATAGGGCGCCTCTTAATATTAATATTAATAAATTTAATAATCCTCGTTTAATATAGGTCTTTTATATAACCTTATATTATATATAAACGGAAGTCGTTATTTATTTCGACGAGGGTAATTGTATATATATAGAGTTCGTCGTTACTAGCGAGGCCTTAGGATATACGGCTATAAAATACGTCTAGCTCTAAATAATTATTTAATAAAATCGAGGGGCTAGAGCTCGTAAACCTCGATAAAGTATTTAATATAATATACTCTTTATTAGGTTTATATTTAATATCGAGACGGAATTATCGAAGATACTACGAGGCCTTAATTAACTTTACGTTTATTTTTATCGTAGATATAGTAGTTATAATAGAGGACTACTTCATAATATTAAATATAGTAAAGTAGTTAATTTATATAACGACCGTATACCGGGACGACTCTATTAAGTATTTAATTTTCTTAATTATTTATATAAACCCCGTTATTTTAAACTCGGTAGGCTAGTAGTTCTTCTCGATAGAGATAAAAACTCTAGATAAAAATATAATCGGCTCGATAATAGTCCGCGAGGGTTATTTTCCTAATTCGGTTCCGTAATTCTTTTTTATATAAAAGATTTAAATACTAAAACCCTATTTTTAAAAAGTATCGAGGTTAATCTATAGAACTCTATCGAGGTCGAAATAAATTAGGATCGATACCGTCGATAAAACTTATTAAAGACTTCTAAAACTTATTTCCTTTTAAATAGTTAGCGGTAGTAGGCGGTAACGAGATAAATAAACCTTATATAAATTACCCTTAATTAGAGTTTCTTTAAATAAGTTTATCTTTAAGTCCTATAACGACCCTATTAACTAAATATAATAATATACTTAGTTACGGAGGTAGCCTATAAGATTAAAATAATACTCGAGGTCTCTAAAAATATTAAGATAATTAAAGGTATTAATAACTTTTAATTTATTTTTAATTATTATTATATTAAATAAATTAATTCTTCGTTTTAATAAATTAATATCTAGGTAGCCCAGGAACGTTTTCTTAAATACTATAATAATATTAATATTAACTAGGAGTTAGAAAAGTTACTATAAATATATAATATACTCTATAAAAGACTTCGAGCCGGTAATTATATCGTCGATATATACCTAAGCGAAGGCTTTAATAGGGTATAGAATCCTATTAATTTAATATTATATATATATAATTAAGTTTATATAATTTATAATAAGTATATTAAAGGTCTCTTAACCGCGATATATTACTATTATTAATATATATTTATAATTACGATTTACTAGCTACTAGTAGAAGAAGGAGTATATATTAAATATTAATAAATACGTATATCCTAGTAACCTAGTAATAATATTAAATTAGAGAGGTATTAAATAAATATTAGGGACGATAAAGTTATTAAATCTATATATATTCATAACTACTCTACCTTTACGTATATTATCTAGTAGAGTTTTTTATACTATAAAGACTAAATAATTAAAAGATATTAATTAAATTATATATTCTAAACGACCCTACTTCTATAGTTTATCGAAAGTTTTATCGACGATTACTTTATCCCTAATACCGAGAGGGTATATTTTAATACGGTTATTACTAAGAAACCTAGTTTACTAATTATTATAAAGAGGAATCTTTATTTATTTATTTTAATTAACTTTAACGAAGCCCTTATCGATTTATAATATAAGGAAATTATTAATTAAGTCTAATAAACCCCTTGTCTCTTTAAAGTTATTAAAGATTATAATATTATTATAAAATTTAATCTCCGAAATTATATTAAAATTTATCGAGCTAGTAGAGTTTAAGTTAGTGTAAATAGTTAGGTTTACCGAGGTAATGAAATTTATATTAAAAATAATATTATTAATAAGGGTAGAAAGATTAAAAACTACTACTATAATAAATATAATTATTTTCTTAATTTAACTCGTCGACTTTTAGGTATTTTATAACCTCGGTTAATATATTTCGTAGAAAGCTTCGGTGAAGTAAATAGTTTAGCGAAATAAATATTTTAATAATTTATTTTATAGAGCGTACCTAGGCGAAACCTTTATAAAATATAAATAATAATATCGGTTTCGTTTTTTATAAAAACGTATCCGACCTTAAAGTCGACTAAATAAATATAAAATATTAAATTTACCTAGGCTATAAATTCGAAGATGAAATCTTTATCCTTCGGTAGACTTATTAAAGTATAAACTAGAAATATAATCTTAATACGCGGGGGAATAATAAATACCTATTATATATAAATTAGACGGCGTATATACTAGCCTCGTTAATAAATAGTAATAAAGATAATAACTCCGTAGCTTTTAATATATACTTTATTACTATAAATATCGATAACGATTTTTTCTAATCTAATAATATCGTTATTAATAAATATTTTCGCTTTTAAGTCGTTAATAAAGTAAATCTCTCTTTATATATAATATAGCGCTTTCGTACTATCAGCCTTAAAGCCGGGGATATAAATTAGGATAATAATATATTTATCGGTTTTATAGGTAGTAGAGTTAATACTTTTAATATATAAAAATAAAGTTATTTTCTTAATTTATATATCGGGTAGTTAAAATAAGATCTAAGATTTATTAATTAAAGTAATATTATATTTTATATTAATATAGACTTCCTTATCTTTTTCTTTAATAATTAAATTAAGTTTAACGGGTATATAAATATAATTCTAACCTCGGAAAACGAATCCTCTATTAAATATAGTAACGTCTAATAAATTAAAGTTAATAATTTTAATAGTTATAACGTTAATATAGATAGGTATATTAAATTTATCGAGGTTATTAACGGAAGGCTTTATAGTTCTATTAGGGTCTATAATCTTATCGGAAGCCTTCGGTAAATATCCTCCTCAAAAATATTTATATAACTTGGTTTTAAATAGGAAAGAGATATTATAATTACGGTAATAAATCTTAATACCGATAAAGTTAATAAAGGGTTCTTCCTTAAAAGAGTTATTATTATAATAAAAATTACTCTCCTCTTTATAATAGTTTAAGTCTTCGTTAACGTAGTATAATTTATTACTATCGATACTATCGATTTACTAGTTAGTTTTAGTATTTTTATCCTTAATTAAGGCCTAATAAGTTATAACTCTATTACGGTAATTATTTTATTATTATTAAAGTTTACTTTAGTAATAATTTCTTTAAAACCCGTTTTAAGGTTATTAAACTAGTATAACGAATATTAAAATCGAACTTAACGTATTTAGAGCGCCCGTAATCTATAGTTATTAACGCGGAGATAGTAGAGTAATTTACTAACCTTACGACTAAGGAGTGTAACGAGGGTTTTATTAATTTCTATACTATTAGTTATAGTTATTAATAAATTAACCTACTTAAATAAAGAAGGGTTACGATTATTAATAATTAGAAAACTATTACTATCTACCGTAAAAGAATTAAGAATAAAAGTTCGATAGTTAATAACTAAAATATTATTAACCTTAACGATTATTACTCCCGTAAAGTAGAAAGCCCTATCGAAGACTTTTATTATTATATTATTAAAGTTATTAATATTAGCCCTACGGCCTCTAGAATATTAATAATCTACTATTTATTTTAAATTATATATCTTTCTTTAACTTTAAGGTCTATATAAATAAAGATACTATTATATTTATACTAGGCGGATCTATAAAGGTACGAAACTCGGCGGCTATATTTTAATAGACGAATATTAACTAGTTCTCGATATTATCGATTTTCGTTAATTTAATATACCGGATTACCGCCTGGATAAAGCCTATAGATTCTCGCCTAGTATACGCGTTATAAAGAGTATATTTCTCGTTTATTAAATAAACTAGTATTACTCTAGTAACTTCCTTAAAGTAGTTAATAAAAATAATATATTATTCCTTAATATTATTTTTATTAATTTATAGACTAACTCTTTTAAGGTTAAATAATTTAATTAAATACTAAGTTAAAGTAACTCCCTTAAATAAAGTATTAAAATTCGTTTATACCGTAATAATACCCTTTAATATAATAAGATTACGAATATACTCGACGAATAAAATAATATTTCGGTAGTATACGTTACGGCCTACTATAACTACGTTACTTTTATTATACGATTTATCGAGGTACGGGTTAAAATAGCCGAGGTTATTAGAATTCTATTTATTAATACTAGAAATAATTTTATTATTAATATTTAATAAATTTTAGGGACCCGGTAAATCTTAAGGGCCCTATAATAATAATTACTAAATTACGATTTAAATTACTTTTATAAAGTATTACTAGAATTAATCTAAAATTATATTCTAAAAATTAAATATTATATTATTAAACCCGATCGGTTAATTAAAAATACCTTCCTTAATAAAAATAGTAGACGTATACAAGGGCTATTTAATATTACTTAAATTTATAAACTCTAATAATATCGGTTCCGGTATTAAACTCTTAATTAAAGTATTATTTATAAAAAAAGAAAAGTATCGTTAAATTTACTAATTAATCTCTAGACCTTCTCGAAGTTTTTATATTTCGGTTATAAAGGTAGTAATAACTTTTCGAAATACTAAAAGGTCGGTAAATTACTAGTATAAATAAATAAATAATTTTATTAAAGTAACTCGAATAATTCGTCTAGAGGCTAGTACTCTATTAGAGACTAAACGACGATAATATTTAATAATATAATTAATTAAATAGCCTACGAACTTAAGGACTTTATCGATATATACTCGATTAATAACTTTAATAAAATCTAAAATCTAAAAGGTTAATAGAATTCGCTTATTAATAAAATAAAGAAGTTATAAAACTAGCTTAAAAAGCTTCGGTACCGGCGGTATCGATTCTATTTTATTAAGAAACCTTATTTAAATAAGTAAAAACGGGGTATTTATATATAAATAAAACTAGTTTAATAAAATAAAAAAGATTATAAAAGACTTTAAGGACTAGTATATTTAAAAGGAGAAGTATAAATCTTTTTTATACTAGTAACTCCCGTCCTATAAAAGGCTTCGATATAATAGTAATTATATTTATATAAATAGGAGGTTACTCTAGTCTTGGCCTAAAAAGGCTTTTATAAATAAATAACGGAAGTTTTATAAATAAAGGAGCTCTTAATAAATTATTCGATAATTAATAATATCGAATAAAGCCGTTACTACTATATTATAATATAGTAGTATATAATTAATATATAGTAAAAGAGTTACTATTTGTCTATACTAGCCCTACGTATTTATAATATTTATATTAATTATCTACGTTCTAGTACACTAAGCTATAGTAGAATCATGATAGTAACTATTAATAATATATATAAGTAAAAGACTTTACCTCCTACTCTTATATAAACTTTAGATAATTAACGGCGTAATATTAATAAAGACTTAACCGTACTTCCTATCGCCTACATCGGCAACTTGGGAAACCCCGATTTTTGCGCATTTTACACCGAAATTGCATAAAATACTGGAAATGCGTATCTGCTCATGTCCCACATTCTAAGCATATTATGCACCGATTAAGCAGCGATATGGCACCGATTTAGCAACTTTTTTTTTTTTTTTTTTGGACTTTAACTTTTAATAGCATCTAGACTAGGGCCCCTATATAGGAATATAAATAATTTACTAAATCTATTTTTAGCCTAGATTCCGAATTTTTAATTAGATTTTTACTAGCGTTGCCCTATAGGGCTATAAAGCTACTTTTAGGATTAAGTTTAGCGCTCCCGCGCAGACCTTAACTCTAACTTAAAAATCTTGGCGCCAAGATTTGCCAAGGCTGCAAAATGCGCATTTTGCACCGATTAAGTAGCGATTTTGCAGAACTGTTTTTCCGGACTTACCGATGTATTAAGATTAATTATATCGACGTTATATATAAAAGCTCGGAATATACTAGTATATTTATAAATAATACTTTTATCTAGAAAGATTAATTAATTTATTTATTACTCTATTAACTTTACGAACTAAATAGTCTTTAAGGCTTAATTATATTTATAAATAATTTTATATTAAATCTTCTTATTTTAACCTAAACGGTAAAGATATTATTAAATAATACTTTTATTAATAATAATATTATACTCGTTTAATAAGAAATAAGTTATATTATTTAAATAAACTATCGGCCGCTTAAAAAGATAGTATAAAAACTTATATTTTAAAAGTTTATTAATTTTCTTAGGCCGCCCCTCTAGATTTTTACTCGGTATAAAAACGGTACTATAAAGTCTTTATATCGTTATTATCCTTTATAATATACGTAGGTTTATATTATAGGGGCCGGCGGCGATATTATCGATATTATATCCTAACTCGAATTCGTACTAGATAAGAGCGCGAATAGGCTCTAAAACGGCGGCGATTATAACGGCGGTAAAGGGGAAGCGGTAGTAAAGTAAACCTATAATAAGATAAAACCTTATAATATTTAAATAACTTTAAATTTAATTATTTAGGGTAGATCTATAATATATTTACGTCTATATCTTATTCTACTCGACTTTAGTGGTTAGCCCACCCAAAATTTAGTGCGCGGGCCATCCGTTTAGCGTCGGCGTCAATGGTTCCGCAAAATTCTGTAGTTTTGACGCTGTTTTAAGGTGCCGTCCCACATGTCATTCCAAAAGTTTCTGTTGCTGCCTAAACTGCGGTTCACAAAGCACGAGCTAGAATCTCTTCTCTGTGTTTCAACAACATTCTAATTCGCCAAAGTTCAGACCCCCTTTACCTTATTACTGAAAACTTGTGCTTCTTTCCAACAATTCCCCGCATTCCTCCAATATGGACAGCCTCCTAAAGGCGATCTTCCCATGTCTTCCAATCAGGCGTAGGATCCAACTTCCCACGGAAACAGCGAAATACCAGCACATTTTCGAAAAGGCCACTCTTCAACCCGCCACTCACGGTGGGTTGAAGCCGATCCTAGGTAGCGACGGGGCCGCCTTGTCCATCATGTCCGCCATATTGGACGCCGATAAACTTGGTCCTTCTCTAGATGCTACCATTCAGTCCTTCGTTCACCAAGCTGGCGGATGGTCCGAGTATCTGGCCACAAAGATCCTCGCGGCGTTGGAGGCCGTCCTTAAGGCTGGAAAGCCGATGAACGCGGCAATGCAAGAGGCGTGTGATAAAGCTTGCGAAGCTGCTAAGTTGATTGAAGGATTTGCAGCCGATCACCCTACTGCGACGGCGGTCTTTTGTACGGTCATTGCTTTGGGGGTTTTGGTGGTGTTGGCGCCTTACGCGCTGGAGATTTTGGGATTTAGCGAATTGGGACCGATTGAGGGTGAGTCTCGCTTGCCGTGGTCGGTTATGATGGCGAAGGTACACTGATACTGTTACTTGATATAGGTACTTGGGCAGCCGTGTGGCAGTCTACGTACAAGGGCTTGGTACCCCGAGGGTCATTATTCTCCTACTTCCAGAGGTTGGGGATGACGTGGAAGCTTGTGTGAGAGGACCAGATACTCTCAAATGGCTTAGGTTCCAAAGGATAGGATTGTCTGAGAGAGTGGTTACAGAGGTAGTTGAGCAATGACAAAAATTTACTCCTCATTGCTGTCTTCTGTCCTCTTATCCTCCACCTTATCTTCCTCTCTTCCAACCTTAGCATCTCGTTCCAGAGATCAAATTCTCCTACTGGGGGCCATGATATGTTGAAATTGGCTTTTATGTTGTTGTAGTTACGGTACGCGTTGTGGTTGTTGGGAGGCTGTTGGTGTACTAATCACGCTACGACTAGTAGGCACGGAGAGACTTGAAACATCGAGTCAGAGAAAACACCATCGGATGAATGCCTTCAAGGTCCCAGATGAATTTCCATCAACCATCTACTTGATTCGATAATCCGTCTCTTCTGAATCTTTCATCATTGCGGCCTCGCCTTCCATGAAGCCCTGCAAATAGCAATCGCTCAAGAGTTTGTATCTATGTCCCTCCGTCCTCAATACAAAAAGCATTCTCGTGCCATAAAATGTAGCGACTATATCCCCTTCGCGAGCAGCAGCTTGTACCCAGCTTATGTATCCCTTATCAGGGATTCTGAAGTGGTGGCCTGTAATGCAATCATTGAACGGTCGCGAGAATGGTAACGCGTCCTGAATAATTTGGGGTATATCTAAGTGAGGCATTTGCCAAGCAAGAGCACTTTCCAATCCACAGCGTTAGCGAACAGATGTATCAATGGGATGGAGGTCCATTGGAGGAGCACTGAACATATGGTCCTGGTCCCCTGACAGAGTAACCAGATCTCCAAGATAAATGGATCAAGAATAATATATCGGCCCAGACGAGGAGACTTTTGCGAAAATTAGTAATTCGCTCCAAGGCTTCACGCCGCCCCTTGGCCATGATCCATAATTTTGTTCCCATGCTTGAAAAGCTCTACCCGTCGCTGGGGTGGCTAGTCTGCGGTATCCACTTTTAAAACAGAGGCTACGCCACTGCGCTTCCCTTAATCTGCGTACGGCGACCGAGTTACATACGTTTGAGCAAGCTGAAGCTTTGCATGCCATTCGCGGAGCCTGAGTAGATGATCGTACATCTCCTTTTAAACTAAGCCCCGCACGTGCTGGGTGGATGTCGTTTTCAACATTGTCCTTAAATTGTCAATCAATATTCCACGACCAATAAGGCTTTGCTTGGGAGTCAGCAGTTCAAAGAAATGGACTTACATCCGGCCGAACCATGGACGCCTCAGGGTCTTCACTAACGCATCCCAGCTCGTATCTTCGATGCCTGACAGGCCCAGATCTTCGAGAAAATAAGCAGCTCCCCAGCCTTGTCCTGCATTCCGTGCTATTGCAGTGCAGTGCGCACCTTACGCGTCAATGCGAGGCCAGCTCTGTCGCCTTTGAAGATACTCACTCTCAGGTCAGAGATATTCGGTGCAGATTTTAATTTAATCGTGGTGTCGAAGACGAAAGTAGAGAGGTTCTGCAACTTTCTTCAGTTTCAATATTTAGCTACCGATCGGGTGATTTCACAGATTTTATACATTCGCATATAGAACCACTTTCCGGCACAGTGTATACGTAATTGTGTTCCTCTTGATCGCCGATTGACGGTTTCAAATCGTTGCTCGTCTACGGCATAATTTCTGGTGATCAGCACGATGCTCGAACTTCCACAATTATTAGAAAAGCTGGAAGGAGTCATGTAGATAGCCTTGGGCATCAATCCCAGTATTTAGTGTCTACTTCTCCTCACACATCTATTTCCTCCCTACAACGACAACAAGCTCCCAATCGACGTACCAGCCCCTTTCCCGTGGCGCACTTTGCGTGCAGCTCTTTGAACCATTCCCTTTTTTTATCGTCTCTAATCATATCTCCCTGTGCCCCCGTGCCGATTAGGTGGTCTTCGTTCCAAGGTTTGCGGCAGATGGGGATAGGAGACTTATGTTGATGCGCAAAGCACTTCAAGTTCACAGGCGGTGAAGTGGGTAGGGATATCAAAGATCCGCCTTTGAGATGAAGACAAACGTGGCGTCAGTAACGTATGATAACAGAAGCTATGAATGAAACGAATGCGGGAGGAATAAGAGACATTCATGCCGGCAAGCCGAACGAGGAAGCGTAAGATGGCAGTTTAAAAGATCAATGGAGAGGTGTCAAGGACATACTCAGCTCTAGGGAAGTATCTAGTGCTCATGTAGGCTGTAAATTGTGCATTGGGCGGGTCAGTGCTTAATGCCGTCTTAGGAAATTTGGACAGGCAGTCGCGCTCCACCCATTGCAAGTATCCACCTGGTTCTAATTACCAGAACAAAGGAAAATCATCAGCCATATCACTGAACTAGGCGGATCTTCTCTCGTGGATCGAGAAGATCAGGCACCTGTTCCACGATCGAGAGATCCGGCGGAAAGATTGCACTTACTCAACATCCTTTTTAGATTCTCAATCACGACATCCACGTTATCGTCACTAGCGATGGTCATAAAGCATCGCAGATGGACAACATCATACTTGCCCTTCAATTCCTCGGGCAAAGGCTTTGAAATGTCGAGTTTCGAGAGTGTGGTGTTGGTCCCACACCATGACTCGGGTGGGTAGAGCTCATCCGAGATGTCATAGCCATCAAATTTGTCGAAGAGGGCAGTTCGCGAGTCATTCAAGCGAGCCAAATGCTGGGGATACAATCAGATAAGTTGTAAAGCACACTAGTAGCTCTCGCAGGGATCGAGAGCCTAGCCCGTACCAGTGCCTACGTCTGCGACACAGAGGTTTTCCTTGCCTCTAATGGCGTTGGTGATTTTGGGATGAAGGAGGTAGCCAAACTGTGGATGGATGAGAACATGGAGCATTGCGAGTCTAACAAGATTTCAGCCGATAGTCTGCTAAGAGTCATTGCCGCCGCGCGAATTGCACCTACCGTCCGGACGCTCCATAGTTGCGTCCGAGTTTGTATTCATCCTCGTTGGTGGACCGTGGAGATGACATTTTGGCTTAGAATGGAATGGAGTAGGTGTCAAGATTGCAAAGGGTGAAACCTGTCTTGGGGTGGATATAGGGCAGCTAGAAACGTGAGAACGAGGTTACACACCTTTCAGACGTCATGACGCAGGACTACCCCTAAATCCCCATATATTCGAAACCGAATGCTCGCTCAAATATCTCTGGTGGAGCATGCGAACCCATCCGCGTATGTTGTGCAAAAGTGTGTCAATCACCTTGGCGTATACATTACTAGTCTACTGGTCTACTACTCTCTGCAGCTACATGGTCTTTGTCGGTCAAATCAGATGAGATCTCATATGTCCAGCTCAAGGTGTCACTCTTGTCTGAGTTGTTCTCTACTATCGACTCAAGGTTCGGTAAAGTGAGTATAATAATTGCCTTCCTCGATATTGGCCAATTCTAGTATCATGGTGATTGAAACGCTCTTTTGGGCCAGTGGGAAGGCTTTGAGGACGTACCAATGGATCTTTAGGATCATCTGAGGGTTGGGGTATAAGACTAATCCCATTGGAAGATAATTTGGTCCTCGAGTTTGCTGGAATCGAGGAATCTGGGGGTTGGTCGTCGAGACTCACTCGCAAGCCTGACTTTTCCGTAGATTCCATATTTTGAAGTGATCTCTGGGGCTATCAATGGTGGTTGAGTGTAAGCACAGCACAGATACGTTCGAAATCAAAGAGAAGTGATCCTTGATTTAGGGACTGAGGAGATGCGCTACCTTGATGGACCTGACAGATGAGTTGAGGCTTGACAAGGAGCATTAATTTGGGTCAAAGCTAGTAGTATTCAGACAGGCTGCACGTCACTACGTGTGGATTGCCCCGTCTTAATATTGTACCACGCCGCAGGCTTTTGAAAGCCACTATAATTGGGCCTCTTGCTGGCCAGTGTCCCCGGATATGCTTCCCAGACAGACATGTTGAGTGCCTTGTGTTGGAATGGGAGGAACGACTTATTGTTTATCTATGGAGGTTTGCTGCTACTTGTTTGTTTGTTTGTTTGTTTGTTTGTTCCTACGCCACCCAGCCCCTAATGGGCTGAGTTTTAATACCTGTAAGGTTATGTGGGGTTGGTATCTATAGTACTATCTAGGGCGTACACGGGGGACTGGAACCCAATCGAAAAGAATAGAAAATTTCTGCTAAACACCCCAAAATGAAGCCTGCTACTGGTTCTTAACTAACTCGTCGTATAGTTCCTCGCGAAAGTCTCTTACTAGCTGGCTCCAGGTATCTTATCCTATATAATCCATTTTAGTAAGTACTAGAGGGATATACTCCCTAATTACTTCCCTTCGCCTAGCGGCTAAAAGTCGGCGAAGAGGTTTACTCTCTTTATAATATTAGTTAAGTTCACCTATCGTATTCCCCTTAATCGGGGGTCGTCTCGTCCATTTATAGAGTCGCTACCTTCCGTTACGATTTTATATATTTATATAGTAGCGTTTTTAAAGCCGCTATTATTATTATCGTACCTAGTAGGCTCTTCCCCGCGATCGAATTACTCTTACTATATATCGATATCTTATTCGATATATTAACCCGGTCTCTAGATATCCCCTCCGTCGTTATATTATATTAAAAGTACGGGCTTTAATCCTTCGATTTCTATTAATATAAATATCTAGACTAGGGGGCCGAGGTTCCCTAGTATATATTAATATAGAGGAAAGTTAATAATATCTCGGTCTACCCCTCCTCTCTTTCACTTTTTAATTTTATAGTAGAAGAGGAGAATATATATCCCTATATTTATAATATCCCGAATAATCGTATAGGCTTAAAAATCTAGTTCCGTTATATTATTTTCTTATAAGGGCGACGCTAGCTCGCCTATAAAAGCGATATAATTATTTATTCGGGGTAGGCTCCTTTAGAGATTTAATAAATAATCGTAGATTATACCTCCTTTAATTAAAGTTTTATATTTTTTAGAGAGGAAGGCGACTTATTTTAAATATATCGAAATAGTTATTCGGTACTAAATATATACGAGGGTAGTATATATTATAATTACTAGTCGTTAATCCTATTTCTTTAATATCTCTAGTATAGTCGCTCGTTAAAGAATACTTTCTAGTAATATTAATATAGTATCTAATTTAGTTATAGCCGGGGTAGATAAATAAATAAAGTAAATATTTATTTAAACCTTTCTAGGTACGCTGAGTGTTTCTTTATATATCTCTCGTTTAATAGTTAATTATATTCGTGGTAACTAGTTTTAAAGAAGGGTAACTAGGTTTTTCTATAATAATAAATAACTACCTAAATAGTTTATAAAAAGATAAAGGGTTATTATTATTAAATAATTTATTTAACCTACCACGTTTATTAAATCTAAATATTATATTAAAATAATTACCCAAATTAAAGATTAAAATATAATAGAATTAAAATCAAAATAAGTAAATCTAAATATTAAAATCCTATAGGGGACGAGTTAAATATTTAGTTTTTAAAAGTATTATATAAAGCCCGTAACTACCCTAGGTAGTTTTCGTTATTATATTACTATTAATTAGGATTTAAGTCTAGGGGACTATATTTAATTACCTAGAAAAAAGATCTTTAATATTATAAGGTACTTTCTATATTTAACCGCCTAGAAGAGAGATCTTTAATATTATAAGGTACTTTCTATTGGAATAAAAAATTTTAAATTAAAATACGAACCCGTTATATTAGAGAGCTAACCTATCTTCTATATCCGATTCGTTATCGGTAGGTATATATATAAATGTAAATTATAATAGAAATTTATTTTAAATAATAAAGGTAACTACTTTAACTATTAAAATAAAGTTAATTAAGAATTTATTAAAGTCGAGGTTTATAATAAAGCCGAATATCTCTTCCCTAAGATTATTAAAATCGGGGTATATAAGTAGAATATATTTAAAAATCTATCGGTTATAGTCGTAACTATAATCGGGTGAGTCTTTAACGCTATATTAATAGAGAAGATCTCTAAAGGCGATTTTTATATATATTTATATAATAATTAACGCGTAAAGTTTATTAAGACCTTTACGTAGACGGATAATTTATTTCGAGGGTATAGAGGCGATTTTTTTATATTTTTCGCCGTGAATAAAAGTTTCCTAGCCGAGTTATTATTTAAATTTCGTCTTATTTCTAAATAATTATTTAGTAGCGGCCAAGAGAGTAGGCTAGCCCGAAGATTATATTTCTACTCTTAATTTCTTATCCCTCTAGCCTATTATTTTCTTCGTTAGTTAATTTACTATTTTATTACCTAATACCCCGGTATAAACTAGGATTTAATAAATATATATTTTTATTTTCTTAAAACGGATCTTATCGATAAACTATACGATTTTCTTAATAAGAAACTAGTTAGTTTAACGGGCCGGCTTTATTATAACTCGAATCGATACTTAATTATTAATAAATACGTATAGTAAAGGGGCTTCGGCGTCGTTAGTAATTTAATATACTATATAAATATCTTTAAATTCCCTAGAATATATAGTAAACTACTTATTAGTTTTAAAGTACTTCTTTAGCTTTATATTTATTTAGGGGGTATAAACCGATATATTTATCTATCCCTCTATTCCGCTACTATTTATATATACTCTTAAATTAAATAGTTATTTTCGTCGGATCTTATTATATACGTTTCTAGCTATATTTATATTTAGATAAATAAATATTAACGGTGGCTCCTACTAAAAGAGAACTATAAAAGTATTTAGTTTCTTTATATTCCTAGGGAGTAAATCCTTAGTCGCTCTCTTTAGGCGACGTAATAAGATACGAAGAGATAATAGGTACTTTTTAAATCTAGGGTTATCGACTATCTTTCTAGGCGTTATAATTATCGTATAATTAGGACTCCTCTAAAAATATATATAGGATTCGGTAATAACTTTATCTAGAGCGAGTTCGATAGGTAGTAAATAATACTTAATATTAAGAAAATCCCTAGAGACGTTTTTATAGTCTTTAGAAATAGTAATAGCGGTCTTTTTCTAAATAACCTAGAATAGCTATAGGGTCTTACGTATTTTTAACTTTGAATCGGGTACTATAGGCGAGTACTAGGCCGATACGTAATAGAGTATTAATAGTAGAATTATTTTTTTAAAAACTATCCTAAAGCCCTTAAAGTCGATCTTTTATATAAATATTTTATAGTATCTTAGGGTATTTATCCGCCCCGAGGCTTTAACCTTTATATACTATAAATATAATTCTTAGGATAATCTTTAATCTAAGATTACTCTTAAGAGTTTCGTTAAGATTTCGGGTTTAATAATATAATTAGGGAGTTCGAGTAGGGTATTTAGATTATTCCTAGGTAGTTCTTTATATATTTACTTCGACTTTAAATAGAAATAAATTAGTTTATATTTATCTAGTCCGAATTAAGAAGAGTATCGCTCTATTTATCCTTAAATATTTTTATATACTATTTATAGTATCTTATAGTTTTTCTAGACGGTTGGACCCCGTACTAGGATATTAATATCGTTAATAAAAGTAGAGGCGATATAGTTATTCTTCGTATATATTTTGGGTATATCGGTATTATAGAATAAAAATAAAATTAGAGAAATAGGGTTCTTTTAAGGTATACCGGCCTTAATTTAATAAAGAGAGGAGTCTCCTTCCGGTATATAAATAATAATAGAGTATCCGCCTAAAAAACTTCGTATATAAAAAAGGGCTTTAGGGTATATACGTTTTTTTTATAAATTATATAGAAGTCGATCGTAGGATATATTATCGAAGGCGCCTTTAATATCTAGTATTAATAATAAAATTATATAGTTAGCTTTCGACTTCTAGGCTACGCTAATAACTTTAATTAATATATATATCGCGCTCTCTAGGGAGGTTAATTTCCTTCCTTCTATATATATTACTAGAAAGAACCTATATTCTTCGATTAAATAATTAATATAAATAGTTATTATCTTCTTTAGGGCCTTTCCTAGAGTATATAAAAATATAATAAATCGGAATACTTTAGGTTCGGTATAGTCGTCCTTCTTACTTTTATAGAGAATAGTTATTATCGTATATTAGAAGTACTAAGGGTAGTATTTAATATCTATATAAATATTAAAAATATAAGTAATATAATTCTTTAATTAAAGTAAATACGTTTATTATATTTTAAAAATTAAACCGTCTAGTCTTAATATCTTATCGGGGTTATTAGATTTAATAGTATCTTCGACCTCCCCCTCTATAAAAATTAGGAAAGGTATTAATTTAGGGTAACCGTATTAACGAATATTATCAAGAACTATTAATTTAACTTTAGGGAAGAAGGTATTCTTAAGAATTTCCCTCTTTTTAATTATATCTTCGTGTTATCTTTTATCTAGGGTTTTTAGATTCGGTATAAAAATAAATTAACGGGCCTAGTTATTCTTAGCCGCTTTTACTAGTTATTATAATTATTTATTATTCTTTATCTTTCCGATTTATTCTCGGAATTTATTTCTTCTATAGGTTTGAAATACCTTTTTCTTTTCTTTTTCCGCCTCGCGGTATAATTCTTAATCTTTATTAATAGTATTACGTCTTTTATACTTCTAGCCGAGTTTTCTAGCTAGCGCGACCTTCTTTATATATTCCGTACTATATCCTAGGATATCTTTAGCTCGGATTAGTTTCTTTAAATAACTATTTTCTATAATAAACTATACTAGGTAGATTAATTCTTAAATTATTTAATTAATTTATTCTAGGGTTAATAGTATAATATTCTTAAATATTTATTCCCGGATCTTCTTAATAAGGTGTTTTATATTTATTCTTCGCTAGTTCTTTACTTATCTCTAAGGATTTAGTTATATTTAAAAGTTTAAAATTATTAAAATAACGATATAATCGGAGTTATATTCCGTAGTAAAACTCCTTCCGTATTTTACTTTAGAGTTAGTAATATTAAAAGTCGTTATTATTAAATCGATAATTATTATAGTCGACGACTCTTTAGCCTTAAAGGTCTTTATATTTTTAAATATTAAAAGTCGTAGACTAAAGTCTTCTATTAAATTTATAACTAGAGTTATCTTTTAATATTAGTTCTAGCCTAGGCTAGTCTATATTAAGTAGTAGAGATTAAAGTCCTCTATTATTAAATATTTATCGGTTTAGTAATCTTATATCGTTTATTAGAGAGTTAGGATAGATATTATTTCGGAGTATTACCTAAAGTCTCGGTATATTCCTCTTCTTTAATAAACTACCCTATAGGCTTAATATCTTTATAATAAGAAAGAGTTATATATATTATGAATCTTTAAAGACTTTATCTTTATATCCGGGCTATTAATAATAAGAGTAACTACTTTCCTATTATAGGCTCTAAAGTTCTAGTTCTTTTATTTATAGTAAGTATTTATAAAGAAATAAATATATAGGTCTTAGTATACGTCGGGCTATAATAGATAGAAATAGTCCTTCGCCGGGTTATATATCGTAGGAGTTAACTTATTTATCTAGGGCTCTTATATCGCTATAATATTTAAATCGAGTATTTTTAAATTTATAAATAATAGAGTTATTATCTTTAACGTCCTATAAACGTTATATTATAAAATATTAAATTAGGTCTACGTGGGATTTTCGTTCTATTATATCGATATTATAGTTCTTTATCCTAGAGGTTATTAGTATACTTTTTTGTAATAAATTCATTTATATTAGCGGTATTAGTAGTATCGGTACCCGAACTAGAAGTTAGGTCTTCGGTAAATACTCCGGTCTTAATAATTAGTATATTATCTAATTTCCGGGTTAGGATACCTTAAGGTATATTAAATATAACTCGGGAATTCTTTATTAATTTATTTAATAAAATTATATAGTTCTTTATAGTTTATTTTTAGGTTAATTATAAAGTTACTTCTTTCCTAAAAAGTTATTCTATATCCTTCTCGATTTAAGAGTTATAGTATACCTCGGCTAGGGGCTATCGGTACGGTTTTAAAGAGCTATTTAAAATCGTATTAATATCGATAAATACTATGAAATTATTTGGGGTCTGTCACGGGGTGGACTTTAATAGGAGTGTTACTATAGATATCTACTAAGACGGCGGGCTAAGCCCTACCGCTAGCCCTATCGGGACTAGGGTAATACTAGGATTCTAATATATTAGGGCCAAATCCTCTATAGAATAATTAATATCTTTTATACTATATACTATTATATTAACCCCGTATCAAATAGTAGTAACGGCGATATTAATATAGAACCATACCTCTTCTATATTAATAAAAACGATTATACTAGTTATAAGTAGTAAAATAACCCCTAAAACGGTTAATATACTCCCTATTAACTACTATATTCAAAATAATTTACTCCGTATCGATAGCGAGCCTTCCCTACGTTATATTTATTTAGCGCTTCCGTACCGTACCCTACTATCTTAAATAAGTATTTCTAAACTCTTTATTAAGTTATTAAAGTAGTTTATTCAGTACCCTTTTTATTTAGGGTATTTATAGTAAATACTAAACTAAGTATTTAAAACGTCCCTTTATTTATTTCTCTTTTATTAATATAACTACCTATCTTAATAAGCTACCTATTAAATAAACGTCTAGCCTAGTAAATATATTACTAGCTATATCTCTTACGCTTCCGCTATAGAAAAAGAATACTAGAATACTAGTCTTTTAATACTACTTTTATTATTCGCCTAGTGTTATTACTTTTAGTATTTATTATTAATTATTACTTTAACTATTACCCTAGAAGAAGTTTAGCTAAGCCCTACTACGGTTAATTTTATTTTCTATTTATAAGAATTCCTACTATTAAGTAAATATATCCTAAAATAGGTAAAAGTTACTTTTAATATTAGACGAGTAGTTACCTAGATAGTTATATAGTTTTTTTATCCTCCTACTAAAGTACCCCTTTAGTATTTATTAAGGAGGGGCCGGAAAGCGAAGTAATTTAATAACGATCTTTCGGAGTACACTAAGTTTAAATAGCCTACTATATAACTGCCCTAGGTTATAGATAAAATATCCGTAATACCGTTTATCGGTATTTTCCGAAGGGATATTAAAGAGCTACGTTAACGCCTATAAGAGGAGTAGCCTTTAGAGGACGAATTTAAAAATAAAAAAGCTATAACTCCTCCCGAGCCCGAATAACCTATTATAAATTCCGAATAGGTAATATAATTCATAGAATCGCTAGAAATTCAAGCCTTTATTATTAGGCTAGTAACTAGGATAAAGGAAGGCCCGGTAGGACCTTAAGGTTTATTAAAAGTAAATAGCTTAGCTAGTTAAGACGGTACTAGTACTAGGGTAAACGCCTAGAATAAGTTAAAACTCGAAGAGATTAAATTCTTCGACTCTAAGGGCGATAAAAAGGATAACCTATTTACTTTAAGAAAGTATATTATATATAAAAACGTTTTCGACTTTAAGGATCGCGTTAACGATATAATTAAATAATACGACGAAGAGGAGGTACGAAAGTTTCTACCTTTATATCTTAGGGGAGTAGCTCTTAAATAGTTCTCGAATAAATTAAATACTAATATTAAGGCGCTAATATATACCTTCGCTAGCCCTAAATAGATAGGTCGTTTTATTAAGCGATTTAAAATAAAGACGCTAGAAGTTATACGTAAACTTCGTTTTAATAAATATAAATTCGCTTAAATACGTACTAGTAAAACGTTTAGGTAGTATATAAATAAGATACTTAACCTAACTAGGGCCGCCGATATTCCTAGCGTATATTAATAAATATCTATAATCTACGATTATATTAACTCTAATTTCAAGCCTTTTATTAATCCGCCTAAGCCTAGCGTCCTACTAGATAAATTCCTTAATTTATTTAACACTAAGGAAGAAGCCTAGCTAGGAATAATACGAAGTAATAAAACGACTAGGCCTCTACCGCCTTTTAAATTAAAGAGTTTACGGTAAAGCTAGTAGAATTATTAATAACCTAACTAGTTCCGGTTATAGTAGAACTAATTACCTTAGGCTACTTCTTATTAATTCATTAATCCGGCCTATTAAAATATACTAAGTATCCCTTAAACGTAGTAGTAGTCTTATTAAATTCAACCGCCACCTACTTAATTATAGATTATTAGTAATAGTACTAGTAATATACCTTTCCCTCCTAGAAATAGGAATCGTCCTAACTTTTAACCACGCTAAGAAAACCGCGGGCCTATAACCGGTAGTTATAATTTTAATTATTTCGGGTAATAGTAAATACCTCCTAGGTATATAACTACTTACTATAAAACCGAGGTATAAAAGGATTATTCTTAGGAAGATAATATTATAAAGTAATAAATAGAAGAGTAATCTACGCCTAATGTTAATTACGTTAAGGAGTAGAGCCAAGATTAGTAGTAAAAGGATTATTATAATAAATAAGACGAAATAGCCGGCTATTAGGTAACTATTATCGATTCGCCTAAATAAATCGAGTACCGTATCTATAAGAAGTCGTTCTCTTTTAAAAACGTACTATATACGTACCTTAAAAGTTAAGGCTTAAATAGGAACCCTATTAAAGCCTCCTACCCTAGATATTTAGTTATAAATACTATTTAGAAGAGTAAGTAGCCTTTAGTAATAGACGAGAATATAGAAACCTATTATTAGGTTAAAACGAATAATAAATTATTAAAACAAAAGCTTATTATTAAATTAAACTACGACTCTTCTAAAAACACGGGAATAGGATAAACGTTTAGGAAATACTAGTACACTAGTATTCGGGTCGGCCTAGACCTTAAAATTAAAGTAGAAAAGGGCTATAAAGATACTAACTATAAAGTAACTATCGCCGATTATAAATTTATAGTATACTTTCTTTTAAAAGCTAGAATTCGCATTATAATAACCCTATTTTAAGTTACCGGTATTAATACTAACCGTTATACTACTTTTAAATATATCGTTACCTTCTTATACTTCCCCGGGAAAGATAAGAGCGGTAATAAAGTAATAACCGAAACCGCCCCTAGGGAAGTCTATATTATAGATAATCTTAAAGTAAATATATTTATTAATATAGACGTTATAGCCCCTAAAGGAATTAATATACTAGTATTTAATTAAGTAGCCCGTATCGGTAGTTATGATATAGAGTACCCTATCGACGTCTATTTAAGGGGTATAAGTATGAACCGGCCGGTATATACTACGAAAATAAGAGTTATCCCCCTATAAACTACTATAATTATCGAAGTCTATAAGTTTAATCTACTAGTACGAGACTATTTTTTTAAACCGGTAGATACTAACCTATATCTTTTTACCGGAATCGTTAACGATAGAATAAGATTAGTATTTATAAAGAATAAGACGGATAAATTCGTTAAAATCCTAAGAAATATAAGGCTTGACTAGGTACTAGAGGTTCAATTTAATAACTACTATAATATTACTATAGGCGATAACGACGTTCGCGAGCTCGCTATACGAAGGCCTCCTTAGGAGTATAAAGAAACTTTTATTAAAAACGTTTTTAATAATACGATTACCGCTAGTACTAGTTTATTACTTCTTAAATAGTCTTTAGGGGGTAAAGATATAGAGAACCTAACCGGTTCCCGGCCTTTTATTCTATTAATAGAGGTAACTACTTCGGTAAAGGATAATATCCTCTTAAATAATATTATTATTCATAGTAAATAACCGGAGCTAGTAAAGATTATTAATTAATTCCCTATACTCTAGGTAGAAGGAGGCTTTATTAATATTCTAGAAAACGAATAAATACGTATACTACTTCGCGCCGACTGGGAAGATAAAGTATTTAAAACGGTATATATTTATCCTATAAGTAACGAGAGCTGGAAGATTATTAACGAAATCTTTAATAAACTATATATTTAGGGACGACTTAAATAGACGATATAAACCACTCTATTCAATTTCCTAGTCTTCGTTATTTAGACTATAAGATTAGACGGTACTAAAAAGGGCCGTGCCGTTATTAATATTCGAGGTTTAAATACTATAGTTATAATAGACGTCTACTACTTACCTCTATAGAATAATATAATTAACGCCGTTAAGGGTTATCGTTAAATTACCGTTATCGACGCGGCTAGCTTCTTTTATTAATAGCGAGTATACCCTAAAAATAGATATAAGTTTACCGTCGTATTATACCGCGGTTAAGAGACTTTTAATATTACGGTAATAAGATTTAAAAACTCGCTTATATATATATAATAGTAAATAGACCGGATCCTATATATCTATAAAGTATTCGCCCGAGTATATATCGATAACGTTATAGTATTCTTTTAGACCCTCGAGGATTATATTTAGTACCTATATACAGTATTTTCTTTATTCGTTAAGTTTAATATTTTAGTTAACCCTAAGAAGGCGTTTATCGGCTATTCGTTAATTATACTATTTAATTAGAAGGTTAACTCGTTCGGGCTATTAACTTCTAAAGAAAAGTTTATAATTATTAAATAACTAGCTTTCCCTTAAACGCTAGTAGTACTTAAAACGTACCTAGGAATAACTAGTTAACTAAAAGATTATATTAAAGATTATACTACTCTAGCCAGGCCTTTATAAGATAAGAAAACCGTATTATTAAATAAAGTACCCCCTATAAGCGTTTAACGATAGGAATATATTAAGAAGACTAGTTTTAAATTACCTTCCTTATAGGAGATCCGTTTATTTAAAGTTATTTAGAGTACCCTTTCTAAGCCTTCCTTTTTATATTACTTCGACGATAAAAAGGAACTATTTATCGACCTTAATACTAGTAAGGAATTCGGTTACGGGGTTATAGTCTATTATATTATAAAAGAACTAAAAGGCCTCTATCCCGACCGGAAGTAGATTTAGCCTATCCTTTTCCTTAACCGACTCTTTAAGGATATAGAAATACGTTATTAACCTACTAAAATAGAACTAGTAGGAATAGTATAAATATTTACTAAAGTTAAATATATAGTCGAATTAGCTCTTAAAACGGTCGTTTATATTAATTATAGAGCTACGCTTAATATAGTTAAATAAATAAGTATAACTACCTTATCTATAGTAAAGACTAATTTACGTATCGTATAGGCCTTAGATTATATTCAGTGTTTTTAAAATATAAAGATCCGTTATAAGTCTAGCGCTAAATATATAGTACTAGATACCCTATCCCGACTATAGTAGAAGGACGTAGTTAGGGACTTTTTAAAAAGTAAGCTAGATATACTTTAGGTATATATATATAAGGTCTATATACTAGTAGAAATAAATATATAATTTAAGTAAGAATTATTTTAAAGGTACTAGAATAACGACTTTTAGGCTAAAATAAATTATATACTTAACTATAATATAGAAACTAGCGAGGACGCCGTAGATCTTCCTTTTTCGAAGGGGAATAACGGTTTAATATAATATACTAATAATTTAGTTATTAATCGAGTATATATACTGGAACGTTTATATATACCTTCTTTATATATTAAAACCTTATTTAATATCGTATATTCTAGCTTATATATAGGAAGATATAAATACTATAAAATCATAACTAGGTATTAATATATATATAAACTAAACAAGAAGTTAGGGGAGTATTTACGATACTACCCATAATATTAATTATTCGGTACTCCTAGGTATAAGCCTTATAAAGTACTATAGCTTATTCTTATACCGCCCTCTCCTTTCTATACGATTTTTATCGATTTTATCCTAGCCTTACCCCTTTCGCAGGAAGGATTCGATAATATCATAACCGTTATATATAAATTTTCCCGAAAGGTAACCGTGATTCTAGGAAAATTAATATAAAAGATAGAGTAATAGGTAGATATACTATTACGTTATTTATACTTAATGGACTAGGGTATTCCGAAGGTTATTTTTTCTAACCGCGACCGTAAATTTATAAATACCCTATAGAAGGCTTTATTTAATAAATTTAAAATAAATTTAATATTCTCTACCGCCTATTATCTATAAACGGATAAATTAAGCGAGCGTATAAATTAGACTATTAAAATTATATTACGATTCTAGATCGCTACTTTATAAAACTTTAAAGCCTAGGAAGAGGTACTACCTTTTATAACTATATAATATAATAATACGTTTTCTTAACCTATTAACTATACCCTAAATAAGGTAGCTTTCGGTTTTACTATTAATAACGCGTTAGACCTAGGAAGCTAGGAGAATAATATTTTATTAAAGAAACTAGTATATATTTAAGCTTCGGATATAATTACCTTTATTTAAATATACGATAAAGAGTATTATAATCGTATTTATTACCCCTAATATTTCCGTAGAGGGGACTAGGCCTTACTACGCCTATATAAAGATTATAATATTCCGGTAAATAAGTTTACTAGTCGTAAATATAATTAATAAATAATTAGTCTATTTAAGGTTCTTAACCGTATCGGAAGGCTTATATACCGCCTTAATATCCCGGAAAATTAGAAGATCTATAACGTATTTTTAATAATATAATTAAAGTAGTACCTACCGCCGGATTAGGACCCTTTTAAATATCTACGGCCTACGAACCCTAGAGTAGTAGAAACCGAGCGAGATAACTTAAAGCTAGAATAAGAACTAGAGTATATCCTTAATAACCGCGTTATTAAAAAGGGGAAGGGTTATACTACCGAATACCTCCTATCCTAGAAAGGCTAGGGATCTATATAAAACCGTTAGATAAACGTAAAGAATATTTTCGCGGACGAATTTATTAAGGAATATAAATAGTAGGTTAGATACTAAATTAAATTCTTCTTCTAAAATCGATAATTCTAGAAGTATAATTATATTTCTCTTTACGTTACCGCCCTTTACCTACCCTTACTAGGAAATAATCGTTATATTAAATCTACCTATCGAGCTCTATTTAGAGTACGGGTACTATAATAATATTAAAAGGGTATTATACCGAGAACTAGTAAAACTACTCCTTTATAGTCTTAAATTATTCGCCTAGTCGTACGTAGAGCTATATAGCCCGAATATCTTAATAGTATATTACCTATATACTCCTCTATATAGACTTAGGTATATACCCCTCGTTATCGCTACTTCTTAGTTAAATAGTATATTTATAAAGGAAAGAGCTTCGGATTAATTAAATCGGGACTAGCTCCGCGCTAAAATAATTTTAATTCTAAAAGTACCGCTAAACGACTTTCCCTAGCTAGCTGGATTTATACTAAAACCTTACTTTTCTAATATATATTTAGGGCCTTAGTCCTTTAATACTAATACTTTTATAACGCTACGCGTATACGCTCTTATTTCATTAATATTATAGCTCCTATCGTTAACTACCTACGTTATCCTTATACCCCCCTGTCGTCTTACCTCGTTGTCGCGATTTTAATATTAAGCTTTACGGCTCTACGCTAAACTTTAAGGCTCTACGGGCCTACCCGTAATTCGGTCGATAATTTAGAATATATATTTCTTACTTATTTACTACTATATATAGACGTTATTTACGTTATTAATTACGATACCCTATATAAACGTATTAACGAGGGCGTTAACTTCTTTCTTTTAAAAAGGGCGATTTATTACGGGGTAAACTTTAGTAGGAGTATTACTATAAATATCTACTAAGACGGCGGGCTAAGCCCTACCGCTAGCCCTATCGGGACTAGGGTGACACTAGGATTCTAGTATATCAGGGCTAAATCCTCTATAGAATAATTAATATCTTTTATACTATATACTATTATATTGACCCCGTATCAGGGTCGTAGTTTTAATTTATCGCTTTTTTATTCCTTAAAGAGCTCGCCCTCCTCTTCTTTTCTTTATTAGTAGCGCTCTATATCTTATAATTATATACTTATTAATTATTTATTTATTCTCGCTGATAACCGATATAACTCTTCTCTTCTTCGTTTTTACCGTAGTTTATAAACCTTCCGTATAGGAATCTTAAATCGAGGGTTATATATCTTGGGTCGGGGGTTAAGTAGATTTTTATATTTATTATACTTATATTTAATTATTTAGTTATAAGTTACTAGAGGTAGCCGTTAAGGTTCTATTTCTCTTAATAAACTCCTTAACTTTATTATTTTCGGCCGGGGTAGGGTCGAGGATTATTAATATACTCTTTAATTCTTAAAAGGTAGGGGAAGTAACGTCTTTCTCTAAATATTTAAACTAGGGCGCTTTTAATAGGCTATATCTCTCTTTCGCCTACTCTTAAAATTTAGTAACTTTAAGGTATTTTATACTATATACGGGATAATTCCCGTTATATAATATATATTTAGATTAAAAATCGGGGTTATTAACTTTAAAATAACCTCGAGAATCGTATTTTTCTATATAATAATAGTAGTAGATATCTAGGTTCTAATAACGACGGGTTATATATCTAAGTTTTTAGTATCTAAAGTATCGAAGAATCTTCGTATCTCGTTTATATTTTAGGTAAAAATAATAAGTTTCTTCCTAATTTAGCCCGTCCGTTAAATATTTATTAATAAACTTTAAATACTAAAAATCTAGGATTAGAGAACTCGTATTCTATACTTTAATTTTAATTTTATCGACCTAGTTAATATAGCCGATAACGGCGTTAATTATCTAGTAATTATTTTCTCGTAGTATTTAGTCGGCGAGTTACTTTAGGGATATATTATCCTAGTATAACTCTATCCCTATTACAGTCTAGTATTTATGAGGGCGTATATCGATTTACGTTACTACTATTCCGTAAAAGGTAGTTATAATAAACGCGTCGCGTCCGAATATAGAAATAAACTCTTAGTAATTTTTTAGGGAGTCGGTCCCCCCCTAAGTTTTTATTAAAATATAAATATCTCTAGATTTTAATCTACGGGTAGCCTTAATTTCTATAATTTATAGAAATAAATAATTAACTAAGTAGTTCTTTAATTAGGTCTCGATATAGTTTTTAATCTAGGCTCTAACTAATTTCTCTAAGGAATATTTTACTTCGGTATTTTTAATTTTAATAATAAACTATCGCTCTTCTATAGTCTTTATAATAAATACTAGTAGAGAGGAGTAATTTATTTAGGTTATTTATAGAGATAAATTAGAGATAATCTATAAATCTTTTTACTACGTGTTTAAAGGTATAGTATAACTATTTAGAGTAATCTTTATAATAATAATATCTTTCGTAGTTTCTTTAATCGTAGGTTCAAGTTTCCGGATAATATTAAAAATAATTTAAATATTAAAAGTATTTATTACCTTCTTAAAGACCTTTTAAACTAGATATAATAAAAGTATAATCGCCCTACGAGGGGCGATATCCCTAGGTTTATTATTAAAACCTCTCTCGAGGTATTTAAAGAATTCTTTAATACTAATTTAAATAGTAAAAATCTATTTTTAGGTATTAAGTATTTATAAAAAATTTAGGGTCGTAAATTACTAAGACTATATACTACTTTTTAACTTTATTATAGTAAATAAGTTTTATATCTAGTTATTAGGGTAAGACCTTAAGAGTTAAAGTATATAATAAATACTCTATAATTTAGTAAGTCTTTATAGAATTATAAATTACGATAATAATTATTCGATAATGTATAAATAGAGTAATCGAAAGATAATAGTATATAAATAGAGTAATCGAAAGATTTATTACTATTTATAGTATATATTAAATACCGTAGAGCTGAGGCCGATTTAGCGTATTTAAGACTAACTCGTTTTCTTAATATTTGGGATTCTATCCGCCCCTATACTACCTAGTACTAACTCTATAAATAATTCTTTTAACTAACTAACCTTAAATAAATAGAGAGCTCTATTCAAGGCGATTCTAATACCGTAGGAATTAATTTAATCGAATAAATAATATCGAAGATATTAGAGGTTAAGAACTTGGTTTAAGCTCTATTAAACCGAGTAAACCTACTACCTATATTTTAAGTCTTATAACTTAACGTATACTTTCTCAATTTATTTGATTTCTAGGGTATTAGAATCACGCTACGGAGAGCTATTTACTTATCTAAGGCCGGTTAATTAGAAGAGTTATTTATAAAGCTAGTACTAGGTAGTATAGGGGGCGGATAGAATCCCAAATATCAAGAAAATGAGTTGGTCTTGAATACGCTAAATATTTAATACCTTGACACAGAGCGGAAGCTCGGTTGTATCGTAGGGGGCTTTATACGAGGGGCTTGAAGTAAGGGTTAATAGAAGAGAATACCGATCGTATTATTATAGGATTGCGTTGAAGGATTGAAAGGATAAAGATATTGAGTATAGTCAACGAAGGGTAATAGCCGCTTAGGGGAGGGAGTACTAGATAAGAGTAGTACCGTCAAAACCTATTATATATAACCGTTCCTTTTTTCCTACTCTCTTTTATTTAATTTATAGTTTAATACCGGCCCTAAATAATACCCGGAGCCCGGGATATCCTAGGAGCGCATATTTGAAGAGAGCGCACAATTCGCTAGGTACTAATACACGATTCGGGATACTAGGTAAACTACTTAAATTTATATAAAATTAATACCAAGATCTAAGTACTTTATTATCTACTACGTTACTATTACTATAATAAACGCCGTGCGCGGTATATTATTATTATATATATAGTTATAGTTTATCCACTCTATTTATATCTCCTATACGTCGTTATCGCTCTTTTATTTTAATATTCCGCTCTATACTATTAACTAAATTAATTTAAGAACGCCGCGTTAATAATTCGTTACTCCTACGACTCCCGCTCGTTTATATTTATAGCGGCGATAAGGTTATTCTTAAATCACTTTTTTATAGAGGTAAAAGATTTAGTTTTACCCTTCGCCTTTAATATAGAGCTCTTTATTTTTACCCGGTAAAACTATAACTCGTCTTTAATTTACTTTTATATTTAAATAGATTTAGGTTATCGCCGCCCGAGTATTAACGGGACGAAGGATATAAAAGGATTTTCTTAAATAAAAACGAGTTTATATAACTATATTAGGGTCTTTTTACTACGGGGGCGGCGTGGTTTTACTTAAAAAAACGGAGGTTACTATTAAATAAATGAGAGTAGAATTTCGAGCGGGTTATTAACGAGAGGTGCTATTAAATTATCCCGTCTATTACTCTTTAAACTCTTGATGTAATTTCGGGATCAAGGTCGGGATGAGGTATTTATAGAGGTATAGCGGGGCGGGCTGGCGATAGTAGGATGAGGGCGACAGTAAGGTATAGGAAGGATAGAGGTAGGAGGTTAAAAACGAGTATATATGCGGGGCAATTGGCGGTCAGTAATAGCGGCGATGGTGGGGTATAGTGAGGTACTTAGATCTTGGTATAAACCCCATATAAATCTAAGTACCAGAACGTGCGCTCCCATCTAAGCGAACTGTGCGCTCCCCCCAAATGTGCGCTCCCAAGGACATCCCCCCCAGAGCCCCTTTGCCCCTTCGATTAACGTATTACCAGCTTGTCCGTTAAAATGGTCACTTCGCTATATTAGTAATTATACGAATCACGCGCTCGTCCTGCTCTCATCAAACGATGAACTAACTTCTACTTCATCTAAAAGATACATCGTCCCTCCCTCAGCTCTGGTCGTGCGTCGAAGTGTCCTTCGGCGTAATCGCCGCCTGCGTTCCCAGTCTCCCCTCACTCTTTCTCTACCTTTTCGGAAAGGTCCCCAACTCCACACAGTAATACTCTCTACATTATCCCGGTCACAGCAAGGAAAAACGCGCGTCTAAAATTAACTTCAACCGGATCGCCGACCTGGGGAATTCGAACCCCAGAAGTCAAAGTCTAGAATTTATTATGCGCGGGGATGGACACAGAGCTAGCGATTCATCTCGAGTAGAGGCAGATGGCTACAAGGGGAAGGGCATGGGGTTTGTGGGCCTGGGGCAGAGGGACATCATTGTCACCAGGCAAATTGATCAGGTTAGTCGCGAGAGGGAGAAGGAGAGCGTTGGAGAAGGAATGGGGATAGATCCAGATACCAGGACGTGATTGATGGTTTGAGTGTATATATACGCATGATTTACACGAAGAACAAAGAGACCTGCATCCGATTCTGGCTGGAGACGTCCAGTGTGTGCTTATGGCAGAGTTGTTGTCTGTGAATCCCTTTATTGACTGACGAGGTGCAGCTTTGTCGATAGTTAATAATGAGCATAGTGTTTTATGTGATTATAATCAACCGGTCAATCCTAGCCAACAAGGAGGGTTAAAAGCCACGAGTCACAACAAATCTATCGACTTTTCAGGACGCACGTGTAGTAGTACAAGCCATAATTCGATCGCTATCGGTTAAAAGGATCGATCGGCGCATTCTGATTGAGTTTGAATAGTATGGCTCAGCCGCGTCAGTGGCTTCCATCAAGCCCACATCTCGATGGAGAATATGCTAGCGGCAACCCTTTCCATGTTCGAGCTTCTACATATGGAGGCCAAGCATCAAGACTGTTCCCCAGACATTTCTGTCATGGCTTATTAGGTGCGTCAATGTGTCACCTTCATAATGTACGAAGCTGAGGCTGGTGTGGTGCTCTTTACTATTCTGGAGCAAAATGCGCGACTTTTCGTGCGAAGAACCCGCCCAAAACTCTATCGAACGAAGCGACGACTGTATGCTGGATTCAAGCTTGCATTAGCATCTTTGGCTAACATAACAGTCGAATAACGATCTGAGCTGAAGGGATTCATTTTGGATTTATGTGGCGTCTTGCTGCAGGGACGCCTGACATACCTTCCGGACGAGTTGAACATCACCGTGTACGAAGCCAAGAGCTGAGCAGAGGCTGGCGATTACAAACCATAGGATTGCGTAGAGATAACCCCATTCCATAAATTCTCTACATCCTGCCTGGTTTCTATCTACTCATCATAGTTGCTGGGTCAGCAGTGCTTTCTTTTTGGTACAAGCATGTTCAGCGGGCTCCAGTGATTCTTTTGAAGTGTGATCTCCCAGCTCTCTTTTACCCCCCCCCCGCCTATTCATTTCATGGTGAGAAAGCATACCAAAATCCGACCCTCAACGTCAATTCCCAGAGAACCCTACCGCAGTTCTAGCTACAGGCGCATGTCTAACGTATTTTCGCCGCCCTCTATGAAACGAATTATCCAACTCATTGCATTCCACTCCCCTCGTTGGATCCTCCAAGCCCACAAACAGCGTCGACTGTCAAGGATGCGGCCTTCGTACGAGACAAGTTGCTGCAGCGACTGGTCGAGGAAGACAAGGAGATTCTTCTCGTGATGCATTCGCACGGCGGATCGCTAGGGAATACTGCTGCGAAGAGCTTGAGTGTTGGAGAGAGGAGACAGCAGGGTCTCAAGGGTGGTGTATTAGGACAGGTGTTTGTTGCTGCTATGGTGGTTAAGGAAGGAGAGAGTTTGTTAAGTGCTTTGGGTGGAAATTGGCCTGAATTCATGATCAAAGATGTTGGTCGCCCCTTTATCTTCTTTCAGTAACTAATTCCGTGTCAAAATGTTGAGTTGTGCTTCTGGTAAGCGTCTTACTGACGGTTGGGGCCATACGCAGAGGAGGCCTCGAACATTCTCATAGTCCATGAATCACTCAAAGACTTTTATGCAGATGTCCCTCGTACGCTGGCCATCAAGACTGCCAGCACTCTGCGCCCCCACTCGCTGACAGCGCTGATTTTCCCATCGGGCCCTCCATCTCGGAGGGTGTTGGAATATGGCCTAGCGCCTTGGCATATCGCTAGATAGCTCCCACAGCATAGAACCTTCATGCACCCCATTCAGGATTTCAACAAGTTATGAGCCCGGGTTCTGCGCTTCTAGCGGAAGTAGCTAGTGCTTGTTCCGTTCGTGACTACGATAAGTCATAGAGATCAACGTCACCGTCGCCAGAATGACAGAACGCTCGATCAACACGATTTTCTCCCACGCCCCACCTCTCACCGAAGAAAATTTCAGCGACTGGCTGATCGATACACACGTATACCTGCGTAGCAAGAAGCTATGGAAATACACGCAGGAGTGATACGACGGTCCTGAGGCTGAGGACGGCGAGACGGCAGCGGCTGTCAAGAAGCGGGAGAAGGAGCAGGCCGAAGAGGCAGCTGATATATTGACGCCTACGATTACCGCCGACTAAGCAAAGGAAATACTCCTAGAAGAGGAGCGTACCCAGTACCAGAATACTTTGGAAGCGACAACGTTGACTGCGTGGTTTGGAAAGCAGGCGTTTACCGGCCGTGGAAAAGGGGAGGGTAGCACAGAATGTCCTAAGAATGTCCTACATGCGGTAAGCCGGGCCACAGTAATGATAGGTGCTGGAAGCTATATCCCAAACTGGTACCGGATTAGTATACAGGCAGCTTGAATAGGACTAAGACTGTCTTAGCTGCGAAGTCAACAAGACTGAACCCGGATGGAATCCGGGAGGTGAAATCGTTCTAGGATAGAACAGCCGGCCTTCTCCAGAAAGGAGCTAGAAGGGCAGAAACGAGGATAGGGTAACGGCAACTGATGAATCACGTGCGGTAAGCCTGGCCACTGTGATGGGACATAGCCCCTTCTTAAGCTGCTCAAAAGTCTCGGCTACCTTACTAATTAGACTGATGTGCGAACTCCAAGATTGGTGAACCTAGGTTGCAAGGGGGTCACGATGCAGAGAAGGCGACGAATGAAGCTGAACGCTGAAGGCCGAAGCTATCAGGAGCGTCTAATCATCACAGAGTTAGTGGCATCATAGAACGGTCGTTGTGTGACTGATATGAGCATGCAGCGCGTACTTTGTCAGTAAAGTTCATGTCCTTAGACTCATAAAGGGCACCAGCATCGTTAATTCGTGAAACAAGCCTGCTTACGTATTCTGCAGATTGAAACTAGGGAAATTGCTATCATAGGCGCAGCCTGCGCGTGCCAACGTCCTAGGAAAGCACACGTCCAGCATCACCACCTGGACACCCAAGGCTTTCTACCTGGAGAGCGTATCGATCCCAACGCCATGAAATTTCTATCAGAAATATTGTCAACAAAAGTATCACTTGCAGCCAGTCTTATAGACTTTCCACAGTTGAACTTGCTCCCCTGGTTGACCGTTCTGTATGCTGTCACTCTTGCCAATGGGGAGTGAGACTGAGCAGAAGGGTTTTCTCATGCAAAAGGCTTCCAGCGAGACGAAGTTTTCCTACTTGGCGATGATGACTCCTCCGGCTTTTCAGTCTTGGCCATGGTGCTGTGGCTGTCAAATGTTGTGCGAAGATTACCTATTCCTGTCATTAGTGATTTTAATCTCTGGGTATCATTCAAAAGCCTTTCTTGGAAATTTGACATGGGCTTTTCGGGCTGAGGTGTAGTATCGTATGTCAACAAAAGTAGTTACGCTCAATCTTGATAGTTTCATAGTACAACGCGCGCTTAGCTAGCATTAGCTTTAGGATCCTAATAATAAGAGAGCCTAGAATGATCAAATTCAACAAGACATCTTAAGTGAAGTAAAATCAGGGTTTGATAGAATGCTTCTGGACGGTCTGCTCGCTAATGCGTCATTGCGTTAAGTGTCGACGTGGGTCTGACACGCCTCAACTCAAGCGTGTGGCAACCACTTGGATGACTGTGACACGAATCATCTACTTACTTCACTGACACCTTCCTTCCTTGTTGCACTTCCCATCCACCTTCAATCCATCATACCATCTACCATCGAACATCCCCAAAACACCACCATGGCATCCACCCTCGACTCCCTCGACTGGGAAAACCTCGACATAGCAACCTCATCCCTATCCGAACTCGACAGCCTCTCAGCCCACATCAAATCCCAACAAGAATCTCTCTACCTACTCGTCGACAAGCTGCAAGAACTCCAAATCAAAATAGTCCCAATGTACCACGAAATCCTGCACGATCTTGACAATGGCATCAAACATTTCGAAGGACCCGTAACACCAGCTCTGGCGAATAATGCAGCACTTATGAGATTTCGTCAACACTGGCCTCAGCTCAAGGCGATGTATCTTGTCAACTTAGAGGCGTTTGAGGCGTCAAGATTTGCGTTTATGGAATTTATTGATAAGTGTGGTATTGCTCGTGAGTAACAATCCTTGGGTGAGAGGAGGGGTCTGTTTGGATGAGCTGACGCCTTGCAGATCGTGAGCACGAAGAGGAATTGGAGCAGATAATGGCTTCGCGTGACGTTCTGTTGCAGTTGCGAGACAAGGAGGAATCTGTGCAAGCTGAGCCCGCAGCGAAGAAGCTGAGGAGGAGCGCGAGACTAGAGGAGCAGGCGAGATCAGCATGAGGGGTCCTCGTACAGCAACATGTCAAAGACAATAAGAAGATGAAAGGCAAGATTCACTCTGCTTTATTTTCTCTACTTTTAGCTTTGCAAAAGACCGCTTTTTCATGGTATCTTCCGCTCGTCCCAAGCCCCATTGTTGAATATGCAAATGCTTCTTACGCGCTTCAATTGGCAAATGTTGAAGAGACATTGTGATGTCCCAAGAAAGTGGCTAACACTCAAAACAGACCATCGATCTCTCCAGTCTCCGGATCCACATCGACGTTGAGGTAGCCTGGGGCAGTGGGAAGACCAGGAATGGTTTGGATGTCGGCAGCAAGAGCGTACCTTTTCATATCAGCATGATCCCCAAACAATGAAACATGGAATGCAACTCACAGATACCCCGCTCCCACAGCCAACCTCACATCCCGAATAGGCACCGTGAACCCCGTCGGCGCACCCTTCAACGCCGGATCATGACTGAGCGAATACTGCGTCTTCGCAATACAGATCGGCAAATTCCCAAATCCCTGCTTCTCATACATATCCACCTTCTTCTGCGCCAGCTCGCTAAACTCCACTTTCTCAGCCCCATACATGATCTTGCCTATTCTCTCAATGCGCTCTTGCACACTACCGTCCAGATCATAGAGAAGCTTAAAGTCTTTCTCCTGTGCACTTGCTTTGATAACGCCCTTCGCTAGGTCTACAGCACCCTTCCCTCCTTCAGCCCAGTGATTAGCTGGGATAGCGTCAGCGGCGCCTGCTGCGAGGGCTTCTTCCCGTACGACGGCGATTTCTGCATCAGTATCTGTTTCGAATTTGTTGATGGCTACGACGACGGGGATGCCGTAGTGTCGTGCGTTTGAGATGTGCTTTCGCAGGTTCACACAGCCTGCTCGTAGTATGTCGATATTTTCGGTACGGTAGACTTCATGTAGAGCGCCGCCAGGTGTAATCTCAGGCCCACCACCGTGCACTTTGAGCGCTCTGACTGTCGCTACTACAACGACGACGTCTGGGACGAGGCCGGAGGAACGACATTTGATGTTGAAGAAGCGCTCGCCGCCCATGGTGAAGTCGAAGCCGGCTTCTGTCACTACAAAACCAGTCTTTTCATTATGGTCCTCGTCGGCTTCTGTCCCAGCGAGCTTCAAGGCTAGCTTGTCTGCAAGAACGGAGCTGGCGCCGATACTTATGTTGGCGAATGGTCCTGCATGCACAAAGACTGGGGTGCCTTCGAGGGTCTGCATGAGATTTGGCTTGATGGCATCTTTCATCAAGGTGGTTAGTGCTCCTGCGGCGCCAATGTCATCGCATGTTACCGGGTCTCCCTGCCTCGAGGTAGCAATCACCATACGTCCAAGTCTTTCTCGCATGTCTCCGAGGTCATTGCTGAGCGCTAGGATTGCCATACATTCGCTGGCTACAGAGATGTCAAACCCAGTCTCGCGCGTGGTACCTTTCTCCGATGGGCCCTTTCCAACAGTGATATGTCTCAAGTGGCGATCATTCACATCGAGCACTCTCCGCCAGGTAATGGTGTCTGGGTCGATGTCTAGTCTCGCGAACTTGGTGACTTCTTCTGGCGTTAGATCATCAGGGTTAGTCTTTATTATCCCAAGCTTCTTCAGTCGTTTGTGGAAGACAGGCTGGAACTCTCGCTTTCCTTTCTTAGCAGGCACGAGACGTTTGTATAGAGGCCCATCCTTCTGTGTCGACTCGTGGAACATCCTTGTCTCGATGGCCGCCGCTAGCAAGTTGTTCGCTGCTGTGATAGCGTGGATATCGCCAGTCAGATGGAGGTTGAACTCATCCATGGGAATGACCTGACTGAAGCCACCACCAGCTGCACCGCCCTTGATACCGAACGTAGGACCTTGGCTAGGCTGTCGTACGTTTGCAAAGGCTATCTTGCCAAGGTGACCTGCGAGCGCTTGAGTCAAACCCACAGTGGTCGTTGACTTGCCTTCGCCCAGCGGAGTTGGCGTGATACCAGTGACTAGAACATAGCGTCCGTTTCTTCGATGACCGAGCCGTTGCAGTACTGTCAGATCCACTTTTGCCTTCGAAGCACCATAAGGCTCTAGCTCGTGCGGAGCAATCCCGACTTCGTCTGCTACCATTTTGATTGGCTTTGGTCGCTGGGCTCTCGAGATGGCAATATCTGATGGGACAGGGCTGACAAGCTTGAGAGGTAGAGGTTTGATATGGCGAGCTTTTTGCCGTGCATCGTACGCGTTTGCAGCATCAATCACGTTCTCGAGCAGCATCGCCACTGTCATGGGACCCACACCTCCTGGTACGGGTGTAATCTTCGAAGCCACCTCTGCTGCAGACTCGAAGTCAACGTCTCCGACCAGCTTTTGACCTGACTTCTTGGATTCGTCTGGCATGTAGTTTGTCCCAACGTCAATCACTATTGCTCCAGGCTTCAACCAGTCACCCTTCACGAAGTTGGGCTTTCCAATTGCTGCTACCACAATATCGGCTTCCTTTACATGGCCTTTGAGATCCTCCGTCCTTGAATGGCATACCGTCACCGTAGCGTCTGCGTTTCTCAGAAGTGCACTGACAGGGCTGCCCACTATATCACTCCGTCCAAGAACTACTGCTCGCTTGCCCTTGAGCTCCACGCCGCTTTCCTTCAGCAGAACCATGACACCCTTTGGTGTACATGGCGTGAATAATGACTGTCCTCCACGTTTTGACAGCTCTCCAATATTCCTTGCTCCAAAGCCATCCACATCTTTCTCTTCTGCTACCGCGGAGGTAATAGCATGCTCCGAGATATGTTTTGGTACGGGCAATTGTACCAGTATACCGTGGATTGAGGTATCATTGTTGAATTGCGTGATATGCTGCAGTAGCTCGGGTTCTGTAATTGACTCTGGATAATGCACAAGATTGCAGATGATGTTCGCTTCCTCCGCAGCTTTCAACTTCATACGAACGTATGTGCTTGAGTCTGACCGGTCTCCTACTTGCACAATTGTCAAAGAGGGCTTGTATCTGGGGTTTGTGGATTGGATCTTCTTGATCTCGCCATTGATTCGCTCTCGTATGCTCTTTGCAATGGCAGTGCCATCGATCCTTTCTGCTGCCATCATGTGGGCACTGCTTGAGATTTTCTTGCTTTCCACTGTATGTAGCGGAGGACTTCTGTGGAGTTGTTGGGTTGCTTGTAGCAAATAAATTTGCTTCGAATTGGGGAAGTAGTTTCGGGGAGTTGGGCGGAAGGCAGGAAGCTGAAGAGCAGAGTAGGATCGGGCACTCGACGGCTCATATGTATGGGGTTGAAGTGAAGCCGAAGTGCGGAGTAAACCACGCTGTGTGACGCGGGGTCCGCTACTTATCAGTGAGAATCCCAAAGGCTTCGAGGTGCCCCGAAGGAGCATTGTAAGTACGCTCAAGTCGCAGAAGATAAGCTAGAACGTCGGCTTGAGCTCGGGATACCTAGTAGTGATTTCTTAGCAGCTTCCCAAGCTGTTACACAGAGCAATCGTTTGACACACCACGTCAGCGCATGCCATTTTGAGTCGTGCACACATTCTTTCCAAAGCCCCTAAGGAAGCCCTGAGCGACAGCCTTCCGGGGCGCTTTAGGGTGTGGAATTAAGGTTTCTAGCCTCAACTGCCGCTAAACTTTTCCTTCGAGTGTCTCTAGCAAAAGTTCGCGATCAGTCATTCAGCCTAAATAACAACGCAAACGAACATGAGACCAATATTGCTGCAAGGCCATGTACGTGTCCCATGGCCCACAAACGATGACCATCACTAACAGTACCTTCTCCAGGAACGGTCCTTGACCCAAATCAAGTGAGCCACTATCCAGAAATGCCACCCCGCACACAAAACGTTCCTCTGACTCATTCTTCTCACAGATACACCAAGGACGGCGATATCCTCTTCTCCTGCGCCAAAGACCAAGTAATCTGCGCCTGGTTCTCCGCCAATGGCGAACGTCTCGGCACCTACCACGGCCACCAAGGCGCCCTCTGGACCATCGATGTCGACCCCTCTACCACGCTCCTCGCTTCCGGTGCCGCAGACAACACCGTGCGTCTCTGGGACATACGAACCGGCAAATGCATTAAGGTCTGGGACTTCAATACGGCGGTGAAGCGGGTGGAGTTCAATGAGGATGGTACGAAGCTGCTTGCTGTGACGGAAAAGAGGATGGGGTTTTTGGGCACCATTGTGGTTTTGGATGTCAAGGTGGATGTGGAGGCGGAGCAGAGTGATCAGAGGCTGGAGATCCCGTGTGAGGAGAGTAAGGCCACTGTTGCTGGTTGGTCCTGCCTCTCAAAATACATCATCTCGGGCCACGAGGATGGGACTATCAGGCAGTGGGATCCAAAGGTACGCGTTTCGACCCCCCCTCGATCTACATGGAAAAGATGCTGATATGCTGAATGACAGAGCGAGACGCCCGAGGAGCCCCTCATGACCATCGAAGGCCACGAAGACGGCATGCAAATCACCGATCTCCAAATGTCTTCCGACCGCACCTACTTCATCACCGCCTCGAAAGACAAAACCGCAAAGGTACCTCCACCCGGCCTCCCCTCACCCACAACCCACTAATTTCCCCTCTCCCAGCTCTTCTCCGCCCGCGATCTAACCCACCTAAAAACCTACCCCTCCGACACCCCCCTCAACACCGCCGCCATTACCCCCAAAAAACCCTTCGTAATCCTCGGCGGCGGCCAAGCCGCTATGGACGTAACCACCACTTCCTCGCGCCAAGGAAAATTCGAAGCGCGCTTCTACCACAAAGTCTTCGAAGACGAGATCGGGCGCGTGAAGGGGCATTTCGGGCCTTTGAACACCGTGGCAGCGGATCCCCTGGGACGAGGATATGCAAGTGGAGGGGAGGATGGGTATGTGAGGGTGCATGCGTTTGATAGGGGATATTTCGAATTTGGATATGAGGTTGAGAGGGAGATGGGGCGGTAGGTTGAAGGGGTTGCAGTTATTAATCACCATTAGCGTGAAAAGCCACGAAGATATATCAAAGGGATCTTGCTGCATGAGTCAAAAGCATTTGCAATTTGAATCGGTCAGTGCTTCTACTGTCATCATTGCTACTCTCTATGAAACTAAAGGATATGTTATAACGGAGTGATACTCAGTATGTTTTATTGAGAGGCATCTACTCCAAATTCTTCCCTTGTAAAATCTCCGAGAAAACGGAACAAGGCTCAGAAATAATGAAACAGTACTGGTATCAGATGCTCGTGGCTGTGTTCTAGACCTTGAGAAGCGACGCGTCAACCAAGAAAACAAAATAGGGAAATGTGCAATGTCCAGTGAAATGGAACGTGGGCGTGGAGGCTTTGAACGTGCTTTCTTTGTCTGGCCATCATCAAGTGCGAGACGGGTGATCAGCTGTCAGAGCAAAGTAGCGGTCACGGTCACGAGCATGAGCACGAGCACGTCAAGGATTGAAGTTTAGAGATATTCATTTGTACGGAGTTTTTCGCGATCTGCCCAGTCACAGCACACCATATCTCTCCACTCGTCAAAGTTTTCGATGATCATCACAAATCCCCGGTCCCGAAGTGTAGAGTCAGAAATATGTACATCATGTTGAAACAAAGGGAGCCGAAAATGACCACTGCATCGAGCAGTAGACACTCCGATGCATGAAGATCAAGAAGTGAAATGTAAATGCAAGTGTTGCGGTGGTCACATGCTAGAGGATTGTTGTAGGGTTCGCAGGAATCCTTCCTGACCGCGCGCTAAATGTTGGATTGTTGGAAGCGTTTGCTAGAATAGTGTTGGGTAGGAGAGACATCGCTTCGTTGATGGTCTAAGCGAAGTCGCAGGTCCAAAGGCCACCGTATGAAGCCTTATTTGTGGATTCAAGGAAATTGCAACCCATCTTTGTGTAGCTGGCGGTTCGCAGGATTTTGGCGTGGCTAGGATCGGAAGTGTGGTCACTCATGCCCGTAGCTGTCTTCATGGTAGCGCACATGGTACCAAGGTTGGGTTCAGGAATCTCGCACAACCAGGCCAGGTAGATCAGATCGAATGGAGACAGATCGCCGGCTGTAGTTGAGTCATGCCCTTCGGCGATACATTGAGCTAATGAGCCAGCGTTGAGTTCGTGCTTCATCTCGTTGCCACCGTCGGCGGTGTTGGTCTTGGCCGCGTTGCCTTGGAGGGTGGAGTCATATTCAAGGTCGTTGTAGCCCTGGAGATTGCGGAAGTAGTTGGCAGTCTGGAGGAGGGATTTGCTTCCAGACATTGGTGACCCGTCATTTGAGCCGCCGGACGAAGCTGGCCGTGTTTGGACAGGAGCAGCAGCAACTGGTGTTACGGAAACAGGTGCAGGTTGCGGTTTCGGTTGCGGCTTCGGCTGCTGCTGTTGTTGTTGTTGCGGGTGCTCCTCCTGCTTCTGCTGTGGCTTGGCCCATTTCTGTTGCGCTTGCACTGGTGCAGCTGTGACAGTTACCACTGGTGCTGGCACTGCTACTTTCTCGTTCACGGGTGCTGTAGCAGCAGCTGGGGAGGGAGCAGGAACACTGTTTCCGTAGACTGTCTTGATAAAGATATCGTCGACGACGACTCGACCATTCTCAATGTAGGTCTTGACCTCTGAAGGACCATCTTGACGCTTGTGGTGGTGGAGGTGGCCAAGTGGGTTATTAAGCTTGAAGTGAGGGTGGCCGAGGGCGCCAGCGCCGAGCAGGACTGAGATGACGATTGAAGTACGCATTTTCAGGTTGATTTGTGGAAAGGGATTTTGTTGGACGTTCTTAGTCGTTGACGGTTGAATTTACGATTGGTGGGAGATTGGATGGCGATTTGATTGTTGAAAGGGCAAGACCGTGGCTTGTCGCTGTCAAAGAGGGACAAATGAGGGTGGAAGGCAAGGCCGAGGCTTGCGATAAAAACAGTTCAAGGAGTGTGATCTTTGTCTGAGCAAGATAAAGAATGGATCTGCTGAGACGAAGAATGAGGGTGGTGGTTGGGAAGTGGAAAGGTGAGAGCGGATTGGGAGGTTGATGTGGTTTAGGGAAGAGATTGGAATGCCAGGAGATTTGTATCAAGGGGCTCCCATCATGCCAAGTGAAAATGGAGGGCAGATTGCTTTTACTTTACGACAACCTCAAACGTATCACTTTGCCTCTTTCGGTGTTATCCATGAATCTCATCCAATGATATCGTCAGTATGCATATTAGAGTTGATGATTGAGTGGTAAGCGGGTGAGCTGAACTAGAGTAGTCTTTGGGGAAGATGGTCGATCGCATCAGGGGCCGCTCAGGGGGCCGGCTGGCTGGCAGCAAGCATCAATTAGCAATGAGCAATGAGTGTGACCGATCACGGTATCACATTTGGCGAAAACGGCGCAAGCTGACGTGTGGCAATCCGAGACCTTGATGTTCACGGATTCTTTTAACATTGCAGACCAGCCCCGAGGACCTTGACTTGCTCAACTTTCGGTCAAGAACAGTCTCGAAGATCAAGGCATTTCGTGAAGATTGACCGAAGTCAGGGGCGTTCGAGATTGACAGGGATCTTGTCCGGCTTGATTGGTCCGTAAAGTAAGATGGGGTTAGCTTACCGAAATTAAGATTGTCGGGAAGGAACCTCCCGCCGGTCTCATGTATCTTAACCGCTGAAGAAGCACTGGTTGAAGATTTCCCTGCAATCTTGACAAACAAAAAATTGTTTCTGCTCAACTATTCCAATCGTCAGTATGGAGTGTAACTGTTTCGGCATTGCTCGTGACCTGATAATTAGGCACCTGATAATGAGGCAAATTTCCCGTCCTTCTCACCGTCAGTAGCCTTGTCAGTGGCATCTGGACCGATGATCGAATTTTCGAAGTGATTTTCAGGGGCAGGGCGTGAGAAACAGCATCGAGGCCACAGGTCTCTTGGCCAAGGAAAACCATGGTTCGTTTATTACATGCTAATGAGAAACCTGTCACCATTAGCAATTCAATCGCGTGACATTCAGAATCTTGAGAACAGACCTTTAGGAAGACTATGGCATTGAGCAACACCTCTCATGACCGCCCATTGAGCCATTCGTCGCAAATGATGATTTATGAAACCCGCATCAGCTTAGCCCTCGACCTGCACCCTATCGTTCGTTATAAGCATCGACGAGCATCTTCCCACGGCCATAACAAAGCAGGCTGTCAACGGTCTCCCATGTTGGGTGTCGCTGCTCTTCCCACCTTACTAGGTATTCCATTCTTCCATGGCTGCATCGATCATCTACAATCTGGAGCGGAGAAGTATTGGGGTCTCTGGCCTAGCCCTCGGCGTCAGCTAGGTCACTGATCCAGCATGTGAGACTAACCTGAGCTTTCTCGAACCCTTGCAGAGCATATCGTTGGGCCTTTTTGGGTTTTCTGCCGTACAGTGCTCCTGGAACTTGGCTTGTTAGCAACTTGCGCAATTGCCGAGGTCCTTGCAAAATTGGTGCACTGATCATACCATCAGACTCTTCATCCTGTAGCTTTGGGGGACGTAGAAGAAGCTTCTGCTGTGGTCTCGCTTGGGCCTCGTCACGCTTGCGTTTGCAGGCAGGGGTGTGACGATCAAGATGGTCCTGACGAGCGAAACGCCGCCCACAGATAGAGCACTGGATGTCTAATGAAGTGAATGTGGCTTTGTTCTGGGAAGCCCAAATTGGCAATGACATGGTTACTCTTGCTGGCAAAAGCCTTCAGCCACTCTGTGCTTGTTGCGAGAGATGAAGATTTTTTGAAGACGGCAGCGGTCCAGTCGTTTTTTAAGTTCAGAAGGTGCGTTTTGCTGTGTCTACAGATATAGAGTTGCTCGATGTTGAAAGAGCAAGTGTGTTGAGAATGACTTTTTCTGTTAATTGTCGAAGTGAAGTGTTTCGGGCCATGACTCTCATTCTGAACATGTTGAATCCGTCTTCCACCCCACTCTTGGGTCCCACAAAATTGGCACAACCTGTGGTTACACAGATAGCCATCCAATGCCGCCATCTTGGTTCGATCCTTCAGACATTTCTACTAGCGGATAGCAGCACGATGATAGCGGAATATGTCTATAGACACGCTCTTGCTTGCTTTCGCAAAAACGCTGGTACAGTGTCAACGGCCGCACCCATCTTCAAATCTGGCACGCGTCTTGGCCGAAAAGCGTAGCAAACTTCGCATGACAATGGTTGAGTGCACAACTTGCCGACGACGAAGGTCCTGAGGCTCCTTCGATAAGAAAAAGCTCACGACCAGGAGAGCGCAGTTTGCCCAACCACATCTTGATGGAACTTGAACGAAGCTTCGCCCATCCATAAGAGAAATATGTGGATGGGAGCAGGTGAACATCATTTCTACGAGTGCTACTCACCTATGAGCTAACGCAATCTCGCTTCGCACTCCTCCAAAAGATATTATTGCCACACGCCGCTTGTTGGTTCAGGATCTTGGGGTCCATTTCAGCCAACACCCACGTAACTCTACGCGCCCCATTGTTGGAAGGATGCGAAGGATTGTTTGATACAACAGCAACAACATGCAGCTCGTTGCAACACTGCCCTGTGCTGCCACTTTGTAGCAGGAAGGCGGAGAAATGGACATTAGACTAACAGCTCTAGCGTTTGAATTAAGCCGAAACAGGTTTGGTTGGAATCCGTCAACGCTCCTGCTCGCTCCAGGCTTGGCTTTTGAGCGTGCAGGCGACCAATGGCCCGCTCACCATCAGCATCCCAGCAATCGGTGACTGCCATAAAAGACGCGGGTGAAGACCCCAAGGAATGGTGTTCTGTTCCACTTTCAGAATGGAAGCTTGTAGCACAGCTTTTCATGTTAGACCAAAATCTTGTCACTTCGCTACGGGATCAACATCCATCCCATGACAAGTGTCGTTTCGCCAATTTGGGATACGCCCAAAAAAAGTTAAGCGCCCTGTACTTTCCATTTTTCAAAGCCGCTGGACTTCTCAAACACTCTAGTCAGATCGGCACACGCTATGCATGTCTTGCAGCTATCTAGCGAATCCTACGAATCATGCCAATCCTTTCCTTCGCAAGTTGTCACATGTGAAGCCCCTTTCCGAGACTACTTTACTCCTGCGACTTTACCCAAATGCCGGATAGACGGCATTTTTGCCCAATCTCAATTATTGGCATGTGCTGATTGGCAATAGGCGGGTACGAGAGCCGGGCGCTTAGGAGGGGCGCAAATGCCGTTTCTCCAATACGAGATCTGTTTTTACCTTACTTTACCGCTCCACTTGGACTCAGCACCCATCATAGAGACAGACCAAGGATCAAAGACGATCTTAAAGGGGCAGATGATTGCAGGAATAGAGATGAGTCGTTCCTCGCAATCAGAACGCCGCTTGAGTTTGTGACAGATCCTGCTAAACAACATGGTGTGAAATTCACACCCTCTTAATTTAGATGCCCTAATGCGACGCTAAACCCCTGCGAAAGACGGGACTTACCCAGCCTTTATAATGCCTTAATGGACTTCCTTTTGCTTGGATTCAGAGCCTGCATAGTAGCTCTGACCAATACTTGAAGGCTTTACTGAAATCGAGATGTTTTCAGTATATACTCTGGTCACTGTTTTTCCTATCTTTTTCTACTTGAGAGCAAGTACAGCGACTACTGCTCCACAGCAAAGTAAGCTAAGAGGCAAGCTAGACCTCATGTTTGTGGACTGACGGAAACAAGCGACGTCCACCGTTTCGACCAAAACCTCGTCCTTCGAGGCGCCTGAAACGACACAATGTCCCGTCCATTGTCAGCGACTGAGGCAAAAGACTTCTTCCATCACATGGCAGCCAAATTCCATTACTACTACAATAACAGCAGAAACGGTACTTTTTGTACTGAATGGAAGAACAAATAGCACAAGAACAACCACGGTCACCAACACTGAGGTGGACTTGACTAGTTATACTCCTGTGACGGACATCAACGGCGCTGGTACCAGAACCACGTCTTTCGTGAAAGGTGCCATTACGCACACATTGTAAGTTCCATAGCTAGCGAAGTGGACGAGGTCTTTAACGCAGCTTGCCAATGTAGGGCATTTCCGACCCATTTCTATGCGGACTACCCTTCCAGTTATACTATTTGTGGAACCCTGCCAACCACCATCAGTGGAGCTGCGACTTGCATTAACCATCCATGTGCTAGCGGCTTCCTATTTGACAACGAGTCGCCAGTATTAACGTACCCGTCTCACCCTCCATTGCCCGAACCTTCTCAGTCAGTGATAGGAAACCTAGGATCGGATCCTAAGGGTTTGACATGGGATGCTGTGTGGGTCAGCGATCTCTCCGATTACACAGAAGAGCTACAACCACTCTTACCCAATTTGGGAGTGTGGAATTGTACACTCTGGGGTCTTCTCGAAGAGCCAGCTGTGGTCAAGCAAGTGGCTTTGTATCTTACAGCGACTTCTACTTCAACTGAGGCCCACCAAGACTCATCGACAGAGCCAATACTAACCCCCTCCGTGGTCCGTTCCGAGGCAGCAGTCGCAATACCAGAGAACACGCCTGCGTCGGGTCCGTCTTCTTCCAATACCGCACTCGCTCTTGCCCCACACGAAGACACTCCTGTCGCAGCGCAGCTCACTACGACGACCGCCATGGCCACTCCTACTACCGACTACAGTGACGACGAAGTGAAAATGGCCCCGTCGCCTCCGCAGACGCCCGCCATCGTCCTCACCTCAACGAACGCCCAAGAAACCGCCATGAATACAGCCGCTACTCTCGAGGTCTCGACACCGATTAGCGAGATCGCTACACCACAGCTGTTACCTAATGTCATATTCACATTGGGAAATCCGCCCCAGAACACTCAATCATCTCCTGCATCCCCAGCGACCACAGTATCCCCGACCCTCATCCATGACCAAACAGCATCCGTAGACGCAAACACCCAAATCTCCATCGCCAACCAGCCCCTCACTCCAAGCCTCCCCATCACACTAGGCTCAGGCACCCCTACTACACCCATCGCACCACCGGCCTCCACAATAGGCAGCCAGGCCGTTACCGCTAATTCGCAAAATCAATCTCTGGATGAAGGCCAGACACTGACGCCTGGTGGTGGTGTCACTGCGTCTGGGACTCTGGTATCGTTAGCAGCTAGTGCTACGGAGGTGTTTTTGGGATCGACTACGCAGGGGTTGGGCAGGTTGATCTTGAGTGGCTTAGGTGCTGGACCTTCTGGTGGGAGTGGAGGTGGAAGTGGAGATGTAGGAACAGGGGGCGGCAGTGCAAATGCCAATGCAACAGGGGTACTAGCTTTTGCTGGGGGCGTGGAGGGAGTGCACAAGGGTCTGAGGTGTTGTGTAGGTTTGGTGATTGGGCTAATAGCAATAGTCATGGCTGTGAAAAGATTATGATTTAGAAGCTTGGCAGATAAATGCTGACTTGTATATAGTAAAACTTCGTAAATTAGAAACGTATATAGAATTACGTCCGTATCAGAAGTCACCAATGACCAAGGGTAGAGCACGCCTCGTATTGTTGTACACTTACAATAGCTCGAGTCCGAAATTAAAGAGGAAAGTAAGCGCACTGAGATTGTTTCTTGGTCGAAGATAAGGCTCTGCATCGGCAGCCTCGCTAAAAGCGCAACGCTCGGCATGAAGGTCAAGCGCAGTGGAGCTGATTGGACAAACGGTGTTACTTAAGGTTTGGTGTCATTTTTCTCCAGGACGGATCCATAAAGTGATAGCGTTTGTATGACGGTTTCGAAAGGACAACGAGTTGACAGCGCTGTCGATAACGTTGAATGTAAATCTAATGCGTACTCGTAATTCTTCGAGGAGGTATTTGCGGCGGACTTTGTAAGCGATGGTGGTTATATGAGGTACCGCGGTTGTTGGAGAGACGGAGGTGAGCTTGTTGGAGGCGCTGGTGGTGGAAATGCATGATGTTTGAGTTGAGAGTGGACAGTGGATAGGACCGCGAGGGCGTTTTGACAGTTGGCATCAAGGGTCGTATAAGCCAGTATCTTGAGGCAGTGAAGCGAGAGAAGTGATGGCCCCTACCACTGAAAAGGCTGCGATGGTTGTTCCCGCGGTGTCTCCAAGCGAGACTCCTGCGAGATAGCTCTTTAGCTTTGATGAGTGATAGCGCAATCGCACCTCGCCAAACTGACTAGCGAGATCCTAACAATACACCTTGCGGTAATCGAGATAACTCAAGAACGACCGCTTTCGAGCCAAAACTCTTTGGGTCAAACTTGTAGATCCGAAGCCAAAGTACAACGTATTCACCAAGCTTGTAGCCGTAGCACCTCTCACTGTCGACATGGAATGGCTGAAAAGAGGAGGATTGTTTGATCAGGGCTTGGGTTGGAGATTCGATGTTGGATCCGTAAAGATCGCGTTACCTCGAACAGGCTTAGGGGTTTGATCCAGATGTGACATCTTTCGTAGGGACAAGATTTATATCTTGAGTCCAGGACTGGAATACAAAGTGCTAGCGTAGGGATCAGCCTAGCTCCGGAATTTTGATGTTGGCCCCCAAGATTTCTGGGTTTGAGTACGGATAGCGGTCCTGTTGATACTACATTTGTCCTCTTGCGGAGCAACATTTCACTTAGGGAGCGGACATCGCTTGGCACTGCTCATCCGATATCCGTCGTAATGTCCACTTCAATTCCCTGGATCTGATTCAAAATCTCTGGATCTACATAAATCAGCAGAACCCCATCTCGGTAGCCTCGCCTATCACCACCCACACTCCACATGCAGCTTCCTCACCCTCTCCATCCTCACAAAAACTTTTTCCTCCAGCTCAACCTGATATGACTTTACGAGCTGGCCAGTAAGCTGCATCGCGTGGTCCCGCGTCGCCACTAGCAGTGGGCTCGATAGTGGTGGACGAGGGCCAAACCGCTCATTTTGTTGTCTGACAGTCTCGTCGTATTGGTGGTACTCGTGAGCGAGAGCTGTGAAGAATTTTTAGATCGAATCTATTTGGGAATGTAATGAGGTTTGTCTGCAGCGCTCTGCGAGTATGACTTGAGCGTTGTCCTTGGCGGAAATATTGCTGGGATTCATGGCTGGTAAGAATTGGAGGATGGGCTCAATTTTTTGAGGAAGAATGGTAAGGGTGCGAAAGGACGGGTAATGTGATTGCTGGGCGTTGCGAGAGTGTCATCACATTAGCGAAGTTTAGGATCGTATCAGGCCTTAGATCTCTTCAATGCCTTATACAATGTATTACCAGTATTTCCAGCCCGTCAATCAATGGAGTCTTTGTTTTATGCTCGAATACACTTCTTAAGCCGTAAAGGGGGTTTCGAGAAGAAAATCGACTCCTTGCACTTAAGTTTTACTGAGAACAACTCCAAAATATGACTCGCCACTCCAGACTCATCCGAATGAGGCACCTGGTGCCATCAGAGAAGCCTTTTGCACACAATTCAACCCATTTGATTCCACCCAAGTCCCTCCAATCGATCTAGCGACACCAAACAGCCCAGTCGAACCACATCAACTCACTTCCAGTCTCCACAGAAGAGCGAAGACTTCGCTCAAACACTCAGGCATACCATTGTTACGATGGCCGCAGATCCTGGAGATCTCAGCAGATGATAACAGAGGAGCCGAGACTGATTCTATCAGCGCTCATGATGACTTGTGGTTGGGTGATGTACATCTCAAGAGTGAGCTTGAGTGTCGAACCCGGTGCTAGGATCGAGTACGCTTTGTGCCTTGTCGATTAAAAAAGGATCCAAGCCTCCCTCTTATTACTTAAACACTAAGCCTGCTGTACTGTATGCAGTAGATGATTGAAGGAGCAATATCTACCAACATCTTTGAAATAAGCTGCGATTAGCCGAGCCCATAATTCTAGTGTCTTGGCAAGATAAGACGAATCGAACAGAATCCTGATACGTTAGTTCTACTTGTCAGCATAGAACTATTCTGCTATCATTACTCCATTCCAGACCCAGAATTAAGGGACGTTGAACATTTGCGACTCAGGAGTCGTCTCATGCATCGCGGACCGGTGCGGTCGGACATTTTAGTCATTTGCTTCGATTTGGAGACATGTTATTGGCACGTGGCGATTTGGGCCGCGGGGGGTTTTGCGCAAGCCTCCTGAATGAATCCTCTTAGTAGCAAGCCTCGTCATAGTCTTATTATAGTACGAGTATCCTAATTTAAATTACGACGTAAGATATTGTACTAAGGATAGACTCGTTTATATAGTAGGCAGCATTAGGATAAGGTAAGAGGCTTAGGATCCTTATAATTACCTTAGGGGATCTCCTCGCGCACCAGGATCTCCTAGAAAGAGGCGTAACCAGGTACGGTTACTTAAATACGAGATTATATATTAAATAGGGAGCGCCAAGTATTAATACGAGTAACTCAGGTACCTAATACCGGTATACGCATTAACGCCATTAAAATTGTGACGGTAGAGGGGCGATCTGCGTATGCAAGATACCTTATAGTAGGGGCGGTTATATACCTGCGTCGGTATTATATATGGACCCTAGTATCATCAATTACCGCTGATTATATATCGCGGTATTTTTGATCTCCTGGTCAGCAGATCTCCTGAAATTATAAAAGGCTCTCGGTATATCCGCCCTTCTATAGATCTTGGCGCGTTAATTGTCGTAATTATCAATGGGGAGACGCTTATACTGAGGATATTTTAGTCCTAGAGACTCTTGGGAGCATACTACGATTATTTGCTAAACCCCCCTACGGCCCTTAAAGTAAGGTAGCCAGGACTCTTTAACGACTTCAATGGTACTAGTCCGGCTACGAAGTATCCTGCTCGAATCTCCAGTTCTAGGGGGCTCTAACCAATCACGACAGATGCCGTACTTCCTTTGGAGAGCGCGATGGCCATGCACTGAAATGCGTCAGTCTATAGGGAGTACTACTGTGGAGTCGTTGGTACCTTACCAATACTCGACATCTCAGCGTCGCTCGGACCCTACCTTACCTAACGGTACTTGGATTGGCTACAATAGATCGCCATGGGTCTCAGAATTACCTACTCCGTATATTGTATTCGAAGCACCCTTTCGTGAATGAACTTGTTTGTCTTATCCATCTTCCATTTTACCCTGTCATGCATCCAGTAAGAAAGATTCCGAGCTTCTGCTGTGTCTACAGCACTGGAAAAACTTCATAGCAAGCCATGACCACTATCCCATCGTCAGCTGAGGTGCTGTACCAGCAGGAGCATATTCCAGAAAATACGGTAGCAGCTCTCATCGCGGCGAATGCTGCGTGCCTTAGTCTTGCTTTTATCTTCGTGGTATTGAGGTTTCAGGCTCGTCGGATGAGGCAGACGAAGTATGAAGCTGACGATTGGCTCGTCGTCGCTGGACTTGTAAGGTCATAATGTGTGCCTGGATTAACGAAGTGCTTATCAGGGGGATGGATAGCTCTGGACCTGTGGTTTCGTCGTCGCTGCCACAATCTGTAAGCAACAATGCTTGTCATCTTGTCCTGAGCCTTTCTAAGATTCGATCGACAGGTATTGCGTATGGCGCAGGCAGACACTCAATATTGTCACAGAGCCCAACGCAAAGAAAACGCTTCGCTCAGGTAAAATACCGCGATTGCCATATTGAAGAGCATTCTTAACGTCCGAAAGGGCATTATTGCCGGAGAAGTTCTCTAAATTTGCTTTGAACGACACCTCAAGTATCGTTTCTGATTCCGTTTCAAATCTTCACATAGCGCTTCATGGATTTTGGTCATAGAACTAGAAACATCAACGTTCAACCCAATGATAATTGGACCATCTCTTGGCTTCTTCCTTCTATTTCATAGCCAAATTGCACCTGTGAACGGGATGCACTTACCATCGCGTGCACTCTTCATGCTGAGCTTCAGCAGTGTCCTTCTAGGCTTTCTTCTCACCGACTCGGCTTCTCCCACAGCCCTGCTCGCCACCCAATCCACAGCGCCCACAGGTTCAACAGTAGCAATCTCGACCTCAACCCAAGCAGCAATAATAACATCATCATCAATTCCAGCCTCAAACTGCCTCTCGCTCCGTAGCCGACCGGCCCCAAATCTCAATCGTCCCATCGCAACCCAGCTCACAAGGCCGCCACGTAAGCTAGCTGGCGAATCTGATGATCATCGTCTATGCCAAACCAGGCTGTCCATACGGGCAAGGCGAAGGGACTCCGATAAATTACTCGCAATATTACCCGGTAACACAGCTCTATATAAGATCATTCAGCTTCGACCGTAGACAGATGGAGGGGGAGCAGTTGGATTGGAGCACTCATACTCAGCTTTTAGGGGGCTGGAATGGAGTTGATGCTCAGTGCTCGAATGATTTGGGGACGGTCGCTGGCGCTGTACCGGCGGATGAATGTTGGGGTGTTGGGAATAATGGATTGGCGATGGCTAATGTGAGTGTTTCTCATGAACTTGTGGCGGTGAACGGTCACTGACAGTATAATACTTAGTGCTTCAACTTTTGGCTTCATTAAGCACGACAAGGATTATGATTGACAAGCTTCTTGTCAGATGAAGCTCTTTGAAAGGCGCTGGATCGTGAGCAAATGGCCACGAGTGGAAAGGCCATTACACAATGGGTAGTGAGTACTGGCTAACTACAGTAGCTATGCAATTCCTCTTAATCTATAAAAACCTACACAGAATGGAGTCTTCTAGAAGCTATTGTCATGTTAGCAGATGATGGCAGGAAGCCGACGGAGGAGAATCGTTGGTGCCAGAATCTCCTTTCGCTATTCCCTTGTAGGCGTACCTTGGTATCAATTCTCGAGTGTACGCATTCTATTAATGCTTCAAATGAGACGTGGTCAAAGTCTAAATGCTTTTCGAACCGGCTTAAAACCCAACATAATATTCAATTTAAGTTCTCCGGTACCTAAGACTGACACTAATTCTGATACCTAGCCCGGAAAATGCTGAGTGGATCCTTTTAAATTCTTAAGACCTAGGCAGCTTTCCTGAGCTATGCCGCGGAACTCGTCGTAGCTTAGGAGGAGGCACAAAATTCTCCACTGCATCGGAGCGTCATTTCAGTCCAACCACGATCACATTCGCGAGACCATTCTCTTCTTCCCAAACATCCACTCCAGCGCCAAAATGGGCCCCAATACCCGTCCCAGGTTTGACCTCAGGCTCCGTGCCCTTCGCCGTCAGAAACGCAACGTCGTAAGGACAATGGATAGTATCGATGCGGCCATCAAAGACCTATCTAAACGTGCTGAGGACAGTCGGGACATTATTCGGACGGTTGATATGGTGATAAAAACTCGATTAGCAATAAGGAATGTTGCCATAAATATCAGAGATGACCATGCAGCGCGCCAGAGGCTGATGGAAGAAGAGATGTCGCTGTACATATGGCGCATTTTGAGGCAACAAGAGAAATGTGAGTGCATCATTTTCTCACAATATGAGTATACTGCTGACTTACTTAAGACCGTATAGTGGACCTCGCTATTAAGAATCTTCAACAAGTCTACCGCTTGTAACATTCTCAGCCTGTGAGCCTCTGCTTTGAATTCAAAGTGAGTTCAGCACACCTCTTCCGACTTGCACTATCTCAACACCGACCCACGAAATTTTGTCTACTTCTTCACAACGCCACTGTTCCCGCAATCACCATCTCTGCCCCCAACATGGAACGCATGTTAGCCGAAGCCCACACCAAGCTCGAAATCCTAGGCTTTACACAAGCTAAGATCGAAAAAGAATACGATGATATCGAGCGAACGGTCAAAGAAATCTCGGCATGGGCAGCAACACGGAGAGGATTCATTCGAGATTGCGATTGGGAGATCAAACGCTTCCCACAGAGCAGCATTTTTCCACGGATCAACGGGTATCTATTACGGCAGAGCTTGCTTCGAAGGAAGACGAGATGTTTCAATAAATGCAGAGGATTAGACAGCTGCATGATGAATGTGAGTGTTCACAAGACACGACACGAGATGGTCGTGAGCAAGGCATGGGGGGCTGGGGCTGACTTCATTCAGATCGTGCGGTCGAAATTTCTATCTTGAATCATGAGAGGTTGATCGACAGTGTTAAGCACTGAGCATGGAGTAGGCGTGTTACCGGTGAGTCTCTATTATCTCAACGGAATGGAGTTGGCCCTGACACTCGAAAGGCACCAAAGACATGCCGTGGCGGGGTCCTCTGGCTTCTTGAACCTACAGCAACCGCAAGGATTTTACAGACCAGACATGGCTGAGATCGTTCTGGCACAGCACCGAGTGCGTTCGGCACAGGGTGGATATCTCAAGTACCCGTTGCCCGAGCTAGGTAGAACCCAGAAGTCGCCACGTCTTCTCCATACTACAATGCGCCTCAGCACATGACATCCCAAATTGTGACCTTTTCCAGATGATGCCAGTTGACGGCGCGGGAGAAGAGAGTAAATTCCGAGCGTAGGGACACTTTGCTAACGTACAACCTCACGCAAGATTGTTACCGAATACCCGCCCACCACCAAGGTATCTTGCCTCCTCCACCTAATCACCCTTGCACCATCAATACCAACGGCCAGTATCAAGCTCACTTTCCAAAACCGAACCAGCTCGAGATGCCACTCTTCGCATCCGCAGTCTTCTTCTCAATAACCTGGTCAAACTTGTCAATCTCCCTGCCCGTCTCTTTCTTGGTCTGCTCTAACTTGGTGACGGTATCGCTCTTGAATTTGTCGAGCTTGTTCTCTGCTTCGCCCATCTTTTTCGTGATGGTCTTGTCAGCGTCATGCAACTTGTTGCGAGCATCATTGGCCTGATAGCAGGCCCGACTTAGCAATGCGGCAGGGATAGGTAGTATTGAGGGCAGCCTACGGTGCTATCGAGCTTGGAGCCAGCCCTCTGGGCCCATTCTTCGCCCTGCTTCTTTGCTTCTTCGCTGGAGACACTCTGGCCTTTCATTGAAGCTTTGGCACTGGCATAGTCGTCTACAGGTGGTTGTTAGTTGAGTGATAGGTATATTACACCTAGTTGCATGTAACTTACGCTCAACCTCCTTCTTCGCAACCTTGGGGTCTCCACCGGCCTGGTAGAAGTAGTAGCCGCCAGCTGCCGCGGCAATACCACCAACGGCTATTATTCCTCTTCTTCCTGACATGGCGATTAGTCGAGGGTTTGTTGTGAGGGTTGATATGTACGAATTGTGGTCTCGAGGTTATCAATGGCTCTGTGGATAGAATCGGATGTTTGTTGTGAGAATCTCTCCAAGCTTGGAACTCCGCCGATCGTTGCTTGGCACATGACGTTCACCTTCCTCCTCTTGGGTTCACAAGCCACACATGACTTGGCATTCACTCGCGCTCCATGAAACATTCCAGGCAGCTTCTTCACTCATAAGAAAAAACTTTCCATCAGTCATAATTCATACCGCATCTACCTACGGCTTCTATAGAGGCAACACCTTGCTATGAGTCATTCCCGCACCCGCAAAAACTGACAATGAGCAGAATACTACGATGAATCTTATACAGCGAACGTCTCCGCTGAAATGTCAGTCTTTGGGATTGAAAGAAGCCAAACGAGCACAGCAAACGCTTATGACCATGCAATAATCCTGGTGGATGCTACGCAAGCCAGACGAAGTCCCGAGCGGAATCCTGAAGATTCGTCTGCTTCATCTTCAATCCCTTCTGACGGTGGGGCGCCTCTAAATCGGCAATCAACCAAGCCTGGCACATTGAGGCAGCAGCTGGCCCAGCGAAAGTATGCCAAATACCAAGAAGAAAAGTCAGACAGCGAAGGACCAATAATAGAGCCTGGTGACGAGGCAGCTGAGGGAGAGCCGAGGCCGTCCAAAGACAGTGAAAGGACTGGTCGAAAACGAGACAAGATTCCTTTCAGAAGCAAAAAGAAAGCGGCCAAAGGCAAAAAACCAGTTGACTCCTTCATCGATGTCCTCTACGAGAATCAACGTGGCTCCTTCTTTTGCGGCATCCCCCTCTACTCCTGCAATTCGCTCCTCAATTTTGACCCCTCCGCATGGCAAACAGCAAATTTCCATGATAGTGGTGTCAACATCACCAATTTTCAACTGCCGGATCCCAGCTGGGCATGGGATTGGAAGACATGGTATGTGGACATGTCTCACGATGTTGACGAGGAGGGCTGGGAATATTCTTTCAGCTTCAATAAAGTCTACGCTTGGCACGGCAACCACCCATGGCTCTTCTCGTTCGTGAGGCGAAGGAGATGGCTCAGGAGGAGGGTCAGGATACACACCCACAAAGCAGATGGCGAGAAGAGCAAGATGAATCAGGCCCATATGTTGACTGAGGATTACTTTACAATTCATGCTGCGAAACGGAGGCCTAGTCGTGATTCAAGTGCTGATAGAACGACTACCAACCGATCCAGCTACATGAATGGCCTCAAGAGTGATGGCGAAGATGAACCCGACCCCAACGATATCACCAACGTATCGGCTCTCATGGCTACTCTCAAACGCGCAAGGGTGGATAGGGAGAAATTTGCTGCAGTCAGAACGTTTTTGGATCATGGAGGCGACGAGCTGACCTATCTCCCGGAATGCATGCCTGCTATCATGGCAGACTTTGTCCATCAGACTTCTTGCCGCCAGCTCCAGACCTACCTCCTCCAGGTCCTCGACGAGACAATTAGGACTCAAGGGAAGACTAAAGGGAAGGGCAAGGAGAAGAGCAAAGAGGGTTCAGACACTGACCTTGAGGCAAGGAAACGCAAGATCGACAATCTGCTCAAAGCAATACACTCAGCAGGCGTCCATACCAACGACCTTGACTACTGGAGCGACCTCAGGGGGAGGGCTACAAGCAGCGAAGCCGATCCTACCGGGGAGACACATGCATTGGACGCATCAGAACCTGCCGAGGTCAGTGAGGGCAGACCTCATGCACATAGCGATGATGATGAGAATGCTGTACAAGAAGACATCAAAGGCATACCAGAAGATGCTCATGTGTCAGAAGAGCCGAGAATTCGGTTTTCTACTCCTGGAGATGATACTGGTGGGGACAGTGCCCACCCAATGAATAAGGGAAAGGGCAAAGAAAAAGCATAGCGTTCTGTTTGGTACAATCGGCGTCTCTGTGCATATGGGTCTGGTTTTCGACTGTCAACTTCACAGCGATGGTGTCAGGGCATGGGCACGGTAAAGGAGGGAATAATACCCAGGAGTAGGTTGTTTTTGTCATTTTTCTGTTCCATTTATAATTACTACAATACTCCAACCAAATTCTTATTATCACCTATTTTCCTTTCAGCCCCCTCGCATGTTTCCTAGGATGCTGGTCAGCCTCGCGGTTATTCCTTCCCCGTCTGGAAATGGCGAAAACAGTGAGGCTAACCACATAACGTCAATGACAGCCATAAGGTAAGGTAGATTCATTAAACTTGCTGCTCCTATCAAACCACGGCTGTAGCTCCAATGGGCGTACGGCTCTATCAAGCACTTCTTACATGGCACCATGGTCCTATTACTTGATTTGGACGAAGAAATCCCTGACCCCCATGCCGATCCTAGCCATCCTGCGGGGTTCGCATCTCTTCGACAGCGCCAGCGTAAGGTGACAGCGAAGGTGCGCACCAATAACCCAGACAACGAGCCTCCCGAGAGGCCCAATCCAAACCTCAACGGTCTCTCAGCGGCTGTGGCGTGTTATCCGTATGCCCCACCCCATCGCCCACCCCTCCCCTTCTCCTCCAATGACTGTCCCAAAGACTAACACCCCCTCCCAGCATAATCACAAACATAACCCTCTCCATCGATCTCAATACCTTGCACGCCCTCGCCTGTACCTGTCGTCAAATCCGCGCCAACCTCCTCCAGTACCGCAATCGATTAGTCCAGCAAACCCTCCGCTGCTCAAACGAGCAACCCACCTCTCAGGAGCCACCAGGAGGGCAGAAATGGCAGATTCTGGGCGGAGCAGGGCACTTGGTGATCGGAAAGGTGAGCCTTTGTGCCACGGACATGGTGGCGGAGTGTAGGCGGTGCAGTCGGGTTGTTTGTCGGGTCTGTCTCCCTTTCTCCCAGCCCTCAAGTCGTAGCAGTGCTCACTGGGTATGTGTGAACAGAATTGCACACTCAAACCCCCCTCACCAACCCATCTCCCCGCCCGCCACCGCCGCCTTTGCCCCACCTGTCTCTCCGCGCCCGTCTCTGCCCTCATCCACCAAGACGGGCCCTGCATCTGCGCCACCGCCGTCCACCTCTGCGCCCCCTGCGGCACCTCCCTCGCAACCCATGACACCACATACCGCCGCGTCTGGACCTGGCGCACGCGCTACAGCACCTACCTCGGCGGGCTCGGCACGGGGATAGGAGAAGGCAACGAAGGCGTCAAATGCGCGCGCGGGAAGGAGTGTCTAGGCGCTAAGGATGTGGAGGTGGAGTTCGATTGTAGTGCACCGAGTAGTAGTAGTGGGGAGAGTAATAACAGTGAGGGTAGTGCAGCGGAGGGTGAGGGAGGGGGAACGCCGTTAATGGAGAAGGAGGAAGCGGGGTATTGGAGGCAGGAGGTGGAGGGGTTGGGAGGAATTGTGAAGAAGAAGTATCGGAAGAGGGAGAGAGTTGGGGGGACGGTGAAGGAATGGGAGGATGAGAGGGAAGGAGGCGAAGTGCTTGAGAGAGAAAAAAGGGGTGAGGAGAGGAGTTGGTGTGGGTGGTGTGGGAGGGTTGTGCTAGGCGGAAGGGATCTGGAACCAGAGAGCGAGTGAAGCGAGGAAGAGGAGTGTTAATCTCTGAAAAGTAGCTGTCTAATTTAATATATCTAGAATGTATTATGGGTGTCAGGAGCCTGTCCTCAAGGATTAATGCAGGTCCGCGAGACGAGAAAACGGATCCAATACCCAACGCTGTCTCCCGAGGTATGTGCAAAGGCCAGAATGTACAGTGATTAAGGCTAAAGAAGAATAGGAAAAGGAAGACCTGAGACAAGAAAACCATAATTCCCATACATCCCGCGATCCAGCGTCACGTAATGCCACAACACATAACCGAAAAAACAAAAGCGTTTGTACAAGTCAAAGATGAGGAGCGAAGTTGAAAATCAGGAAGAAAACACGGGGGCCGGAAAGGTGCATCGACGCAGTCTCAATCGGCCCGAATCCAGGCAAGGACCGTCTGCAGAGTAGGATCGTCTTGGAGCCAGTAGCCGGCCTGTTCGTCAGCCGTGCGAAAGTCGGTGACGATTCTATGGTCAGTGATAGCTGCAAAGTCCTGATACGAAGTCAGTATCCTTCGTCTGCTTGAAGAGTTGGAGAAATCGAACGTACATTCCTCATCATTGCGTCAGCCTGCTGGAGCTGGTGAATTTGACCATTTTTTGGCTTCTGCCCTTGAAGAATGGCATTTCGTCGATTGACCCATTTCATGGCAGCTGATGCTTTCATGAAGATTTTCTGGGCTTGGAAGCGGCGGGCACTGCCGTCGACGATCACACTGCCACCTGCATGTTAACTAAGTCCATAAAGACGGGAGATGGTGCGGACCGCTGCAATTGGCGTTTCTCTGTCTCGTTCGGACCACTGGGTGGGTAGAGCATCTCCGGTCGGTAGGCCTTGTTGAGCAGAGCACGCGCCTCTGCATGGCATTGGCGCAGGGTCGTGCAGCCCATTTCTTGATACTCGTCTTGATTAGGGTCGACCTGAAGCTGTGCAATGCGGCATTGGATGTTTTGATAATCGCTCATCAGCTCCGTGACCCTCAAGGCACGGGCTTCGTTGACTGAAGCACAGATGTCAGCATGGCTAGGAAGGCCCCTCTTGCAGGGCCATGGACATGCACGCACGTCCGTCAGCCATGAGTCTGGTCTTCGTTATAGTAACGGTCTGGGTAGGCATTGAGGGGTTGCTGTTGTTCTCACCTGGTTTTCAAGGCTTCTGTCTTTCTTGCAACGGCCCGCTGGCCATTTATGAAGACCTCCTGAGGTTCGCATTAGGCGTTCAGCCTGCCATGAAGCTTCCGTCATTCCCGTGTAAGTCTTTGAGAGAAAGCTGCGAAAAGATGGTATCGCTGGGGGATTTGGACACTGATTGGTTGTCTGTTGGGCAACGGGCCTAGCCGTAGACCGCAAGATGGTGTGGAGAGCTTCATGACAGCGTCAATGGTAGAGAATACAGAAAAGCAAAGTAGCTCAAAACGTTGTACGAAGTGTAAGCTGGAATAGCAAAAGCGATCAATGGTAGCAGAGGAGACAAGAACGAGAAAGTTCAGCCGATGCGTTTGGATAGCGTTCAGCTAAGCCACAAATTCTGCAAGCAATTATAATACTTCCGAAAGAAGTCTAGACGCATCCTAAAACTGCATAGCTCCCGAGAAATAGTGCAATAATTTATTTCTTGCCAGCACATGGAAGCTGAGCAGCAGCTAAGACAGAATCGAGTCAATAGACGCAACAATTGCAATCATTGGACAATTGTAAAGAATGAGTCCGGTCTTATTACTCTTACCTCGCGTAAAATTCCACTTGTCCACTGGATTGTCGCTGGATACTGAAGGACGTACCGACAGAAGTTATTGAGATGAGATGTGTAAGGTACCTCATGACTTATTTTGAGCTTTGAGCCGCAAGCCACGGAAATGACTGCGCCGCGCTGGTTCGCTGTCTGTCAATAGTGTCTCCATGCAGATTTGACAGCTGGATGACGGCCGGATGACCGCTGGAAGACCCAAGCTAGAAGACCTCACAAGTCTATTCGCTCTTGCAATGCTATTAACAGACCCATAAGAAGCTGGACCAGTAATCAGATCACATTCTTCGTGTCCATGCAGATAAGATAGTGGGTCGCGTGTGACGACCGTTAAGAGATCGAACTCACCATCACCCATCATTTAGCCATTGGACTCAATCCTTTTCAGAAATCGCTTGCAGTCTCTCCTCTATCTCATCCTCTGTCAGTGCTCTGAATGCCGTATCGAGTCCATCCTTGTCGCCAAGCTTAGGCCCACCCACGATACCGATTTCTAACTCGCCCTTTTTGAAATCAACACTCAGCACGGTGCTTAATGTTGATATTCCCAATTCCACAACATCTTCCCATGTGCCTTCGGCACACTCCTTATTCTTCAGCTTCTTCTCAAGGTGGTTCAATGCCTCCTGCTGCTTCGGTCCCGATGCAGTCGCTTTGTAGCCGACGTAATATCCTGCGGGATCACACTTGTATAGCTGAGGTCCAAATTCGGAGTCGACAGATATCAATGTTTGCGCAACACCCAATGGACGCATGTAGGCCTGCTATCGTCAGTAAATACTCAGCTGTTCGTCAAGCTTTCAATGTCCACCTTCTGAGTGTACACTTGGTTGATGTTCGCAAGCCTCTTTGCAAGCACATCACATGGCATCTCGTATCCATTCTTGTATCGGAACTCAGCTGCCTCACCCCTGGCTCGGTTGACTGATGCTCGTGCGTCTGCTATTGATCCTGTCATGACGCAGCCAACGGAAGGAGAGAGCTTGAATATGTGTGAGACGGATGAAGGGTCGATAAGCTTGTCCTGGAGTCACGACGTATCAGTCCGAGCTAGGACTGCGATACCTGTCTAGAATCTACTAACAGGCACTTTCTTCTGTGAGAGAACCACCGCACAATTCTTCCCCCGAACCCCTATTGATGTGATGTTTGCAGCGGTGATGGCTTTGAAGGCATATTCTGATCTCAGTGGTTAGTCCATTGTATGTTGCGGGAGGGTAGCATATTCTGGACCACAAACCAACTTGATATAATCGCCCTTGGTCTGAGAAGATGGTGATATGCCTATCGAAGCCCGCGCTGCCTGAACATCGAGCTATTAGTAGCTGTTTCTAGTGTAATGCACTCAAGCGGCAGCGGCTGCTTACCTGACATGATGCCGATTAGGAGAAGCTGTTGCTAGAAATTTAGGATGTATTGTCGAGAGTGGTTTGTAAGAATTGTGGCGTTGATGAGGGTTCCTAGTAGCAGCAAGTCGATCGAACGCGAAGCTCCCAGCTGCCTCTCATTCTTGCCAAGCCTCGGCCAAATATTTTCCCTTGTCCGGCAAGCATCTTTAAAGATTCCGAAGTGATCGATTTCAGCCAACCTTGAAGGGCCATTGCCCATGCATTACAGCAGCACTATCGTCTTATGTACCTGAGATGCCGTGGATATCGCAGACCATTGGCCATTGAACATTTGCTCGGCGTATGGCGAGCGACGAGCTTAGCAGCCCTGCGGCCAGCTAGCCAAAGTGAACAGGCATCTCGAAAAGATCTACGTCGCTGCCAATGGATCTCGCAGTCCGCCTCTCGAAGAGCCGCAACAGCAGAAGTATCGGCAATTCCAACCGCTGGTCATTGTGAAGTTTCTCCGCAAACCAAATCCATCGACGACAAAGCACCCTCAGGACTCATCAGAAATGTCAACGTTCTCAAGCTTAGATACGTCTCGTTCGAGCAGGCTCGACATGACTTGGGTGTCCAATCAAGGGAGGATTGGGAGAGAGAGAGATACGCGGATCAGATCGCAGGGCTCTTAAACACAGGGGCTAATACGCCGCCCAGGAGGCAAAATCCCAGAGCTGTGCTCTATGGAAAGAACAAGGCAGACAAAATCCTCGTTAGCCAGCTTTTGAAAGACAAGGGCCAGACCTCATATAATTGGAGAATACCGCTTTTACAATTGGAGCAGTACTACAAGACACGGGGTGGCGAGGGAACCCCTGAGAGTTATCGCCTGTTCCGCAAGATTAATTCCAATGATCTCGCTCGAGCAGTTTATACCAAACCTTATAGGAACCCGATCCTCGCACGAGACGTTCCTGAACCGACGTCCTGGTCAGAAGCATCCCTTTCCGATTACCTTGCCGACATAACAGAGTCCCAAGCTTCTCAAGCTCGAATCCCCCAGACCCTGAAGCCCCAGCATCCCGATTGGTCGAACGTCACAGATATAGCAGCTATCATTTACCACTTGTTACGCCGAAATGAGATCAGAAACTTTATGACTGTCGATGCTTGTAACATCACACTTCGCTTTTTCTACAAACATTCCATGTTCACAAGAGCTCGATCTATCTACGCAAAGATGGAGGCGATGAAGATGGAGATTCCAGCAGAAACCTTCAATATCATACTGAGGAGTGCGGCAGTCTGTCGAGACCTCCACAATTTCACCTTCCTCCTACACAATATGATACAGCGCGGCTTCCAGCCGGACGAAGTAACATGGGTGAGTTTGCTCATGGCAATTACCTCGACAGCAGTCAGGGCCGTCATTTATCACAAGATGAAGGAGAAGCATATGCTTGAGAAGCCCGGTATAGTAGCTGATGTTGCTGCGCAAATGATCCAACATGATCTGACATTCCATCTCGGGAATGGACACAACTTTGACAGTTTCCTCGATCATATGGATTCGCGCTATGGAGTGCGTTGGCTATCGACTTCTGCCGGCAATAGCCTTTTGAATGAAAGCAGCAAGCGCAGATCGGCATTGAAGACTCTGGACTTGCTTGATGGCATGAAGCTGCGTGGCTTTGTCCCAAACGAGATGTCGATGGATATCTTATTGCGCAAATGCCTAGTATTCAGGTGGTATAAGCATGCTATCGAGGTATTACATACCTTTCACGGCCAGTTTGACCTGCATCCAGGGCAATTGGTCTACGAGACACTATTCATTCAAGCCTGGAAGAACCGAATGCTCAACTTTTCCAGAGTCGTCTGGCGATTGGCTTGCATCAATGGCTTCGTGACGTTTCCGATGCGGAAGCTTGTATTTCGAAGTATATTGGCAAGCGTCTTAGAAGAAGACCCCGGACTACCGGTAACAAGTAGCGGCGGGCAGTGGGATCTAAACAGCTCACAGGGGTTCGACAAGCTTGCTGGGAAGTTTGTGATAGGAGTTCGTGAACCCCAAGAATCTGGGCTTGCCGAGCTTGGCCCAGTTACCTTGGCGCGGAAATCTGATCTCACACGACGCCAGCTCCAACAACGGCAAGTTTCTGTCCATATGAAGAGTGACTTGCTCGCAGCTCTCAAATTCCGATCGAAAGTTGGGCTGGTGGAGCTGCTGCGTCAAGCCCTAGAGTTAGACAGGCAATGGGCTCGCCAAGGGCTTTGGCGAAAGGACTCTCGGCAACCAGATCTTCGACATGGTGTGCAAGTAGAACTCCAAATGGTCAGATCTATGGCAAAGGCTTGCGAAGGAGAAGGGTCAGAATCCGAATTCCCTAACAAGGGACTTAGGCGATCGTTCGTCCGCGAGAACGGGGAGCACGCTTATACACAAGCATATCAGTCCTAAAGGACGGATGCTTATCAGGGGACCTTTTCGCATTGAAGGCGGGACCCAGGAAGCGAAAACTGCGGATCCGGTGAGAAAGGAGAAAAGGTGGTGATTCAAATGTCAAAGTCTCAAGTTTTGTACAAAAGCACTGGGTTCAGCTTGCTTTTGTACTCAGTGATATCCAATGATACGCAAAGGTGGGACTTCTACAAGATTCAACCATGCTGCGTCTCTTATAACATCAAGCTTCCTCCATCAAAATACATACGGATTAAAATCTCTAAGCTGTCATTTGCTCGCAAAAGCAGATGTGAGCTCTGCAAATTGGCGAGAGATTTCGAAAACCGCTGCAATGGAATTGGCCTTACATTATTCGGCAACCTCGTTTAATCAAGACCAATCAACAGTGTGCGTGTGGGTCGAAGGGTGGGGTATAACCGTCCAAGCCTGATCCGACAGCGCCCCCAAAATCCTTCCCAAGGAGGCTGGACTTAAGACTCTCATCTTGATACCCATTTGTTCTGCCAAGCATCTGAGGCTCAGCTCTCTCCAAAGCATGCGGTTTCAGATCGTCTTCTTACTTTCGGTCGCCACCATGCCATGTCTAGCATACCACCTCTTCAACTCTCGCGATCCAGTCGTCCGCCCAATCATTGAACAATGCCGCGCCAACACACCCAACGAGCACGAACGCTCAGCATGCTATGCCATCCTTCGCTGCGTTCTAGACAAAGTGCCAAGCGACTACACAGCACGCTGGTCAGCTGGCGCCTCGATCCTAGCCTTTATTCCCACCGTCGTGGCCCTCATGTCCAACAGCATCACCGAAATATCATCCACAGCCGATAAGTCCAGCACTCTCGCCGTAATCCTGTCCCTCTCCTCCGTCACAGCATTCATCTCAAGATTCGAAGACGCGCCCACCAGATCCTCTCATACCTTCTTCCACAACGATCACAATCGGAACACTGAGCATCTACAGAGCGCATGGACGACAATACACAGGCTCATGGTAGACAAGGAGCGAAGGAGACATAGCTCATCCTGGCGAGGGAGAAACGCGCAATGTTGCGCTTTTTGCGTGGTGCTGCTGGTCCTCGGCGCTGGTATATGGTATGAGGTGTATCAGATCAGCAAGTACGGGATACTAGTCAACGCGTGTCCGATCAAAGTCAATGTGGGGCTTTGCGTTGGGTTAAGCCAGCTACTTGCTCTTGTCAATGTGGCTTGTCGAGGTTACTTCTTTGACATCCGTAAGACCGCTTTCAGGTTTCGAAGCCTGCAGTCGAAGCCTAGCCCGAGCTTCTGTATTATACTTCGGTCACCTCGAACGACGACGTTGCGTTGGACGTTACAGACCTCGACTGCGATCGCGAGCTTTTGTTTATACACTTATGGGACGGTGATCTTGGCCAGTACTACGCTCATCCCAGCCTCGGACGCAATACGGGCGATGGTGGTATTGACAGCTAGTGCGGGGTTTGGACGATTGGTTGGCTATTGGGCGGCTTCGCCCTCGACAACGGGAAACAGGATCATTGTGGTTGATGTACCGGCTGAATACCTGGACGACTTCCAGAAGCTGGTACGGGAGAAGGCTCGAGCTAATACATAGATAAGAGATATATTCTCTCTCGAGACAGTTGTGTCTAAATAGGAAGTATAATGGATAATACAAAGACGTAAATCCAAGTCTAGAGAAGAGCACCGCCGACCTGTACCCAAACGCTGTTCATCCAAAGCACCTGAGAAGCATGACCAAAAAATCCATACGGTACATTTTCCACCAAAAACACCATCACGCCCGCAATCAAGTATCGCTCTGTACAGGACCAAAAACCAGAATCCCAACCAAGATCGCCGTTCGTGTATCCACTCAATCAGACCGGTCATCGTGAGCTCCTCGATTTCCCACCGCCGCTACCAGTCTTTGGGATTGGCTTCATATGTACCTTCCTCAAGTGCTCGGTAAGGTGATCCTTCCTCTTGAATCCGGACTCTCCTACACGGTGGCAATTCTTGCCTGGACAGTCGTACCGCTCGTTTCCGATGTTGTGCCTGTTCTGGATGTGACGGCTTAGGTCGAATTGACGTTTGCTGACATGGGTGCAGCCTGGGTGAACGCAATACCAGAGGTGTCCAGCGCTCGAGTTGGCCCTGAGCAATGCGGTGTTAACTAGAGCTCTGTTGTATATCATGTTGGTTATGATTTTAATTGTTGGTGACTCACTTAGCATTTGGATTGATACTTTTTGAAGACCCGATGGTACCACCATTGATCACCTCAATACCATCGAAGTTCTCCCCATCTAATGGCGAGCTTGCGTTCGTATAATTCGACCGATGGCTGGAGTTGTTTGAGAGGTAGGACGACCCGCTGGAGTTGGATCGACCACGTTCCATGCTACTGTAGTTGGGAGGGGCGTCATAGGTTGAAGAGCCGTAGGCTTGCGGTTGCTGGTATTGCCAGGCGGAATATTGTTGTGATGGGAGGTCGTGGTAATCAAAATTGCCCTGCACAATGATGTTAGATGTGCAGACCTGGATGGCAGTATAGCGCAGAGCGTACAAAGTCATTGTAGTGGCCAGTCGACATCTTGAGAGCTTGGGTAGATGTGGTGATGGAAAGTGCAGTAGCGTTCGGAGAATTGGTATATCATAGATTTCCGTAAGGGATGTCTTCGCTTGAACGGATTGAAGGTAATCCTTTATATATTTATGGTAGAATGGTGTCGTGGTAGAGAACCAGTGACAGGAACAGAAGCTTTGTATTTATCCAAGTTCAAGGCAGGAGCAACAGTACATGAATTTTGTCTTTGAACTTTGATATAAAATATCGCAGACAAGATGAAGTGAAGCAAAATTTGAGGCCAAATTATTCGGGTGTCTTCTGCCTTAAAATCAAACAGTACATTTGCCTGTTTCTTGAGCATTGGAAAAACATTGATGTTGCACAACGAATATACAAAGTCATTGTTCCTGGCAGGGGCGTTGCTCACCGAACAAGCGCCTCACCGAGCCCCAATCCGGTGTGCTCCAAATGATCATTCGGTAAGCACGTGAAGGAATCACACACAAAATCATCACAAATCAACTATCAAATCTTCAAGAACGCTGCAAGCACTGCACGAATACCGTTTACCGCAGTCAAATAGGCGCATCGGAACCTCATCCTATTGCTTGCCCCGGAAGGACAGCGGTCGTGGCCGCAAGCTACCATAGCCCTTCACCGGTCCCGCAGATGTGGTCAAGCCTCACATCTGGACATCATTGCGAATCCCATTGGCAGCCTCGTGGTACTACGGCGCCACCCGTTGGCATGTCAGTCATGAAAAGCCACGTGAGATAGGACGACGGCCTGCGGGTAAATGTGCCATCAAGGCTTCCAGAAGGGTTTAAGATGGCGTTTCCACCCCTGTATCGATCCGTGGACATAACGATGATTGACCTTTGGATCTTTGGTCAGTTGCATCCAATTGGAGCAAGTATCAAGGGCTGAGTCTTTGCTTTGGTTCATGTGTGTTGGCTGCGTGACAGAATGCGAACTGCGAGGTTAGAAATGCCTTAGTTGGCCATGAAGTGTGGTCCATTTTCGTCCAATTACAAGTAGTCGATGGACATGATTGAGGATGCATGCGGGCAGGACGCAGTGGCTGACTCAGTCAAGCCGGCGGCAATGAGGAAATGCTCAGCTGGGTATGGCAGTGCGTGGTAGTAACAGCTTTCGGCCCGTAGAATAGTGCGTGTTCCAGTCTTCTTCCGGTGGGTCTATGTGTTAGCCTCGTCGATGCCTTCGAAAACTGCGGCTCCACGGCAACGAGGAAGAGGACTTCAAAAAACGCTATCACTAACAAGGCGCAGGACAGCCAGGCGTCTTATCGTGCTTGCTCTCTCGGCCGTAGCCTGAACGTGAATCGAGCTCGAATGTTGGATTAGTCTGTAAGGCTAGCATGGCGCAGCGAAGCACATTCAGACTCGCACTCTGAAATACACTCACCAGCCATACCTTTCATCACACACCTTCAAAGGCTCAATCTTAACCTCGAGAAACCATCAGCAGAAGCCAGAAACTACCGTTGCACGGCCATAGCACGGCCACGGCCAAGCAAGAATGGGCCACAACGACGCACTTGGCGGCCGAATCGTGCGATGGCATGGGACGCTGAGCCTGGGGGGCAGAAAGCGAAAGAAGGCAAAAACCGGGCGTACAGCCCCCTTTATTCAAGAGGACTGATCATGTGATCATTTAGGACATTTACACAAGAATTCGTGTTGGTGGAAATGGTAAGGCTGTAGTGGGCGTTGTCGCAGGTTGAACATCTTAGCGCGTCAGCATTTACGCCTGGTTTTGCCTTGTTCAACCCTATGCGATCCTACCAAAGAGTGGGGCCGTGTAGAATCCAGTCCGTATGCTGATCTGGCCTGTAAAGCGTCGCGCAAGCTCTGTGTTACAGATGTAGAGGTAGTTTAAGGAGAGCCATCAAAGCGTTGTGTGTGCGCACCTTCCTAATGCAGAAATGAGGGTCTGCTTGTCAGCCTATTCTAGCTGTTTTGTGAGAGTGAGCATTACGCATGGGGCTAAGTCAGTCAACGCTGTCAATGAGCAGCACAGGACTGAATCAAGGGGAAAGAGAAATTTGATGATGGGAATGCGCAACTATTCGTAGTGATGAGAGGTGACCATAAGTGCTCGCACTGCCTTGGCAGCAGCCTAACGCTAGTCCGCCGCTAAGCCCAAGATTGTACAAAAATTAACAGCTGCACCAAACGCATGCATTGCTGCCCAACCAACCTCATGACTGTGACCCTCACAGATCATCCTCTAAAAACTTGTATGCAAATTTGAAGTCTCCTTTTCGCCGATTCATCCTATTGAAGGAAGGAAGCTTTAGTATTGGGCGCCTTCCAAGAACAGGGTGGGAAGATTGTATGATGGATAAGGCTTACCATGTGCTCTCGTAGTCGAAAAACCGATACGTGCCTTGCTCATACTCTTCTGTTATCGTCTTTGGCTCCTCATGTCGCTGGAACCATGTTTGATACTGCTTGTGAAACCTCCAGCTCTGGCTCTTGAGCGCCTTTGCCGCCATATATTGTTGATATGTGTTTTGTCGATAGTAGAATATGTAGAATAAGGTATCCGTATCAATCTTGCTATAGAAGCTAGGATCATCAGAACTGGGAAATGGCTCTTGTGGGTAGTAAGATGGCGTGTTGTATTTGGTGTCTGGCCGGTAGTGCCTAGGCTTCTCCGCATCCAAGTAATCTGGTCGACTTGCGTGAGACGCTGCAAGTAGCCTTTGTACCAAGGGTGAGTCAGATGCTGGTGACCGGTTCTTTGTAACTTCAAACGACTGTAGCAGATCCTGTAGACCGGGTGGTAGATGATATACAGACTCTTCTTCTTGCCTTGGTGGTTCACCATTTGTCTGCTCCGCAATTGGCGGCTTCGGTTGTGCTGGAGCTGTTGGAGCCTCTGTTGGTGTCGGTAGAGGTACTTCCTTCGCAATTGGCTGAGCTGGTGGTTGCACTTTCGAGGCTGAGGGCGTCTGTGAGTGGTCAATGGTATCGGCCATGGCTGGAGGAGGAGCGCTGCGAGCAATGTTTGCTGGAGCCGCGGGACTTGTGTGATTGAGTACCGGAGATTTCGGTTGATGATAATCCGAAGCCTGCGTACTTGGAGGGATTTCCACAGTTGTCGTCACGGGTATCGCAGGCTTCTCAGAGGGCGTAGGACCACTGCTTGCTGGTACCGATGATACTGCACTAGGTGAAGTCGTTGCACTGCTCTTCTGGGTGGGCGGAACAGCGAACAGACCAGGTGGTGCACTTGGGGTCGATGCGGCAGCTGATCCTGGTGGTGGAGGTAAGGGAGCTATCCCAACAGTCGATTTGTCATTCGCTGCTGCAGCTGCCGCTGCCGAGGCATACTTCAGCGTCTCACCAGGCGCCCTGGTCGGTAGAGGTGCAGGCTTCATAGTATTGTTTGTAGTACCATTCGTCGTGGTGGCTAGGGGCGTATGGAGGGTAGCTAGGGCAGGTAGCGGTGATTTCAACTGGTTCGATGGTCTTCGTACGCCTGTGCCTTGAGGTTCAGACACTGAAGTTGACTTCGGTTTGCCGCCTCCTGAAGGGCCTCGCCCATCTATTGTTTCTGATAGATCATCTGCTATTGATTGCGCATCTTGTGATGAGACTCGGTCGTTATCAATGTTCAAGCCATAGCCTCCCTCGTCCTCTTCCAAATTCAGCTCATCGTAGAGTGCATCGTCTTCTTGGAAATCAACCGCTTGGTTCTCATCCACGTAGTACTTAATGTTGTCTTCCAACTGCTGGACTTGTTCGGTTTCTACATTGCCGTTCTGAAGTAATCGATTTAACAATTCCAGTTTCCCTATATGGAATTTATGTCGTTCTGTAGACCTGCTTATTTCAGATAATCGATCTGCTTTGCTGGTATCCTTTTTCCCTTTCTTCACTGTCGCTTGCAAAGCCTCTTCTTCCGCCTCCAAAGCCTCGATTTGTCGCTCCAGCTCGTCAACCATGTTTGTGAGAAATACGCAGGCGTCATCTCTTGCCTTTTCCGCAGGATCCAGCTTTGCGGCAGCCTGTAGACCTTCCTTTGAGAAAGCCTTCGTTTTCATCTCCTTCTCGACGGCCTTGAACTTTTCCATTTGCTGCAACAATAGCCATCATCAGCACCAAATGCATCTTCAGGAAGAATACTTCCTCATCAAGCGACACATACGTTCTCAATGGCTTTCCGCTGCTCCATGAGCGGCTTCTTGTCTTTGATCTCATTGCCTGCGGCCCATGATTTTATCTGGTCTCTATGCCGTTGGAGCTTCTTGATCTCTCTCTTGAGAGCGTCCTCCAGCTTGTCCTTCTGTGAGGCATTGGTGGCCTGTTGTATTTTGTCGAATATGCTCTCGAATGTCTGAATACCCTCTGCAACCTTCTTGAAAGTCTTGTCGATCTCCTGCTGCAATTTTCGCTGCGCCATGGCCTGTGATGAGGAAGTGAGGAGGGAGAGAGGTTTGCAGTATTGAGAGTCAAGGCCGATGCGACTGGACAATGCCGTCGTCGAGCTGACTTTGAGCTATATTCCTGAGGCTGAGGGGGAGTCGAAGTTTTCAGTGAGAAAGGCATAAAGTGGAGGGTATGAATGCTGGTAGCGCCAAATGGTATCCCGGTCACTTGTTGTTGTGTCAATGTTCCTGCAAGTGTCGAACCTCTTCCTCATCTGACAGGTCAGCATGAAACGCGCAAGGCGCGGCTGGGCTAGGATAAAAGTTTAGCCGTTTCCCGGGGTGATATCCTACTATTGCTACCACCTCCATTCGTTGCTGAGTTATGCCAGTCTTGCTTCTTGAAATAAATCGGTGCTGCGGGCTGGTAATAGTACATGATCGCAGTGCGAGATCTGCCTACTCTGACGTTCACATGAAAAACCCCTTCTCTACTGCATGTATTTTGTAAAGAACAATTACTGTTCTTGTGTTGTTCAAAAATATATCCATATCATCACTTCTCTACCTATTTGAGTTACTAGCTGCTCCATGCAAGAATGAAGGGTATCCTCGATAGATTTGCTTGAGAATGATATCAGATGCTAAATTCAACAGCCATTCTCCAACGAGTCGCATCTGCTTCGGTAACCGTTGATAATCATCTTGTATCCTCTATTGAGAAAGGTGTACTTGTTTTTGCTGCTGTAGCTGCCGATGATACCCGGAAAGAGGTCGAGTCTATGGCGTCAAAGGTGTTGAAGATGAAATTGTGGCCTGACGAGTCAGGAGCAACGGTGTGTTCTAAGTAGTACTACGAACGCCTATCGGGACATCGCTTATATTTCCGCAGAAGTGGAATCATAATGTTCAAGATATCAAGGGGGAGGTGCTTTGTGGTAGGTCCATATAAGCTCAAGCAGCTGCCCTCCTTAATTCCCTTTTCAGTATCCCAATTCACGTTGTTGGCCTCAACCAAGAAAGGCAACAAGCCAGACTTTCATGGTGCAGCTGGACCAGATCTAGCTCGAGAATTGTACGACCACTTCTACGCCAAAGTGCAAGAGCTGTATGATATCCAGAAGGTCAAAAATGGCGTTTTCCAAGCGATGATGGAAGGTAGATGTTTACTGTAGTCAATATTCCTTCACCGGCTTACGCTATGGCAGTCAATAGCCAGAATTCAGGACCTGTGAGTGTGGATTACACCAGTCGCGACGAAGCGGTACCAATCAGCTTCCTCTAAAAGTCAAAACGTCACCGAAGTCTACTAACTGTTCCGATTCAGGTCACTATTGAGATTGAGACCAACCCGCCCAAGGCCCATGAGGCGACCAAAAAGACTGAAGACTCGGCTGAAAAGGAAGAGCGGGAAGTTGCGCAAAGTTTCCAGATACCAGCAGAGTTACTAGACTAGCGAGAAGTCTGTAACAACATGTTTGATGGGTATATAGTGATTCCCAGTCAAGATCTCGCCTTAGAAATCATGCAATATTCCAGCATGTTTTGTTCTATGCGACAGCCTTTAGAGTCCATAGAAGCTGCTGGAAAACACTCGGAAAATGGTCGGAATTAGCTCCGCACCCTGTTTACTCATTTATGTCTTGTAGAAAATTTCACAAACACATCAATCTTCTACCAGGTGCATACGCACTCTCGACTAGATATCAATTGTGTCTACTGCGCTATCATAGATCACTAATATGGCTTCAGAAAAGTCAAGTATGCTCGAAGATCACCCAGCCTAGCCACAGACGACCAACTAAATTCTACCAGGTCGGAGCTATGTCTTCTTTGACATAGAGATTGGCCAACAGAAAGAAGGCAGAGCCATCTTTGAATTGGTATGTCTCTGAGATCTCCAATCCTTGACCAGGACTCCTCCCCAATCATAAGAGGTTCACATGTTTTCACCTTGGCCATATTGCTAATAATCATGTAGTACGATGACGGTCAGTATTCACCGAGGCACAGTCCAGGCGACCTCTTTTAATGTCTACTAGTCGTTCCCAAAACCACAGAAAACTTCCGCTGCCTTTGTACAGGAGAGAAGGGCATAGGGAAATCTGGCAAACCATTGAGCTACAAAGGTTTGTCCAACTGATTTTACCGTCTTCTTTACAGTATCTGAGCGGAAACGCAGGCTCTGGTTTCCATCGGGTCATCAAGGGGTTCATGATCCAAGGGGGCGACTTTACAGCTGGCAATGGCACTGGTGGAGAGTCAATCTACGGAGAGAAGTTCTCGGACGAGAACTTCGAGCTTAAGCACACCAAGCCATTCTTGCTTTCAATGGCAAACGCTGGACCAGGTAGGCCTCTTTTCAGCGTTTTCATGCCTGGGACTTGAGCTTATATGTCGGTAGGAACCAATGGATCTCAATTCTTCGTGACAACAATGCCAACTCCTCACCTTGATGGCAAGCATGTAAGATCAACATTATCTCTCACTACATACTTCGTCTCTGAGCAAGAATGTCGTTTAGGTAGTCTTTGGAGAACTCAAGGAAGGCAAGAGCCTGATTCGGAAAATTGAGAACCTCACAACACAGAGTGACAAGCCTACAAAAGATGTCACTATCGTTGGTAAGTCATCGTTCAAATCGTCGCTTCTCCACTTACCCTACCCGTAACTCACATTTCAATAGACTGCGGTCAGCTATCTGCAGAGGAGGCTCTCAAGAGTACGAAAAAGGAGCCAGACAGCACAGGTGACATCTACGAAGACTTCCCTGACGATCAAAGCGAAGAGTTCAAAGGTCCACAGATCCTTGAGATCGCTACTCATCTCAAGGACTACGGTAACAAAGCGTTCAAATCCGGCGATCTCACCCTTGCGCTGGAGAAGTATCAGAAAGGCCTACGCTATCTCAACGAGTACCCTGAAGCTTTGCCCGACGACCCTGCGGGGCTGTCTAAGGAGCTGACGCACCTTCGCTTTACCCTGCATTCTAATTCGTCGCTGCTCCAGATCAAGCTCAAGTCCTTCAAAGAGGCTAAAAAGGAGGCAGACGATGCGTTGGAGCTTGACCAAGTTTCTAATCAGGATAGGGCAAAGGCGTCTTATCGCAAAGCTCTTGCTCTTCTTGGGCTTAAGGACGACGAAGAAGCCGTCAAGAATTTGGAAGAGGCGCAGAAGTTGGCTCCGGGCGATGCTACCATTACCAAGGAGCTCGGAGCGGCGAAGCAGAAAGCCGCAGAGCACGCGAAGAGGGAAAAGGCGGCGTATAAAAGATTCTTCGAGTAGGGGACTTAAATTTAGATCTTGCAGACGATAGCCTAGGTCGGGATATATTGTTTGCTTGAAGAATGCTGACTATGACTGACTATGAGGAACCATGGATAATACAAGAGGAAACACGTGAAATATGTTCACACACGATGATCCATAGAGCTAGAAAACCATGAATAATGATATGTACATCCAAAGCCTCGCTTCGAACATGCAATAATGCTCCTCGCCATGCAGCCTTAGTATGCACAGATGCTGATAGGTGTACCGCGGTCACACGCCTCGCAACCATTTCTCTGTGAACACTGGCTTCCCAATGCGCTACACCACGACATTCTTGCCCTTTAGATAGTACAACGAAAGCCATGGTGGTTCTCGGTCTCTGCCCACAGCAGGTTGTCGTATTTTTCCTCTCAGCCCCCTACTCATCCCTCCCCCACATCTCCCTCCTCTTGGTCCTGTCCTCCCTCGCATATCTCCGTTTTCTCCCCCACCGCTCCTTAATCTGCTCCAGCGCCTTCTCCTCCTGCCGCGCCTTCTCATCATTAGGAGCAACCATACCCGCGAAAAATTGACTACAGCCAAATTTTTCTGCCAACTTTGACCTGCTCCACTTGACGGGATCCTCCGCTCTCAGTCTTCTTATCTCTTCGAATTCCTTTTCCCCCAGATGGTACTTCTTTTCGTAGGGTTTGTGGTTTTTTATGTAGGGAGGTAAACGACGGTCTGGAGATTCGTAGGGGTTCGCGTGACTGTGCGATTGAGCGAGGAGCTTTCGGCGTGGGTCATTGGGTGGGAGGAAGGCTGGAGGCGTGTGGTATGGCGAGGGCGCGGAGGATGGAGGATTGAAAACAATATGATCGTTCAGTTGGTCTGGTAGTATAGAGGAGGTGAAAGATGGGTCGGGTTTTGTTCGAAGCCGTTTAGTAGATCGGCGCGCAGAGGACTCGTGACGGCGGGAAGTGTACGGTATGAGTCCCGCGAGGGAAGGAAAGAGGAAAGGGAGGTTAGCTGGTGGTCGACGAGGGAGGAAGAGGGGCATGTCGCCCATACAATGGAGTTGTTATCGAGCAAGTCTTCTTGAGCTTCAACTTTTTGAGCCTTTGTAATAGGACGCGCTTAGGGCTTGGCTATGCGACCATTCCTCATCTGGTGCACTATTCACATCGCGTCTGTTGGAGACTTTGCGCGTTGAAGCAATTGAAGCTAAACTTTGCTTCGAACAATGCGCATATGGGTGACGAAAAGTCGCAGCGCCTTGACGACGCACTGTCATCCCTTGTCGGTCAGCTGATACCTACCTTACAAGACGAAGATGAAGCTACAGTCGAGGAGAGGCGTGAAGATGCCCTTCATTTGGCTAGGAGCATCATTGACGGGTGGGCGATTCGCATACAATTCCATAAGCTTTCGCTGACTCCAAGCGCCAGCCATGGCAGTCCAGCAGTTGTATCGGACGTCAATCATGCCGCCGACTTGATCAAGAAGAAGCGTGAGAGCCGCTGCCCCAAATGCCCCACCTTGACACAGTAAAGCTGATATGGAAAAGTGCTGCGCGATAACAATCCCCCTGATAAAGCCGTCCAATTTTCGAATCTCTATGCCAGACTCCTCACTCAACCCGTGCTGTCTCAGAAGTGGTCAATCTTGTACCTCCTGCATCAACTAGCAGACTCAGACCCTAATGGCCAAGACCAACAATCAGATGGCGTACAACCATTTGTCACAGGTCGGCGACAGAGTAGTAGAGAGCCAGATATAGGGAGTGATGGTCAAGATGCTCAAGTTTTCAAGGACGCCTTTGCCTCCGCAGGACTCCCAAGATTACCACTTCGTGAAAGCCAGCCCAGAGTCGGATCGCAGGACAGGGGACCAACCGAGCGAAGGAGCAACACCCGGAACAACAAGCAGACCGAGGTGGCTCAAGATGGGGAATCCGAACACGACAAGACCTACTTGTCAGCGCCATCTGAAGCAGCACTTCTACGAGACCTGCCTTTCACCCTCCAAGGATTGTCATCAACCAATCTACCTTTCTCTTCTTTGACTACTCTCGATCTCCCCAGCAAGCTTCCTCTGCCGCTCATGTCGTTACTCCATACATTAGCAGAGCCCTCGCTCCTATATCGAAGCCTTTCCGAGTTCGTGCAATCTCGCGATGAAGGGTTGATAGGCCAGAGCTTGCGGTCTGCAATTGGTAATGAGCTACGTTCTTACCTTGGCTTGATTGCAACACTAGAGGGCGAGATTCGACGAGCTGTTTCATCTCTAGACAGCAATGAGCAGAAAGGAGCGATTGGCAAGACTGGGGTCACTCTCAAGCGATGCATTATCTGGACGAGAGAGGCTACTATGGGTTTACGACTGATGAGTTTGATGGTTGAGGAGTCCAAGAGCAAAAAAGGTGGGCAGCTGATCTCCATGATTCATGCTTTCTCGACTTCTCACGGTGATCCTTTTGTTGGTGCCTTTGCAGAGCGCATATTATCTCATGTGACGCGACCTTTCTATGACATGCTGCGGCAATGGATTTACGATGGAGAGTTATCTGATCCCTACCACGAGTTCTTTGTTATCGAGCATGTTTCTCAAGAGCCAGGCGAGGATCCTCGACGGGCTCCAGCAACAAGCGTATGGGAGGAAAAGTATAAGTTGGATGAGGGTATGATTCCGAGTATCATCACCGAGGAGTTTGCAAGAAAGATCTTTCTTATTGGCAAAAGTTTGAACTTCATTCGATACGGCTGCGGTGACTCCGCATGGGTAGAAGCGTACTGCAAAGAGGCTTCCCGAGAGCTGAGGTATGGGGACACCGCAACACTCGAAGCTTCGATCGATAAGGCATACAAAGCCACAATGGCCCGCCTCATATACTTGATGGACGACAAATTCCAATTGTTCGAACATCTCAACGCCTTGAAACGATACCTCCTCCTCGGTCAAGGCGACTTTATCGCTCTTCTCATGGAATCCCTTTCTACTAATCTCGACAGACCAGCAGGCAGCCAATACCGACATACCTTGACGGCCCAATTGGAGCACGCAATCCGCGGTTCTAACGCCCAATTTGACTCTCCCGACATCCTCCGTCGTCTCGACGCTCGTCTCACAGAGATGGAGAAAGGAGACACAGGCTGGGATGTCTTCACCCTCGAATATAAAGTCGACGCCCCGGTCGATGTCATAATTACACCCTGGGCGAATCGGCAGTACCTAAAAATATTTAACCTCCTCTGGCGCGTCAAACGGGTCGAGTTTGCCCTCGGTAGCACATGGCGGCGCTGTATGACCGGTGCGCGCGGTGTTCTCGCCGTCGTCGACGCGAAGATGGACAAAGATTGGAAAACAGCCCGCTGTTGCATCGCCGAAATGATCCATTTCGTAAACCAACTACAGTACTATATCCTCTTCGAAGTTATCGAAGCCTCCTGGGACCAACTCCAAGCTGCTATGCACAAGCAAGATTGCACGCTAGATGATCTGATAGAAGCACATACTAAATACCTCAAAGCCATCACACATAAAGGCCTCCTAGGCTCGACCCGCCATAACAACACCACAGGCCACCGCGAAGACGTTTTCACAGCTCAGCTGCACGAACTGCTGAAATTAATGCTCGCATACAAAGAAGCAGTCGATGGCCTCTACTCCTTCTCCGTCGCTGAGTTCACCCGCCGTCAGGAAGTTGCTGCGAAAATCGAAACGCGGACTGCGCAGGGAAAATGGGGTCTAACGGAGAAAGATGACGATGACCTCAACTCCCCTAACCCATTCAGCTCTAATAAAATTAAAGCTTCCGAACGCGCTGGGGCAAACTCGCCGTTCCCCATCAGTGGTCTCAATCTCAGCGGCGACGATGCTATGCTGCCTGCCCTGCGCAAGCGCCTGCAGGACCTCTCAGCCGATTTCAAAACGCGTGTCAACAATCTGCTAGGCGATTTGATAGTGCAGCCGGACGTGGATATGAAATTTCTGGCTGTGGTGATGAACTTCAATGATGTTTATACGCCGCGGAAGAGGCGGCGGGATCACCACAAGGGTGGCGAGAAGAGGACGCCTGTGCAGGGCGGAGAGACGAGTAAGAGGGACGGTGGAGGGGGAGTTGGAGGAGGGAGCAGGGTAGTATCGGCTGCGGAAACTGGGAAGGGGAAGGAAAGGGAAAAGGAGAACGGGAAGCCAAGTGGAGCGGTGGGAGCGGCGAGTAAGCTCGCTGAAAGGAGTACAAGGGTTCCTACGAAATGATTGAAACATGGATAGAAAAGCGATGGCGCTTCAGGAGAGGCGTTGTTGGCGTTGAGGCTGTGCAAAGACCTGAACCCATCGTGTCAAGGGTCACGAGGGGACAATATGATGTGGAAGATACTTCCATGAGAGATCTGATCGACGTAGATATGAATGATTCGTTGCAAGGGTGTTTTCCGGCCTAGTCGCTTCTGACTGACCACCTCAGTCAGAGTCCGAATGTGATACATCACTCGAGCTACTCCCCGAACTTGAGTCCGAGCCAAACTCAGAGCCAGAATTCGAGCTCTCCCTGTTGGTCAGCTTCTTGCCATTCGCTTGCTGCTTTGTTGCCCCATGTGACTTCCTCTTTTCTTCCTCGCTGTCATCGGTGCTGCTACTGCTGCTCTCACTGCTACTGTCATCATCCGGCACACCCGTCGTCCTCCTCTTCCGCTTCCGCTTGCGCTTCCTCTTCCCTTGCGTACTATTGACTGATTGCTTTCCCTCCACAGGTCTCGCCGTATTCACTTCGTTCGCTCCGTTCACCGTTTGGGGCCCATCATCTCCAAAAACAATCTTCTTCGCCAAGCTGCCCTTGGCAATCCCCGTCCCACTAATCGTCTCAACCCCACCCATGCCCTTACTCTGGATAGTCGGCGGTGCCACATATGGCCTGAAGATCGCAGATCGAGGCAGCGCGACTACATCTTCAACCATCTCTTCCTCCTCGCCAACGCCCCAGAGTACGACTTCTGCTCTCCGCCTCTTGCGAACGCGTTGCTCCCACTCTTGTTTTTCGCCGTATAATTCCCATTCTTGTTCCTCGCGCTCGTCTTCTTTAGCTTTTAGCTCAGCTTTCATGCGCGCAACAGCGGCATCGTAGTCGCGCTTGCGCCGCGCTTTACACTGCTCATGAGTCTCTTGGTCCATTTTCTCGCCTTCTTCAGGTTCGGATGCGAGCCACTTTTGATCCTCTTCGCGAATGGTAAGGGCTTCGGTTCGGATGCGTGAGCGTGCGGAAGTGCCTTTGAGGCCTTTGAGGTAGCTGACGATGGCGGGATCGTGAGACGACGGGATGTGGGTGAGGGAGAAGAGGTGTTTGAGGAGGTGGTTCTGGTGGGGTTTTGAGAATTTCCAATTAGAGATGTCTGTGTGGTAGGTCTTGAGGTATAGTAATGCTGGGTGGTCTGTTTTAGTATAATCGGAGGAAGATGAGGGCTTTGAGGACTTGGTTGTGGATTTATCTTTCTTTTTCCTCCTCACTTTCGGCTTCTTGGACTTCCTGGCCTCTGGCTTCAACGGTAAAGCTGATGTGAGTGAATCTGATGGTGGAGAGGACTGGCGGACTGAGGGCGGTGTGATTGGTTTGAGAGCTGAGCTGACACTTGAGGGGTCGAAGGAGGGATCAATAGCTATTTGTTCCTCCACCCACTTCTTGTAGACTTGCTTGACGCCTTCTCCGTCCTCGGTTTTGGCTTCAGGCGCAAAGGATACAGACTTGCGCTTGCGGGAGGGAGTCGTCTGTTGTGCTAATGGGGAAGATTGCTTGTCGTCACTCTGCGCCACGGGACTCGGGTCACTATTCACTATCATGCGGGGTGATTCGTTTTCGTGCTTTGATTTCGACTTCTTGGGTACTCTCGTGAGCCTTTCCGCATCTGTGGTCTCAACGGCGATCTCGCTGTCGGCCGAACTCTTCCTCTTCTTGCCATTAGATGTTGCTTGACTATGAATCTCGTTGACTCCGTCTGGCTCTTCTTTTGCGAATTTGAGCTTCAGTCCTAGCTTTTTCCAGGCGGGTACATGTTTCAGAGCTGACTCGGAGATGGGGGCCATTGATGGAGTAGATTGTCTTGCTGGCCATGTAGCAGAGACCCCGGCATAATTCTTCTGCTTCCTGGTATCTGATTGCCTGTACTGGAGAAAAATCATCAATTGTCAGAGAAGATGGGGTGCTCTTTTGAGCCTGTGCTTAGCGTGGGCCAAAGTTTTGATACCTTGAGGTAACGTAGGCGGTGATCTTCCGTACTCGAAGCCCTACATTTCTAGCCCTAAGTTTTTCTTCATACTGCCCAGGCGCCGCCATTAAGACAAGTGAATCAGACAGTCGTTGTGTAATATGTATCTACTGGGAGAGACCCATGGTTGGAACGTCATTACCAAGGGACCCCCCTCCTATGTTGGGCTGCTCATTTCATCTATGCATATGCCGCTCCAACGCCCAAAATCCCGCTCTAACGCCTATGCATGGACGCGTTCTGGACGTCCTACCGACCAATGACCCTTTCGTACTGCTCGTGCTTCACTGTCCCTCCACTCATAGACGTCCTCACATTTCTCTTGAAACCTTCTCGGTTCGAACGTAGATCTTCTGCTGCTTCTTTGTTCAGAGGATCCGAGGCGTTGGGCTCGAGGAAGAGGAACTGTAGACCACGACCATTAGCAAAGATCTCAAACAACTCGTTCTACCCTCGTAGACCAGGACGATCATGGGTAGCCCAATCCAGTGGTATAACATACCTGCAACCCGACAATAACAGCATTCAAATTTAGCACGGGCTTCCAATCCTCCCTCAAAATATTCAAGCACACATTTCCCTCCAAATCAATATTCGGATGATAGATCTTCTGCGTGCACTTCACTTTAGGCGGGTCATGCGGGAAATTCTGATTGATAGCGAAGTTGAAATAGAATGCACCGCCCTTGTACATTCCTTCGTCCGGCTCGATCGTGAGAGTGAAGTTGAGGATGTCGTCGGGGTTGGGGAAGGCGGTTTTCATAGTGCGGCCGAGTGTGCCTTCGAGTTCTGCCAGATCTGGGAGGGGGAGGGATGGTTAGCTGGGGCGTTCTCTGGGAAGCCTACGGGGAGGGCGGGGGAAGGGCGAGAGCGGTATACCTTTCTGTACCCGTAGTTGCGCTGCTGTGACCTTCTTCTTCTTTGTGCCTGCAGCTCCTTCGGCGTTTGCATCCTTCTGTTGCTGTTGTTTCTGTGGGCGAATGTCAGCCTGATTTCGTAGAGCTGGCACTGATAACGGTGATGCAGAGCCCACGGTAGCTGAAACTCACCATAGACCATATCTTCAGCATCTTGACGGTTTCGTGTAAATACAACTAGAGCGGAAGCTTGAATGATGTTTCAGAGGTTCTGGTCTTCGTGTTAACCAAGCAGACAGATATTCAAATCTGTGACGTTTGGGTTGCTTCCTTTGGGGGAGAGAAAAGCAAAATTAAAAATAGGTTTGAATATTAGGCAGACATTATTAGAGTACTAGAGACTTGTGAGGAAGAGCAACAGCGTGAATTTACTATGAGTGTTTGGGCTTGTTAAAGTGAAGGTTACAAGCTTAGGTAGTTGCTAGAAGCAGTGGTCCGCCACGCAAGATTGCACAAGTCATTAAAATGTTATATGACATTCGTACAAACTCTCGCTTAGTAGCTCGCTGTCCCTTGATAAGGTGCACGATGGTATTTACTTCATCTTGCAGAGGCTTTGATGACCACGCAAGCCTATTTTACAAATCCTCACGCAAGTATAGGCAACGCTGAAGTCGCAACCCGAAACGATAGACCCCAGCAATACTCGCTGATCGTGAATGGCATTCTTCATCTCCTGTTGAAGCAGCATAGCAAGCCTGACTTGCCCAAGAACCAGCAGCATCCGATGAAACGGATCAAAGACAAACCAGCCGTAGCCCACAACAAGGCCTGGAAGAAATGCTGGGTTCTGTTATTTGCGTTGCTCTAAAATGCACGTCAGCAATTCCATTGTTTATAAGTATGGTAAAGGCTCCTCACTGATATTCCGAACTTATCAACGCTATCCTGTGTGATGACGATTGCAAGCGTAGCATTCGAGAAAATCCATGCCGTGACCAATTTAGTTCTGAAGCTCTTGTACGAATCCTCTAAAGTCTTCTTCTCATTGACCACAGGCTCAATGTACGGAGTTAGAGCGCGCTTGACAGTGATCTCGAATTGGCTGTCGATATCGGCCTGAGGCTTATCTGGCTCTTCGATGACTGCTGCTTTTCCATCTCCCGTCTTGGTAGTCTGCGCTGAAGGTAGAACATCTGCTTTGTCCGATCCTTTGGTTCCCCACGACACGTCATGCCAGTTGCTGAAAGCATAGACGTTGAGAATGTTGACGTAAGAAGACATTGTTAGGAGGTACTGCGGGAACGAGGTAAACATGTGCCACGGGTCCAGGTACATGAATGAGGCCACGAAGTACAGTCCAAAAGTAGCTGCCAAAGCAATGAGAATGATTCCCGAACTCTTCGAAGAGAAGAAAGTTCGGAAGAAATCATCGAGTCCGTGCTTGGTGTCAATGCCTTCTTCCGCATGACCACTGAAAGCTCGAACGACTAAGAACAAGGATAGTACGACTAGGTAAGCTTGAATGATACCGAATACGCAGAACGAGGCAACGTAGGTCCATCTCGATCTAGGGGTCATCGTCAACACATGAATGGATTGTAGGAGTATATATGGCTTACCCTTTTGGTCGATTACCCAAGGCAAGAATGAATTGCAGGAGGAGGAATGCGAGATAGATATACTTCAACACTGTATTGAGGATTCCGGTAGCCAGATTGCCGAAGGGGAATGCTCTATTCCCATTAGCCTGTCCGGGGGTTCCAACAAGATCCATGATAACGCTGGTGGTAAGCCAAAATGCAGCTAATACTTGCGTTAGCCCCGAGATCAATGGCCAGTGAAAGAGCTGACTCACCCAGCGAAAACCATGCCAGAATCACAGAGAAAATGTTGTACAGGAGTTGAAGATGGAAGAAGAACATGCGCACGAGGTTGTGACTGCTTTTGTACATCCTCCCGAAATGCATGAGTGAGTAAATACTGGCCGCAAACGAGCCATTCAGCCATCTTCGTCGTTGGCCGATAAATTCTGGGGCTCCCTCCGGGACATCAGTTTCTCCTTTTGAGGCCTTGACATAGGTCAAGTGCCACTTTGATCCAGCTTTGGCAACAAGTTCGAAACATAGAATTCTGTCCTCGGCCAAGAACATGTTCTTCTTGAAGATGTTCATGTTTTCGATACCCTTACCAGCATTCAACTTCGAGGCGGTGTGGTCACCGTGGAAGTATTGGGTCAGCGGCCGGCCCATGATAGCACGGAATCGATAAGCCGAGAAAGCTCCTGGAAGAACACTGACATAGCCGAAGGAGCTCTCAAGCGGTTTGTCCAGGATGTTACTGATCTTGTACTCGAAGTTTTGAGCTGCTACTAGCGGGTTGAGCAGGTTCTTCCATCCTCTACCCAACATAGCGTGAATCTCTCCGCAAGCTCCGCCAAGATCTTTGTCGTTGTAGAAAGCTTCCCATAGAGCAAGTAGAGATTTTGGCCCTGGCTTCGTCCCAGCATCAAGCAAGATGCAGACTTCCGGGTTTAAGATCCTGCCAAAGGCGTTGAAGAGCCATCTGTGAGAGTTGATCTTCTTGCTATTCTTCTGTTTGAGACAGAATATCATCTGCACTGGAGGAAGTGTAGTAGGACCATCATCCTGGGGCTGGATGAGCTTTTGGTTGGCGGTCACGGACAACTGCGTGGTATATTCGAATATGTGAGCCACAGTCTCCTTCCCGTCTACGTCCTTCTTCATCACCCCATCCTGGTAAATGCCCACGGTTGCCAGTACATCGAGTGTCCCTTTGTCGCAAGGATCAATACCATCGAATATAAGGCACACGACGATTTTCTGCCAAGCAGGTCCACCCTTGTTCCAGAACTCGGTCCGTTTGATATTGACGATATCTCGTACATTTTGCATGACACCGTGCAAGGTCCGGGCAGTCAAGACTTTGTCCTCATTGTAATATGTAATGGCGATGAGGAGCTCAGTATGGCGATTATACATCGCTGGCCGTAGATTATAGCCACTCTTCAAAGTGAACTCATTGGGATCACACGTCGCCGCAGTATCTGCAACAAGTCAACTATGGGGCATTCTCGTCATCATAGAGCGTAGAATGACATACATCGCATGTGTGTGAATTCCTCGCTCCCACCTTCCAAGTCGTTCCTGTATTTTGCTTGAATGGCATTTTGGATAGCGCTAGGGACTGGGTAGTCCACGCTCAGTACTTGCCCTTGAACCAGTTTGACTTTTCGGGTTGCATATCGTCTAAGGTTGTTTCCTGGCCCAGGTAATTGCCTCTGCCTCCATGCTTCCGTTGAACTAGATTCGCTCCTCTCATATGGGGATGGTGCTCGCCCCGGTACACCGAATGCTGCTGAAGGGTCATCGGTGGTCGAGCTGTAACCTTCTGAATGATATCCATTATATGGAGGAGCTGCTCCTTTTGCACCTCCTACATAAGATTCTGATAGCGTGTAATTTGAAGGAGGTCGGATTGGAGGAGTGGCGGTGCGGGAGTCGGGCTCATCGAAAGCGCCACTGAATGGACCCTGACCGTGTTCGAGGAGGCCTCTCTCATCTTCATCTTCAGAGCCGTCTCCGTTATGTGGGGGAAGGTGGTATTGCTACAGCACACGTTAGATCAATCCTCGGAAATATAGGGCACGGGTAGGACAAACATTGCCTTGGGGCAAGTCGTGCAGTCGATGGTCGTCGTAACCACCAGCTCCCCCAGAACCTTGGTAAGCCATTGGGAGCTGCTCCAGCACGCTGTATTGTGCAGATAGGAGCCGTCACAGAGCAATGCAAAATTAAGTGTGTAACAAAATGATGATCGTAAGGCGTTAAGTGGGGACGAGGATACAGGTCAGAGTTGTAGAAGGCCACCAGGGCTGGAAGACGCAGAGCTGAGTAGGTATCTGGCCTTTCAATGCCACCGCTGAGTCTTTAGGGACCTTCTATTTCTTAGGGGTTATTGCTGGTAAGGGTGATGTGATGGCCAAATATTGATTTTAGGGGTTTGCTTGGAGATGTTTCGTGACCAGGGTTCGTTTTCCCAGCTGTGGCTCGACCAATCAAAAGCAACTGTTGAATAGATCTAGGTCGCGACACAGAGTTCAGGAACAAGAATTGCAATGTCTCTCACGTAAAGGAAAAATGGAAAGCTTCGTCATGAAATGGGCTACCAGTGTCTTGAATTGTAATAGCCTGCCGCCCGATGAATGCGGGCTCTCTAAGACTTTCCTTTGTGCCCAGAAAGAGTACGAACGCCACAGTGCAGTCAGCATGCATTCCCAAAATAGCAACATCTACAAACGCTGCTGAGCTGTGAGACGGCTACTGAGTGCTGCCTGAGGATCATAGCCTGGGTCAGCAAACAGCCCACAACGGTCGAAAGATGGATGGCCTTGGATTGCGCAGACCTGAGCTATGTGTCCCTATTGAAACCACGTCGTTGGCATGTCGCTACGTTTATACATCTCAGCCCTCGTTCCTTCAGGACAGAGCCAATGCTAGGTTTTGGAATACAGTACTACGTATCACGATCTGGTGCTTCCAACGTAATTCGAACATGTCTTTCATCCTCTCCTCTTGTGGACTACTCAGGCCACGTCTCGAAGGGCTCGCTTGGTTATAAAGGCTGAGCTGCCATCATAACGATCAATCCAACTACAAAATGAGTTCGCCGCATGCGGACTTTCAAGCCCCTAGACCACATGGTTGTGCAAACGTACTCGCCCCGCCAATCCAAAGTCGGAACTTCTTCCATTGAACATCCCTAAAACCCAGGCCCTTGGGGAATGTGTAAGGAAGTTAATAATGCTATCAGCGGGTATATGTAGCAGTTGTTGCGCCTGGCGGAGCGATGATCATCCACCGAAACACATCGAGCATCAATGCGCGATGGCAATGGCTTCTTGCCAGGCTTTGATAGTGCTTGGTGGTTCTAGATTACAGACCAGAGGGATTTACTACAATTCTTAGGCTGGATTTAGGGTGTCCTGTAGCAATTTCGGCTCAGCCCGCCTTTGTTGGTTTTATGCGGGTCAACAACTCGCGACCAATCACTCTCCCGCCCTAGCCATCGCCCAGTTCATCTGACTGCACCCTCAGCTTTGTCACTCCTGCTCACCTGAGACTTCGTCAACATCCGCCCTCGAACTCTGCGACACCATTGCCAAGGCCACATTCAACCTCTACGGCCGTAACAATCAATTCCCCCAATGCAAACTCGGAACTACTTTTCATGTTGCTGATCTGGTCGATCGTGGTTTAGAAAAGGGTTTCTTGCGCCTGAGTGAATACGCCGCAAATCGCTCATCTCCAACCTCGTCCTCCCAACTTGCCCCTGCCAACTCAACAACAATCTCACAAAACAGCTCGCAAGACGTGCATGCAGCAGGACGATAATCGATAGTCACTCTTTTACATCCAAATCGGACGTGTCGGGCCGTTGGGTAGCATTCTGCGTCCGTCGAATTTCTTTGTTCTCTCACGCCGCGCTTTCTTTACGGACGAAGGAATCTGCGACAGCCTCTCCGAGGTTCACACTCTCGTTTTACAGTCACGACCTGTATCAATCGCGAACACCTCCTAAGGCTACTACTCGTGATATCTTATGACATTTCCGTGCGTAATACAAGGAAAATAGTCTTCCCCTTTGGACCTTCTTGGATAACACAGACTGTGGATAGTAAAGATGGATTTCGGTTCCTATGGTCCGTTTGGTAGATTTATCGCAGCCATGCTATCCGCCAGTGATACTAACACAGCACCTATAGAAGCCGACTTCACTAAGCCCACCCTTTTCCGAAGATGCGCCAACTGCCCACCTAGTCCGCCGCCATGCCCAGTATGTTCGTCAGACGAGATCTGTTCGCTCATAGGAGGAGGGTGTGATACTTGCGCTGTGACTATGTGCACCAAGATTGGCTCTCAACCAACGTCGACTCCATCGTCAGGCAGCTCCGCGTCGGCAGCTGGTCCTATAGCAGGTGGTGTCATTGGAGGTATCGCTGTGGTCTGCTTGATGACATTTCTGGTATGGAGATTCTGTATCAAGAAGAGGAGGGAGGCGTATAGCGAAAGTGACTGGCCTGAGGTTGAGATAATAGGAGAGAAGGGTGGAGATGAATTCGGAATGCAAAGAGACCGCCGTGCCTCTACGCACTCCGTGCGGTCAATAGCCTCCACTGCTCTTACCAGGGCCTCCAACGTCATTCAAATCGCCTACATCCCCGGCGTCACCAATCGATCCGTCGAATCGACTCCGGATCTCATCCCACCGGTACCGCCAATACCAGCAGCCTCGCCCCTAGGCTCGACAGCAACAACCCCTCTCCCTGGCCAACAAGACCAGCACTTCTTCATGCCCAGCGACCTTCGGGACTCTACATACTCCGACTACACAGTTGACAGGAATTCATATGCCAGATCAAGCATGGCAAGGGGCAGCGTTCCATCAACAGCCTACCGAGGCAGCGCCATCATCAATGCCATACCCGCACAAACAGCCATAAGAGGGAAGGCGAACCCCGTTGCCGTCAGATCTGGCGGCAAGAACAGTCCTGCCGGTTCTACTCGAGCCATTACTCCTCCTGTCCCAATTATGGACCGCCAAAGGCACGCAAAACGACAGAATGATATACAGACCAACATTACGAGTCCCATAATAGCTAGATTGGGCGTTCCCAAAGCTGTCCAGGTGAGGAAAGCTCAGTCAAAGGATAATGTTCTCGCAGCCGCAAGTGTTCCCGCGGACCCAAGTCCAGCCAATAGCGAAAAAATGCAGCGGTCCTTGGCCATGCTCGAGCGACACACCTCAGTAGCTAGCTCAAGGCACGACGGGGCTGCTTCGACCTTCGATGACGCTTCAAGTGATGAAGATTCGCCAGCGGACCAAAGCCTAATGGGCCACGAGAAACTCCCGCAATTCGCCAAAACCGCATCATTATCCTCCAAATCAAGAGATTCACCTTTCAAGTCACCCTCATCGGCACCTGATCTGCGGCATTCTAATACTATGGCATCCTCATCTCCGTCTTCACCAGATAGTCAGGCTCACTCCGTGAGCAAAGCACACAAACAGAGACACAAGCGCTCAGGGAGTTTGAATCAAATCATCGAGGAGGCCGCTAGAAGGGCTAGCAGAGAGCCTCGACACGGCGGGTTGGGCAGTGTGGGTAACATCGACATGGCGGCCAGTTGGCGGGACAAGGAGGGTCCATTCTCGGATGCTAATGTTGCTAGGACGCCCTAATTCTCTTCTTGAATTCTTTTCAACGATCTTCACTACTACTACTCAAAACAGGATTTGGGTAGTCTGGCGCAACAACGACGGCTAGGGTAGCCAGGAGCGGCGTTTTGGATATGAGAGATACTCCAGGATATCTCCTGGCGGTTTTCATGTTTCAATTTTCTTCATATACTCCCGAGAGGCCATTGTGCCATCGGAAGGGCTTGTTGCAGCACTCGGTTTTATTGGTGTATCATCACACAGATGCACTTCACTTCTTTCAAAGCTCCTTGTCTTTCACTCATATATATAAAAATATCCACACAACCTTGGTGAGACAGCGCGCCCTCTGTATCTTTCCTGCATATACAACATCCTAATTGAAACTTCTGAGGAACCAATGCAGCTTCACAGCCACTGTAATTCAAGCAGCCAGGTCCTCTTGTGTGCGCGGACCTGGCCATTTGAGCCTATTGCTGAGTACTTGGGGCAAGCCTTGCGCGGGTCGCTAAATGCAGACACCTTCCGTGAATTCCATTGGCTCCCCCTCGTGCCAGGGTGTCCTGACTATGGGGGCGGAACAATCAAATTCGCCTGCTCAGTCTTGGAGAATCTCCCTTCATGGTCAGCAACGGACTACTATTTCAAGAGGGAGGCGATGCGGGACAAGGATGGCAAGAGAAGGTCGGATGCGGATCTGTATGGCTTGAGCAAGAACTATGAACACAGCCTCACTTCCATAGAGACTTGTATCCGGAGCTTGAGGCCTTTGACACCCGAAGCTAACCCAGCGATCATCCATTGGTGCGCGATTACCAGACAGCATTTCAAGAATGCCTTGACGGATGATGAGATAATTGAATTTGGGGGATTTCAGGTAATGACGACCCCAAAACCGTTCGGAGATTTGACTAGCAACTTACGACGGTTCATCTTTCGTATTCCACACCCAGAACATCTCATGAGGTGGACTTCTCAGACAATGCTGGCGGATACTTGTTCAAGGCTGAGAAGATTAGCAAGGGACTATGCTGTTGGGCCAGTCAACTCAGATCCGTTGAAGCGTTTGATGAGGCTGTTCGAGAACCGAGAGGACAGTGGACAAGGAATTTCCGACGAGGACAGGCTGGATGTAGAGAAGTCGTTGGGGACTACTCGAGAAGGTCACTACCAGGTCATGCCGCAAGACATCAAGATCGAGTCCGGTATCACACAGGCCAACAACTCGATTGCTCTTACAGGCCATCAACTGGCCTTACGGGATGTACTTCAATCCTTATTGACGAAAACCCTGCGACCTATGCATCAAGCATGGGGTCCAACTAGAGGACAGGAAGCCAAAGATAAGAACACAACAATGGAGCAACCATAATGCAGGAAGCCCAACAAATCGGCTACCCAGCCCAAGATATCGTGACCATGACACTCCTATGATACCCAAAATCACGCTTTTGTTACTTGATCGAGGTAACCTCCGAGCAGTATCTTTGACGCTATCCGAGTATTCTTGGCTTTTGATGCTGAATTTCGGGCAAGAAGACCCGTTGCAGGCGTTACTTTCGCTCCACTACCTTAGAAGGTTGTAGATAAGACTATTTAATCATGAAAGATTTGTTCATGGAAGATTGATTTCCTCCATGCTTGACTTTTGGATGGCCAAGATAAGAATCGATATTGAACTTACTTCAAGTCGTGCCATAGAGACACAGCAGAGTAGTGAGGCAGGACCTTTCGTGAAAAGGAACGACTTGAATGCTTGGCTTCTGGATGGCTATGGCAAGGGTCGGTCTTGAGTATACTTCATCATGTGCATTAGAGACACAGTAAGTAATAACGTCGATGTAATTCAATAGGCGAAGCTGACATGCTTAATTCTAGATATCATTCGATCTGGACTCTAATTCACATAGTACCTTAGAGACACGTTCAGCAATTATGAGTTTTATTCGTAAAAAAAGCATTGCTTCCAGGCTTGACTTTCGGATGATTTGGATAAGTATCGACCTTGAATTTGCTTGGGGTGCTATCGTAGAGATACGGAAAGCAACAACATAGCCTTGTTCATGGAAGAAGGCTGACTTGGGTACATGATTCATTAATGGCTACGACAAAAGTCGATCTCGAGTGTACTTTCAACCGTGTCTTTGAGACACCTTAAATTATGTTTCAGATGTTATACAGGCCGCGAATTCTGTTTGATTCGGACTGCAGATTACTGCTCCCGTGAAGAATTTAGAAATGATTGAGCATACTGAAAGTGATGCCGGGTCGCATTTGTCCCTTAGGGTCATCGATATCAAAGTTTCAAGTCTAGCCCCCCCAACTTTGCGTCCCCGCAATCTGCGGTTGAAGGCATGGGCACCGGGTTGAATACTGAGGAATACTAACTGAAGAATGGCTTAGAGTCACCCCTATCTAATCGATCGACCGAGTCAACGACACAGTGTTCAAGTGCTTGAGGCTCTTGACTTGTATTTCGTGATTTTGGCGTTCTGCACTTTCGTTCAAATCTATTGCCCTTCTTTCGTGTTCGCTTCCCGCCTTCCGCCCACATATTCCCCCTTTAATGGCATTCTCTACTTCTTCATCCTCGTCCTTATTCCTCGTGCCTTTTTCCTCATGCTTACAAGTGCGATTTCTCGTGGGTTTGTTTGATGCGGTTTTTTTCCTCGTATTTTCATGCTCGTACTGTTCCTTCCCGCGCTAGAGTTCTCCTCATGCTCAACGTCTCATGTTTTCGTTCTCAAACTCTACTTTGCCTTCTTCTCCTCGTAATGAGCTTTTCTCGTGCTGAAATTTTCTCGTCCTTGCCTTCATTTGTCTTCTCTCGTACTCTAGCTTCGCTTCCTCCCTCTCGTCGTCCACTTCTGTTTTTGATTATCCCAATAATCCTTGTTTCAACAATATTAGTGCTGTACCACTAAGGTTTACCGAAATTGAAGATCGTGCTTATTCCCAACTTATGGTCTCCCTCTTGATTTTCCTCTTGATTCCCTTAGATCCTACTCCTGGCGTCGCTTCCCTCGCCTCGCCTCCCTCTCCCCATCTCTCTCTCCGGTCTTTTTTCCTCGCTGTGGTTTTTTTTCTCGCTTTGACATCTTCACACCCAAATCCAAAACTAACAGTGCCTTCAGCTCTTATACTTTGAAGATTGCTTTGTCCTCAAGACCTGCAAGGCGTAACATCAAAGTATCAAGAATAAGGACACTTGAGTAAAATTAAGAGGATAGATAAGTGGGTCTAGGTTCCTTACCATAGGACATCCATTGGTAATAGTCTGCGGGGTTTTGGTTGCCAAACTTATCTGATCACTCTATTCAATTATCCGCTGCAATGGGTTGAACTTTTATTGGTATCATCACAGTGTAAGGGATTTGGACCACAAAGATTGGTAACGGTCTTCTCGATAGGGTGAATGCATAAATGATGGACAGTCTAGGTAATCAGCGACGGTGACCAGAGGAAGCCATAGGGCCGCAATAATTTTCGGTAACATGCAATAATCACTCAAACGCCTCAACATGGAAGGGAACCGCTGGGGGCTGGCATATCAATCGATATCTTGATCAGGCAACGGAAAAGAATACGAACGAAACCAGCCATTAGGAATCGAACCTAATATGATCAAGTATTGAAACCCAACAAACGACTACGCAGACCTCGGATACTAGTGAAGGCTCGACAAGTAGCGAACGATTTGGAAACACGTCAAATGTTTTGCAAGTTTTGTTTTTGTTACCGCAAGCCTATGAATACATCAACCGCTCTTCCCTTTCATACACAACGCCACGCACGCATCATCAACAGCAATAACCAAATCCTTTAAGAGCAGTAACAACGCATGTCCGCAGTATCTTCTGGCTATGTCCCAAGTATGAGCCCCAGAGCGGCGACCGAGATCACGGAACTCCATGCACATCCATATCCACCCTAGTCATGATAACAGAAAAGACAGAGCCCATGTCATCTCATGCGGCTGTCGGTGTTGCTTTTGCCTTGGGAGTCGCGCTCTTCTTGGGGGTCGCCTTCTTCGCCTCTGAGGCTGGCTTCTTTACAACCTTCGATTTTTTCGAAGCTGGGTTGCTAGCTACCGCAGGCCCTTTGGTCACGCGTCCTGACTTTGTTTTCCCTAGGACTGTCTTCGTTTCAACGATTGCGGGCGCCTGATAAGAAGGGTCAGCGAAGGCATATACACGTAGAGATAGCGCAATAACATACAGCTGTGGGTGTCTTCTTGGTCCGCTTCGCGCCTGTGTTCGATTTCGCAGGAGCTTTTGCCTTGGCAGCCGTTGACTTGGGTCCGGGCTTCGCCTTGGTTGCGGTCTTCTTAGGGGCAGCCGCCTTGGTTTTCTTGGGAGCAGCAGTCTTCGTAGCTTTGGCCTTAGGAGCTTTGGCAGTCGTCGTCTTCTGGAGAAGGGCATGTGAGTAGGTAATCATGATAAAGGGGATGAATATCGTACCTTAGCAGCTGGCTTCTTGACGGCGGCGGCAGCGGGTTTTTTGTCCGCAGCAGGCTTCGCGAGCTTCACGGTGCCAGATGGGCCTAAGAGCGAATGTTAGCCGAAGCTGTCCTTTTGTCATGTGTGCAAAGACTCGGCATGACGACGACAACATGGAAAGGGTGAAGACCAGAGCTCTGGGACAGTGACGGAAGGCAGCCATCAAGAGGGTACCGGAGACGTCATGATGTAGGCTATTGTGCAGTACATTAAGGGGGGAAAACGACCTACCCTTTGGCTGTGCAAATTCCTCCTTCTCCACACCGCTCTTGACTGCTCGATTGAACTGGGCATCGAACGTAGCGCCAGGGCTGACGTTCTTGTTGTTGGCTAGGATGTACTTCTTGAGAGCAGAGCGACTACATGAGAGGAATATGTTAGTAAAAGGTTGACCAAGAAAACGCGCCCGGAAAGTAAACAAAGCGAGATTTCTCCGGGCGTAAAGAAATAGAAAGCTTACCTGCTACCATTGCGCTCCTTAAGCTGCAGGTAAACAACAAGCGTCAGTTTTCATGATTCAAAGAGATAAAGGTGGTGTTTTGTGGTGTATAGGACTCGCTGTCGCATGATGTGGGTGGAACATCGATAACAACATCAAATGCGCCCGCTAGGATTGACTCACAGCCATAATGGCTTCCTTGATCATGTCTGGTAGAAATGCTTAGCAGAGGCACGCGACCATGATACACCCAGCCCCGAAGCAAGCCAGGTACGTGGTGGACTAGGCGACAGCGATGACTTACCACGATATGAGCTGTGGGCTGGGACAGTTGAAGCTTTCTTTGCTGGTGCAGCATCGGTCGCTTTCTTTGGAGGCATGATGAATGATTGGTATAGGATGATAGACGCGTTGATTAGCTTTCAGATGAGGTATCGAAAGTCGAAATCGAGTGTTGTGGATTTTGGTGGAATTGGCTGGGCGCAAATGGAGTCGATTCTTTATAGAAAGAAGAGCGGGGAGGGGTCTTTTAAGTATGGAGATCAGATCAACAACGCTAGCACCAAAATCAACTCGCTTAATGAATCCAGTGCTAGCGCGGAATATTTAAATATCAACTTAATTCATTTTGGTGACATGCCCCCATGCGCTTTATTCTACACTCCCTTACAACTGTCTGTCACCTGCAAGTGCGTGCGTCTCTGTGTCTAGACAGAATATACAGTACTGTTGCATGCTGCCGGCTTTCTATCTGAAAGCATTTAGATAAATTTGGGAAATAGGCTGCGCAAAAATATTTATGTACAATCGGAGGGAAAAAAATTCTGAGTTTCCTCCCGAGAGAAGTTGCATCTTCCTTCATATTTCAATGTCATATGATCACTTTGCTACTGATTGGAAAGATTTCACTGATTCCTCGCACTTTTTTCGCGCTCAATCATCTGCGTTTGCCCAGAGAGTCATCTGACTTGTGGTCAGCATTTAAGCGCTTTCTGCTGAGCTTCACTTTTTCAAAAGACTCGCAGTCAGTATCACTTCGAATTCTCCTTGACATATCCTTCTGCGTCTGTATTGTGTTTGTTTTCGTATATATCACAAGCACAAGACAGAAATCTTGCTATCCAATCAAAATGGGCAATACAAGCTCCCAAATATACCCTCCCGACCCCAAGTTCACCAAGGCGAATCTCCCAGATCAGACTGGCAAAGTGCGGCACCTTCTCCTATTTCAGCAGCTTCTTTTAATATATCTAGGTTCTTTATCGTAACAGGCTCATCCTGGGCTGTCGGCAAAGAGCTCGCATACATACTCTATCTGCGCAATGCCAAAGTATACACGGCCACCCGCTCATCAAAAAAGGCCACCAAAGCCATCAACGAAAGCAAATCACGCGTCCCGGAATCTCAAGGCTCATTCCACTTCCTCCGCCTTGACCTCGGTGACCTTACTACAATCAAAAGCTCAGTTGACTCCTTATTGCGTGACAAGGACCGCTTGGATGTTCTCTGGAACAATGCAGGTGTCGCAATGCCACCCAAAGGTAGCAAGACCAAGCAAGCTACAAATTCCAGCTAGGCACCAATAATGTCACACATTTCCTATTTACGAAGTTCCTTCATCCAGTTCTTGCCAAGCGCCGGCGGATAGCGTGCGCGTTGTTTGGGTGTCTTCGCACATGGTGGAGCTTTCCTCGCCAAAGGGTGGTGTTGATTTGAATCATTTGGATTACAAGACTGATGAAAGTGAAACGCATAGGTATTTGGTGAGCAAAGCTGGCAACATTTTCCACAGCAGCGAATTTGCACGTCATGTCCAGGGCGAGGGGATCATCAGCGTGGTAAGCTTAGCGGGCTCTCTTGCGATCCTGGCAATCGGTGATGGTGAGCTTGTTTGGATACATAGAGCTACAATCCCGGCGGTGTGAAAATTGACTTGCAGCGTCACATGCCATCGTTATTCGTGGCGGTGGTTGTAAGTATGTACCGTCACAAGCACCACTCATATGGAGAAGACGGCTTCGCTGACATCCTTGACCCCACCGAACAATATTTCTGTACGATCCTATCTACAGTGTATACACGGAGCTCTTTGCCGGGCTTTCCCCAGAAGTCAATGCTTCTCGAAACGGGGCGTACAGTCAGTGGATCTCCCGTTTCTTGGGAAATGCGAATCAAGCTAATCAAAACTTCTGCCATCAGTCGTACCCTGGGGCCGACTAGGGCATCCACTTCGCGAAGATCTTGGGATCGCACGGAGATCCAAGAAGGAAGGAGGAACAGGCCACGCTGGAAAATACTGGGAATGGTCTGAAGAGCAGGTAAAGCAGTATGTGTAGGTGACGAGAGAGTGTTCAGCGTGATGACCTCTATACTGGAAACCCTTCTTCGTGTTCAATTATTGTGAGACATGGCTTGCATTCGCTACGATTTGACTGCCGATGGAGAATCAATGCCTTCTTGCTTGCTATATCTCAGGCTACTGCAAGAAGTTCTCATCGGCCAGCAGCGTATATGTAGGTGGTCCTGGCTTCAAAATTTCTGCCAGACCTGGAAGACAATGGATTCACGTTCCTGCTCGATGCCATTGTTCGATTATTAATTGGTCGTGTCCTCATTTGCTAACGTGGGGTAATTGATTGCCTTTTCGATGGCGATAGAATCGAATAGCGGAGATGTCATCTGTAGACAGGCAGAATCCCGACTTGGCAAATGGAGATCAAAACAACGCCAAAGTTAGATGTCCACACCAAGGCATGCAAGGTACATATACCATAGAGCTCAGCGAAATAGACGCACCCGCCAGCGCTGGCTCCCCTTCCCTCTCCTCAACCTCCACCATTTTCTCAGGCACCAGTGGCACCTCCCCAGCGCTCTCCCTTGTCTCCTGCCTGAAGTCCCCATTATCCCTCACCAAATAAAACCTTTCCATCCAGAAATCCCATTTCTCTTCACTATATCGGTCTTGAAATTTTCGCAAGAAGTAGATGTGCGAGCGGTGAGTTTCCGCAGCCCTGCCTTGCTCCTTGGCTGCGGTATGATAAATCATCCGCCCGTCATAGAGAATCCAACTTGCGGTCGCGGGTACGTTCCAATCCAGCTCCTCCTCCAGTCGTCTTTCATTCAGCGTATATCTTAACTTCCAGATGATGTAGCTTTCGAAGTTTTGAAGTTGGAGTTGCTATTACACCTGCGACCACATGCGACGAATGGATTTAAGCTCCCTCACTAGTCAGGAGGATATTGGGCGTCGCCCGCGCAATTTGGAGTCAACGATTCTATATCCCGAGAAGTTACGGGAGAGGTGTGATCGAGTATTTCGGGAGCGTATCATGCTAAGGGTACATACCGGAAGAACAGAGGTCAGGGCCTTCTCGCTCCTCCCAGGGCCCTTGATCCCATCTTTCTTGCATCTCGGCCGCGAAGATAGAGAGCTCACTCCAGAACCTGTAACCCCAATTTTGCTCGATACGATCAGCATCTGGTCTATTCGGCTGTGTTAGTTGCCGAATGGCGTACATCAAACCAACGAGTCTGTCTTGCCAGGGGTGATTATGAGGAATCTGTCGGACTAGTCTCCTCACCATGGCCCATGAGCTCCAACGGAAGCCTTCAATCTTTCCATCTTCTACGATGGACCCTTATGAGACTTTTTCGAGGGGTGCAGTAAGTTGAATGGCTATGATTCCGGGATTGGAATCTGTGTCTTTCCGATAATTACAAATGAGGCCGAATTTTTAGTCCAAGACATTGGCCTCGTAGCCAAATTCTGGCGTTTGTAGGGTCGCACACATTGCGTTGGTATCAGGCTGACGCGCACAAAAATCATGTGGCCTCTTCAATGGTACTCCAGACGGGTGGAACCATTCAGACGGTGGAATTGGGGAGTCTTGGCTGCAAGGGCACCAAGTGTGGTAGCGATGTTTAAGGATCGTGATGGTAGCTAGCAAGGCGTCGAGGGCGTGTGAACAAGGCGCCTCATATTCCCGCTTGTGCCTGAAAGGTGGCATGGTCCTCTTAAGCTACTACCACTCTGAATGTAACGAGTTATGTAGGCATGTGGGCAACGAGTCTTTGATCGAAGACTCAGTCGAGAGTCCTCATATCAAATATCTCTTTAATCTCATTTCGTAAAGGACGCGTAGCCCATTGATGGCAGGGTATTCTCTATTCTACCGATAGCATAAGTGCGTATCAAAGTCGTAGAATTGGGATATGTTGTCGCTATATACGTATGATTCTCGGAAAAGAGATCGATCGACTTTTTTCACCAGTGTACAGTCCTCCTCTTGATCGATAGAAGGTTCGATTCACGCAGCGATCGCGTCTCAACTTGATTCATTGACGAGCGGTGATCTCGCAGCTCTTGTTGAGCACATAGATAATTGCACCTATGAATAGACAGTGCTTCTGATGATCGAGTGCTACAGTACCTTTGAGAATGGATGACGCGTTTTCTCCAGTTTCCCCTAAACCACACCCTTCCGAAATTCTCCTCAACATCGCTCCCTTGTTCTCTATTCATGCACGATTGCACTCTTATAGTAGCAGAGCTGGCTCAAGCAAAGTTGGGATCCATAACGCTTGGACGTGTCATTGCCTATCAGTAGGCAACGACTCGTCGCTCTCTACCAATGAGACATCCCGAAGTTTCCCATCCCGCTGGGACTCCTGAGCATGTGCGCACACGTATCTTGGATGAACCCACGACCAAAGAAATCGGATGTCGATTTTGACTACTTGTTCTTCTTGCTCCGGACTTCTCTGGCAGCGTAGTTTGCCTCGACTTTAGCCTTCGCTGATGGGCTTGCTGGAGAACCAGGATTCTTACCAATACTTTCGAGAAGTAGTGCGATAGGTATTGAGGTTGCCACGAGTGCGACCGCTATGAAGGTTGGACTGGAGAATAATGGGGAAAGAGTGATTGCAGAAAGCCTCTCCGCCCATACTGAGCTGGTGGAGTCCCCTGTTACTGGAGATTCCATGGCGGCTGCTGACAAGATGGTGAAGGTACGGGAGTACCTTATTAATGCTACAATTGCGACAAATTTTTCCTCTTGTTGAGGTAGTCTGTTAGCGCCTAGAATGTCGGCGACGTCTTTCCCCAATCCCGACCGGAAACCCGGCTGCCAAGAAACATATTGACATGATTGGTATCAATACACGATAACTCAATCTTGCAGCTGCTGTTGCTCTCTTAACCCTGATCTTCCAGCCACCCAGCCCCTCGGCTTCTAAAGGCGCGATTTTCCTCCCCAACCTGACTCAATATCAGAGCCGCCCTAAAAACCTAATCACCCGATTCCTAATCTCCACAGGACCCATCATTTCCGATACTAGGGTCAGTGTCAGGTAGCAGCGAACAAGCAGCAGACGGGCCAAGCTCAGAAACACCGTACACCAAAAAGACTGTTTAAAAGGTTCATACGTGGTCTAGGGATGCTAAGGATAATCAAGCCTTTGGACGGCTTGAGAGCGCGATGCCAGCATTTGGACAAGAATTTTTGTCTAGGTATGTCAGCGAGCCTGTCAATCTAGCCACAAGTGACGATTCACCATATGATCCCCCTCATCGGGCTTCGACCGAGAGACCACCGCAACCCGAGACAGAGGTCAAAGCTCGATTGCTAGATGGACAATATAAGGACAGCTCTAGAGAACGCCAGAGTGTCGAAGGAATCTTCCTAAGCAGATCAGATGGCGTAAATTCAAGCCTTCAGTCGTTGCCCAATGGGAGAATGAGCGAAAGTACAGACAGTCAGGGAACAACCCATCGAAGGAACGACAGCAAGTACTCAATCGTCAATGGAAACGGAGCCACGGGAGAAGGAGAGAGGAGATCGATGGAGTTCAATCATATCCCGGTGAAGCCTACATCGTTGGACCAGACGCTTGCAATGTCGCAGGCAGGCGGGGATAGTACAAATCTGGCAAGGCCTACATCACCTGAACACAGACAGGTTAGAAAAGCCAAGCATAAAGGCCATGCAAGAGCGCATTCATCTTCAGCACCCCAAAGCCATGATCTTCATCCGACCTATTTGAACAACATTGAAGCTTCTCCAACTACATCACAACGGAGCTTGGCCCCTCACGATGCCTCGCAAGCATCAAAGAACAGATTGTCGGCCCCCTTGCCGAACGTCAATCAAACTCCCTCGGGCTCTTCGACATCTTTGCATCCTGCAGCCCCCCGTCTACACCATCGGCATACCTTGGAAGTGCCCAGGATCTCAACAAGCCGGACATCTAGGGATTTCTCATACCCAGGCACAGCAAGTGAGGGCAGTGAGAGTGCTCGCTTCTCTCCAGGTCCGCGAACTCCACGAGCGTCCAATACACTGGCGCGGGCTCCCACCAGATCGATACATTCTGATATGTATCTCGACGAGGTCCCCGCAGATAGCGACATCGCTAAATGGACCGAAACGATCAGACAGAAAAGAGCAAGTCGGAGACAAAGGAAAGAGGAAGAAGAAGACGATAGAGTGGTGGTTGGCACTAAAGTCGACATGAATCACGTCAATTGGGTAACAGCTTATAACATGCTGACTGGAATACGTTTTACCGTTTCGAGGACCAACGCGAAGATAGATCGAGAACTTATCGACACTGACTTCGACGCGAGACACAAGTTTTCTTTCGACATGTGAGTTACAAAATAGCGAAGCTGAGACGCTCTTACTAAATATCCTAAAGCACCGGCAATGAATTGACCCCCTCTGCAAAATACGATTTCAAATTTAAAGATTACGCACCTTGGGTTTTCAGAAATCTGAGAGCGAGATTCACGCTTGATCCCGCGGACTATCTTATGTCGTTGACAAGCAAATATATCCTCTCCGAACTTGGCTCGCCAGGCAAAAGTGGAAGCTTCTTCTATTTCTCTCGGGACTACAAATACATCATCAAGACCATCCACCACGCGGAGCACAAGCTACTTCGGAAAATCCTACGAGAGTACTATGCACACATTGTGCGCTATCCCAACACTCTGATATCCCAATTTTACGGTCTTCACCGCGTCAAGATACCATATGGAAGAAAAACCCATTTCGTCGTAATGAACAACCTGTTCCCTCCACATCGAGACATACACCAGACGTTTGATCTGAAAGGATCGACGATAGGCCGGGAGTTCAAGGAAGAGCTGCTAGAACAGAACCCAAGAGCTACACTGAAAGACTTGAATTGGCTCCGAAGAAATTACCATTTCGAGTTTGGACCCAAGAAGAAAACCTTGTTCATCGAGCAGATGAAACAAGATGTGGCCCTTCTTCAGAAGCTCAAGATCATGGATTATTCCCTCCTCGTTGGTATTCACGACCTCAGCAAGGGCAACGAAGAGAACCTTCGCGACCGGACTCTTCGGGTGTTCCAGCCTGGTGGGGATGCCAATGGAGATCCTCAAATCAACATGCTTACGCGAACACCTTCGAAGTTGGAAAACCAGCGGCAAGCGAGACAGCTTCGGCAGATCATCAAGAAGGAGAAGCCGGTGCCCATGGACAAAAGTACGAGCAAAATGCCAGATGAAATGCTAGAGGATCGGAAGCAATTCATATTCTACAGTGATGATGGAGGCTTCAGGGCTACTCATGAGGATGATACGCCCGGTGAAGAGATCTATTATCTTGGTATCATTGACTGTCTGACCCATGTAAACCCTCCAAAATCGCCTCTACAGCTCGACCAGACAGCTAACATTATCATAGTACGGCTTCGTCAAACGCGTCGAGAACTTCTGGAAAGGCATGTCAAACAACAAATCCCAGATCTCTCCCATCCCACCCGAAGGCTACGGCGACCGCTTCGTGAAGTTCATCAGCGGCCTCACCATGACCAAGGAACAGCAAGAACGAGAGGTGGAGACCGGTGAACAGCTCGATGGCTCAACTAATACCCCAGTGCGGCACTCCAACAGCTTTCCCATATCCAGACTGTCGAACGAGAACAAGATTTTTGAGAAAGCTGAGAAGCAAGCCCACAAGACCGAGAAGGAAGGCGCTACCGAGGAGCCTCAGCGCGATCGGACGCTGATTGCTGTTCGTAGCCCGTCAGCAGAGAGGAGCAGTGGGTTGCAAGGGGCTACCTTGCCCGTGGTTGAAGAGGACGGTGAGGCTGGAACAAGTAGGGAGGACCTAGCTCATCATGAAAAAGCCAGCGGGAAGCTTGCCAACAACATAGCACGCCGAATCGAACAGCGTCCGCCACCAGCGTCTGAGGAAGCCCAGAACGGCCGAATACCAGACGACAACCAACTCCCTTCTATTCCTAGTTTCAACCGCCTAAGCATGGGCATGGCATCAACAGCTGTAGCCCCGGCTGGTGATCGTTGATTTCGAAGACAACCTTTTCCTTTTGTTAAGATACCCAGATATATATCAATGTAAGCGTTGCATAGGAGATTTTGTGCGGCCTGGGAGCGTTCTTTTGACTGCTGGACAGGCGTCTTGGCCATAGCACAAATACTGTTCGACGTTAAACTCTACCAATTCCACAGATGATTGAAGCGTGGGCTCTCATCAACATGGCTATTTCCTGAGAAGATCAGACTTCCTCTTCTCTCATTGATCGTGATCTTCATTCTTGCCCAGCCACAATAGTTGCTTCTTCACTACCGCTCGCACATGTGCTTCAAATACAAACAGGTAAACCATGATTTGCACCATCGTAGCCACACTCGCGGCCCACAATATGGGCTGACTCCCAATGGCAGTCCCGATGTCTATCATTGCAATGATGAAACCCGTGTTCGCAAACACGAAATACCACCACGTCTGAAAAGCTCACGTTAGCCGTCTCCTTTTCTGAGCAGGGGTAAACCTACGAGATGGAATTTGATCTGCCGCAAACCACACAATGTAACTTACAGCGATATACAGAATAAGAACAGCGAGAGCGTCCAGAGGACTCACGAACGCCGCCATCCTTCACCGGCTTAGCATTTATAGGCATTGCAAACGTGGCCATTAAAGTATTTTTCCACACCTTCGTCGTGGGTGCTACGGACATTTCGACAGCCCGGCCCACAGAGATGAATACTCCTGGTCTCGTGTTGGGCGCAGGCAAACCGTTTGACATCAGTCGGCCGATGTAATTACTGTACGTGAAGACTGCCACCATGATACCTAGACCTTGAAACGTGGTACTTGCTATGATGAAGGGTATGGCTTGGTGTGGTGGTTGAGAGCCTGCTGTTACAGCGGCGACGGTTCCGCTGAGCGTTACTGGGAAGACGGGGAGGATCTATGCAGGCTTCATACTCTGTAAGGTTAAAGGGCTTGCCTGTGAAGAGTAAGTGAACTTGAAGGACTGCAATTGAGAAAGTGATGGCCACATACGTCCAGAAGAGGATGCGGGTGGTTGTGATGAGCCGTGGGCCTGTGGCAGGGACTCCATAATCTTGAATGCCTGATAGGATCGTGGAGTTGCTAAGGAAGAACGTCTGACAATGAAGACCATACTGTCGGCGGACATTTGATGCTCGTTGATAGTCACATACTGGAATCAAGAGGCTCTCTATCGAGTGGTAGACAGAGTTGGTAAAGGTTCCAGGAAACATCAAGAAGCGAGCCAGTAAGGATGGGAAACAGGACCAAGTCGAATACAAATGCAACGGTCCCAATTCTGGTCAAACTTCGGAAACGGTGAGGAGTCACCGCAAGCAGAAGGCTATACCGCCCGTGCTCATCGTCAACGTAAGCCATCTTAGAGGATATGTCAGAACCGTGACCAAGGAGATACAGCATTTCACTAATAGCAGAGGCTACTTACGCCCAATTAAAGTGATGGAGACGCTCTCGTAATGGCACATTGCCTGGCTAAGCCGGGTTTTTGATTCCGCTTCGTGCTGGCAATATCTCGAGTCTAGAATTTCTCGATATCGGACAAGAGGTACATTGAATCGTTTTTCTCTCTAGAATAAAACACAAGCAGGAAGTCGAAAATGTCTATTCTGTATCATCCTACGAACGAGACCACTTATACTACCCATCTAGTGACATCAACTTATTTCAGTTCGCCTTCCCAAAACCCTAGTCTTACTCATACACTTCCTCTGGCAAACAAAGATAAAATCACCGAAGGCAGTACTTACTTTTGCCCCTAAGCTTGACACATATGACACGCAATTTGAAGCAGACAATTCTGTGACTTTTCGTGTCTGAATCTGCGTCACACAAGAGGACCGCCACTGCCGCCGCTTCCCAAAATAGACGCTAATCCCCACTTGCCACAGAGCCTTGAGTGACCAGACGCTTCCACCACCAGGTCTCACCTTACTAACACAAACTTCCCTTCCCAGAACTCACCCCTCTAAATATCAGAGCCTCAACCTCACAAATCCAGAATAAAGACACAGTAACAAACATGGCGCTCAAGCGTATCAACAAGGAGCTGACAGATCTTGGCCGGTATGTACCCGCCTTGAAGCTGGCTTTTCGAGCTCAGCCGGAACCCTGTGTTCATGTTCATATGGAACAGAACATCCAGCTAATGGTGATAATACAGTGACCCCCCCTCATCATGCTCTGCAGGACCCATCGGTGATGACCTTGTATGTCTACTCTAGTGACCGAAAATGTCAAAAGGCCGGAAGCGGCTGCTTGCTGCGCCTGCCCTATCGCTCATGTTTTTTGTTCATATGCTAACACTCTATCTCCTTATAGTTTCACTGGCAAGCAACAATAATGGGACCTGTATGTGAAGCCTTGTCGCTGCCCTCTTCTTCAACACACATCTTCCTCCGAACGCCGCACTAAGGTGGTGAGGTGGCTGGGCGTGGCGGGAGCTGACAAACTGCAACAGGGTGACAGCCCATACTCAGGCGGTGTCTTCTTCCTCGCTATACACTTCCCTACCGACTATCCATTCAAGCCCCCGAAGGTCAATTTCACCACCCGCATCTACCACCCGAACATCAACTCGAACGGCAGCATATGCTTGGATATTCTACGTGATCAGTGGAGCCCTGCTCTGACCATCTCAAAAGGTACGACTAATCTTTATGTGCTCTAGAAGCGGGGACATTTCATCTGCATATGAGCTTGGGACTAATAACTCAGCTGCAGTGCTCCTCTCCATCTGCTCCATGCTTACAGATCCCAATCCCGATGATCCTTTGGTACCCGAGATCGCCCATGTCTACAAGACCGATCGTTCGAGGTACGAATCTACGGCGAGGGAGTGGACTAGAAAGTACGCTATCTAGGTGTCAAGTTGGGGAACTGCGTAGTTGTTGGGCAGAAGGTTTACTCGCTGGTCTTACAGCCTTGACGTGGTGGAACAAGACACATGAAGGCTAGCTCTCCAAAGCGAACCTCATCACGACATCATCAATGAATATTAGAGAGGGTTGAGAATTTCCTTGGTCCATGGCTTTCCTGATACCTCGCAGCAATGAGGTCGAATTTCATGCATTTACGATACATGGATGAGCGTCAGGAGTGTATCTAAGGTAGCAATGATTAAAATTCCATGAATTTTCATGACTCGATCCAAAATGTGCACTGAAGGTTCTTGTGAAGAAAGTTGTGAACGGGGCTAGACGTGGTATGTCCCTGGACATCTAATCGTGGATCATGCCGTGAGAAGGTTGGAGTGCCGATAATTGATGTTCTGGGTCTGAACATCGCTACGCGGTTTCCAGTTTTGTGCTGCTCAAACGAAGCAGTCGCAGCTTCCGCCTGCAACCCCATGGCCTATAAGTGCTGACAATATAACAAGGTTTATCTCTTAAAGAGACTTCTCAACCGACTGTGAACGACCTCGTCAGCATTAAGTCGACCTCATCAGACTCTCAAAGCCCTCTAGAACGCATCGCATGCGCTCTTATTATCTTGTTGTCCTTCTCGACCTATTTGATTGAATTACACGACATCGAAATGTCTCAGCTTGACGGGACCGATACTAAGGATCTGGAGAAGTGGAGCTTGTCAACAACGAAGGTCATGCTCGCAGCTAGCCAATTACGTCCCGAGGAAGAACAGAAAGAACAGAACCTGAAACTACTCCGGAAGAGAATGCTCAACCGCTGGGTGGGCATTACCAAACCTCAGATCCTGTTGGCAATCTTCGCACTCGTCCATCTCACAGCCTTTGCTCATGGCTTCTTCTACTACTATTCCGAGGACGACTTCGTCGCTGCAAGATACAAATTCGGCATCGCGTTCCCTATAGCAAGTGCCGCCGGGTCGGTCCTCCACATCGATCTCGCCATCCTTATCTTCCCCGTTTGTCGTAATCTGGTCTCGATAGTACGTCGGAGGCTTCTCAATAATATCGTTGACCTCGACAGCGTCGTCTCTCTCCACAAGCTTGCGTCCTGGTCCCTGGTATTCTTCGCCTATGTACACAGTTGTGCTTATTGTTGTGGCCTCTTCATGCACACTGTACACAGCGGCAAAGGGATTAAAGGATTCCTCTTCGCGAACTTTGCTACAGGACCCGGTTTGTCTGGCCATCTTATGCTCCTCCTGCTGAATGTCATTGCTGTGACCTCTCTGAAAGGCTTCCGCCGAACGAAGTTCAAGATTTTTTGGTCCGTACATCACCTCTTTATTTTGTTCTTCGTTTTGTGGGCCGTTCATGGCTCGTTCTGCGTGATCAAGACAGGCAGGACGTCGTCTTGTGTAGGACTTGGTGCCTTTTGGCAATACTGGTTCTGCGGAGCAATCGCATACCTGGCCGAAAGAATCATGCGGGAATGGTATGGGAGAAATGGCACGCCCATATCGAAGGTAATCCAGCATCCTGGTAATGTGGTCGAGATGCATCTCAAGAAGAATAAGATAGAGGCCAAAATCGGACAGGTATGGCTTAGATCTACCATGTATAGCCTTCAGGGCTAACAAAAATTTCAGTACATTTATCTCTGCTGTCCTGAGGTATCTACCTCACAGGATCATCGATATCTCTTGAGCAGCGCTCCCGAAGAGGACTACCTGTCAATCCATATCAACGGCGTCACCAACTTCGCCAAATCATGGGCCGCCAAACTTGGTTGTGACTTCGAACAGCGTGGCGACTCCGCGGTGATCGGGATTGACGAGAAAGCTAACAATCTGGATGTTGATCCTGCAATCCGGAGACTCCTACCACCCACGTTCATCGATGGACCTCTCGGCGGTTTGAACAAAGATATCTTCCAGTTCGAAGTAGCCGTCCTATCCGCCATAGGGGTCGAAGTTGCACCATTTGCATCAATTCTTAAAAGTATATGGTATCGCATGAGTGGGTCTTGCCAGGAGAGCCGCCTTCGTAAGGTTTACTTTTTCTGGACATGCCCCCAAGGGAACTTTACTGCTTGTGGATGGTTCAGATCCTTGCTTGCAGCCATCGAGGCACAGGATATCAATCACCAAATCGAGATCTACACAGTAAGTCATCGTATTGAGAATGGAGGAGGCAACTGGTTAATATTACATAGTATCTTCTCTCAGGACCTGCAATCGCAGGCACATACATCGATTCGGCTGAGGCCGGAGATGGCTACTCACGCCAGGAGAAGCTCAATGACTTGAGAGTACCTACAGAGCTTGGTCAGCCGGAATGGAGGGCGATCTTTCATGCCATTCATGAGACCCACACTTCGACTAAAGTGGCATACCTTACGCATAGCCCGGACTACAAAGGCTTGATGGTGAATGCTATGTGATGTATCAATAGCGAATTGAGCTGCGTTGGCAGCGAGGAAAGAGTTTATCAATTGATCATCAAGTTGCTAGGAGGTACAGATTTATGACAGCATTCGGTGTCGCGTGATTCGTACTCACCGAGAGCTGGGTTGTTGTTGAATGGTCTCGTGGAGCCATCTTGAAAGCTACTGTACGCAATCACAAATTTGAGCGTTCTACTTGGAGATTCCAGAGGTGCAATAGTCACGTAGCATCCCATGGCATGTTTCCCCAAAGAATTACCTCTGACTATGTATGCACTAAGGTTATGAGCCTTGCGAGCCTTGTAAACCTCGAATTGTCTTAGGGTTAGGTTTATCTCCACGCTAAAGTCTAGCACGAACCAAACTTTCGAGTTCCAAACAGAAAGTCACTGGGCAGCTTCCAAAAACAAAACTCTCGACCAAACCAACTCAAAGACTACAGGCTTATCATTCCTACCCCAAGACAGTTATACACGTCAACATTGCATTAGGCCTTCTCGACAATAGGCAGCTCCCAAATTTAACACACCACCCACATTCCCCCCACAACAAGATCTCTCTGAGACACATTGATCCTCCACTCTACGAGCTTACCATTGGTCCTGCCTCTCTGAACTACGAAGCTGTCACCTTGCCTTGCCTACAAGCTCTGCTGGTCGTGCTACTATCACACTATTCGTCCTTGTTGACGATTCCTATATTGGGAGCACGGTACACACTACCTTCCTCCTCTTGACGACGAAGAGCTTCAAAGAGCCTACATTGAGGTAGTATCCTGATCAGACTACGATCATACATCCGCCCTTTTGCATATAGAATACCCATCTCCACCAGGATGGATTCAACACTGGCAGATCAAGTTGGCAAGATGAAGCTCGGGTGAGTGTTTGACAGGCATCGTCGTGTCGGTTTAGCTCTAACATTCATTCTCATTGACGGTTTCTCTAGTAAAGGTGCGGACGACCAAACGAAAGGCCTCATGAAAGACAATCGACCGCAGACTGAGGTGGATGCTGTCACGCCAATTCTTCAATGCCATGGCTAAATGATGATACAGGATGTGACAGCTACTAAAGGCCTTGACTTCGAAGACTTTGTACTCAAACGAGATCTCTTGAAAGGCATCCACTCCGCCGGGTTCGAAAAGCCTTCACCCATCCAAGAAGAAACAATCCCCGTGGCCTTGACAGGCCGAGATATACTCGCACGAGCAAAGAATGGTACAGGCAAGACTGCAGCATTCATCATACCTACTTTAGAGAGAGTAAATCCCAAGAAACAGAAGACGCAAGCTCTTTTCCTGGTACCTACACGAGAGCTCGCTCTGCAAACATCACAAGTCTGCAAGACCTTGAGCCAGCACCTGGGCATCAATGTTATGGTTACGACAGGTGGGACTGGTCTCAAGGATGATATCATACGTCTCCACGAGACTGTACACATCATTGTTGGTACCCCGGGCAGGATAGCAGATCTTGCGAGGAAAGAGGTCGTCAAGCTCGATGAGTGTACGACATTTGTCATGGACGAAGCCGACAAGCTTCTCTCTCCTGAATTTACCCCAACCATTGAGCAGCTGCTTAGTTTCCATCCAAAAGAGCGACAGGTTATGCTCTTTAGTGCTACCTTTCCCATCATCGTTAAGTCATTCAAAGTAAGTCCGATGGCCAAGGGTCTGATCATATGCTTACATTTCCCAGGACAAACACATGAACAACCCCTACGAGATCAATCTGATGGATGAGCTTACCCTTCGAGGAATTACGCAATACTACTGCTTTGTGGAAGAGAAGCAGAAAGTGCACTGCCTGAACACTCTCTTCTCCAAACTCCAAATCAACCAGTCCATTATCTTCTGCAATTCTACAAACCGCGTTGAACTTCTTGCAAAGAAAATCACTGAACTCGGCTTTTCATGTTTCTACTCCCACGCCAAGATGCTGCAGCACAACCGTAATCGAGTGTTCCATGACTTCCGCAATGGCGTATGCCGTAATCTTGTCTGTTCTGACCTCTTGACCCGTGGTATCGATATCCAGGCCGTCAATGTGGTCATCAACTTCGACTTTCCAAAAAACGCTGAAACGTATCTCCATCGTATTGGTCGGTCAGGGCGTTACGGACATTTAGGTGTGGCTATAAACCTCATCAATTGGGACGACCGATTCAATCTTTACAAGATTGAGCAAGAGCTCGGTACTGAGATTGCGCCTATCCCACAATTTATTGACAAGAAGCTCTACGCGTACGATTCCCCTGAGAGCATCCCTCGCCCACCACCCTCTACCGCTGGTGCTCAACGTCAATCTTCTGGTCAAGGCCAGGGCCAACAGCCTGGAGGACCTCAACAGCGAACTAACCGAGGCGGCAGCACCTCGAATGGAAGCTACGCTAGTCGGGCAAACGGTCGAGGCCAACAGCAACCAAACGGAAACAATCAACAGAACAACCAGCGTCACCAAGGACAAGCGAACGGCGCCCAGCGAGGACCTGCTAGAGGATACCCTCAGCAAAATCGCCAGGCCGGTTCGGAATCGCAATAATGTGGTTTCGAGGTCTCCGTTCTGATTTTTGACTCGCGCTTTTCTTTATCATCTTGCCACCTTCCCTGACACTCGCCATTACCCCCCAACTTCACCGGATTAGAGACGACTACGACCTTTTACGCTGTAAATATTGAAACGCCCCCTTCTTTTGCATCTTGGACTTGCTATGTACTATCTCTTGAGCTCTGGTTTCACAAGCGGTGTCCAGCAAGCGCATAGAGACGGTGTCAAAGGAATGGCGTTCGGAGCAAGATATCCATTCTTATGGCGTTTGGACTGGATGATTCCCAATTTGTTGGACCCTAGCTGGGCGCTACCCTGCTGCTGTCAGGCGTGGATCTCTGCGAGGAGTCCGATGCAAGAGAGTTATTGAGATCTATGCCTCAAACACGCCATTTGCGACGACATCAAATTCCTTAACCACCAACAGCATGTTTCTGCTCAACCCCTACCGACCCTTTCTCACCATGATATTCGACTCAGAAAACCATTGAGACCTCACCTCTTTTCGGAACCACCTTATTCATATTCCCAAACCGGCGCTCCTCTCGAGGCCTACTCGCCAGCCAATCTCTATATGAGAGCAGTGGATCTGGTTTACCACTGCATGGCTCAATCTCGCCCAACATCGTCTCTGCTCTCTAAAGAGATGATGGCTTCACTGGCCGAACCCCGCCGTTCCTTTACGTGTTTCGTAGTATGGAGAATCCATGCACAGCGAAGGAAATGCTAGCAAAGCACAAAAATACCCAAAAAGAAGAAAAAATAGAGTAGGAGGCAAAGGGTCTGTCATTGATCGAAGCGGACCCCGAAAACGCAGCGTTGAGTCTTAGCTAGCAATAGCGGAATAGAACCTCGTTGCCCTCTGATATAGTGACCCATGCATCGTGATTATTCTACGAGCTCATCACGCCAATCCTTGCAAATGTAAGAGATTTGATGCCTTGCAGTAAGAACTCCAAACCGAATCGACACCCATGGATCACACCCTCACTCCAACACGTCCCATTTAATCCTACACCGCAACCCCAATGGGCCCCTACCTCACCCCCCCGGATGATCAGTCAACGGCACATATCTCACACCCATCGTCCTCTCCCTGCTCACGCTTCCATCTTCTTTCTTATCAATGACCCATATATACTGTGTTCCCTCCCCCACCGGAATAAACAGCCTCCCTGGCGCCTTTAATTGCTCAACCAACGCACTATGCGCCTCCTTGGCGGCCGCCCCAACATGTATCGCATCCCACTCCTCCCTCGGGTACCCCAATCGCCCATCTCCCTTGACAAACCTGACCTTCCCAGTCTCCAGCCACTCCCTCCCTTGCTGTGATTTGGACATGTTATTATTGGCTAAATCGACAAGACCCTGTATATGATCTATGCCCACCACTTTCCCCTGGGGACCGAGAAGAGAAGCGAGTACGGCGGTTAGGTAGCCGGAGCCGGAGCCGATATCGAGAACGCGGGCGGAGGGGTGCAGGAAGGGGAGGAGGGACTCGGCGGCGCTGGCGTGCATGTGAGGGGCGGATATTGTGGCGGAGTAACCGATGGCTTGGGGGGAGTCGGTGTAGGGGGTGGAAGAAGTGTAGTGGGCGCGATCGACCTGTGGTGGTGTTATTTCGTGGGGCGACATGGAAGGGAGGTGGTAAAGGGTAAGGCTGGGCTGAGAGTTTGGGGGAACTTGGGGAGGGCGTACTGCTAGCATTGCGTTTTTGACGCGGTCGGAGGTTATTAGGCCGTTACTTGCGAGATTTTTTATCAGAGCTGCGTTTGAGGAGCCGGAGGACATCCAAGCCATGCTTTCAGGGTTGGGGGGGCGCGTGGTAAGGTGTGTAGGGACAATCTTGAGTCCGGGGCAATGCAGGATTGAGAGAGAGACGACCTGTTGGTCGAGGTCGATGCCTGAGAAAATGACAGTTCTAGAACAGCGGCATTAGAGCTGATTCTCGAGAAAGTTGTCTTTCTGCAGATTGTCAATCAATGGAGACACTCTGACTTCATAGCGCCCCCACTAGCGGAAAACGTTCCGGACCGATCAGAGGTTGAGCTAGAAAGCTCGAAATATTACTTTACCCCAGAAACCTCAAGAACGTTGAAATGATTTCCAATTGGGTATCGTATGGCGCGAAGATCTATATGTATTGCCGCTCAGGATCGAGCCCGTCTAGTCCCTCTATCGTTTTCTCGTACCTGCAAATGTCAATATCCGTCCGTCAAATCCTCTGAGCACTACTTACATCGTAAACACAATCCCTCCACTCAGTATCAATCTCGCCAGCCGTGGTACTGATCCCGACCAGAAGGTCAAAAGGCCTTCGTCCTTGAAAATTTTCGCGGCACAATTGAAGCTGTTCTTATAATCTCTCTTTGCTTCAATAGACTGCATGCTGCTGCTAGTCAGGTAAAAGTGTCCAGCTATCCAGACCGATTATAGACTTACCGGGTTTTGACGGTATCCAGAGGTTGAGTTGCATATCTGTAACAGTCAGAATCTCGATTTCTTGTCCATCTCGGGCCACCTACACTGTAATTAAGCCTGCGAGTCCTCCTATACCAAACGTGCTTACTGTTCCCAGCTTCTCGCCTGGCGCGACGTAGCCTTGGGCGAATTGTTTGATGGTGGTGTAGCTCCCAAATCTGACAGCAGAATTTGCAGCTTGCCGCGCTGTGGTTGGCACGAAACCTTGGAAGAACCCTCTTATACCCCGCTCTCGAAAGATGATGCCAGTGCCGTGTAAGAAGCCCCGCATACGTGGGTTAGCCGATTTCCGGTCATCGATTCTATTTCACAGTACACCCGTCAGCTTCCAACGTTATTCCTTTGTAACCGAGGAGACGCACAAAGTAGTCTTAATACTCTCAAATGGTGTTACAGCCAACACAGATTCTGTAATTCCGGCACCGAAGCCAGCTACCACTGTCCGTGGTCCTGATATATTGCCAGATTCATCTTGTAGAAGGGTCTTGTATTGGTCGAAAGCAACGAATCCTGGCCCATTCAGCTTCCAATCGACTCTCCGTCAGCAACTGGTGACACATACGGATGCCAGCCTTGAGCGAATTGCCAATTATTAAAGTTGTGCATCCTGCATACCATGCCTTTCCAAAAGGCGGCCAACCAAGCTTCTGTCCTTCTGCTAAACGTCGGTTGAGCTGGGTCCTGGTCTTCGCGACTGTGGTGTATGGTCAATTGGGACTCATTTGCTCGAAGACTCGAAGCATACATTCAGCAGGGTAGGTAATAGCTAGGCGGGTAGCGTTAGCCAGAGATGCCTATACCAAACAAGGCTTTCATACCAATTTCTACGGCTCCGGCGGAGGAGCCAGCAATAATAGAACGCAACGCACTCGGCTGGGAAAGTCAGCATTTCCAGGATTTAGCAAAGGGTCGGAGGAGAATCACCTTAGCCTTTTTATCTGTAGTTGTGTTTGCCATAGAGAGATTGGTTTGGGAAGATGCTGCTCCAGAATTTGTCTCCGCGAGAGATCCGCGTTAGTGTCCTCGGTCCACTAGCGCCAAATCTTTTCCAGAGCATCATCAAGCTCCCTATGCTCAAGTATTCTCCTAAAACAAACAAAGCACAATGATGTCTCTACGAAGCTTTTCTCGGGCTCTCCCTCGGTCGATGCCCAGAATAGCTGCCCAGTGCCAGTGCAGAAATTACCTCACAGCCCGCCGTTCGCCATTACTCCAGCAGACCTTGAAAGCAGTGTTAATACCAAGATATGCTGCATTCTCGACCTCAAGAGCGGCGCGAGAGAAGGAGGGTCAGGGTATGATATCCCAAACTCTGATGGAGCTACGAAGCTTAGAAGATGTACAGTGGATCAGGAGCTCTCAGCCAAGATCGAGTCCGAGCTGCAGATGGAGAAAGAGATGAGAGACTCGGAAAAGCTACCCGCAAGCATATCAGACTACCTTGATAGCAGTACATTCGAAGTCAGTTCCTGAAATCTGTCGCCCTCTATATACACGCTAAACTTTCATAGCTCCACGATACCCCTGGCCAAGAAGAAGTCGTCCTGACACGCACGTTCGGCGACGAATCGTATGCTATGCTGTTCTCACCTAATTAAGATTAACTGCTAATCTTTCATGGCCAGTATCCGAGTGAGCTTTTCCATCGCTGACCTTAACTCAATGAACGACGAGGCAGACGATTACGGCGAGGACAAAGCGCTCTACGACGAAGACCCAGGACAGATACCGGAGAGTGCGCAATCAGGAGGGGCAAACACAAAAGGCATAATCAACCAAGGTCGCACCAAAGGCGGCAACATCAGCGTTGCTCCCGAAGACCGCATTGCGCCGGCAGATAGGGAAGAACTCGCGGACGACGAATCCGCAGGTGGTGAGGAAGACCCAAATGCAGAGCCAAGCTTCCCGGCACGTGTCAATGTCATGATTGAGAAGAAGGGCAAGGGTACTCTGCAGATTGAGACCACTGCGCAGGATGGGGAGATTGTCATTGACAATGTCTACTACTTCCAGAATGCTGAGTTGGCCGATGCTAAGACTGCTGAGTTGGATTGGACGAGGAGGAACCTATATGAGGGCCCTCCTTTCGGCAATCTTGACGAGGACTTGCAGGTATTGCTGGAGCGATACCTGGATGAGAGGGGTGTGAACACTGCCTTGGCGCTGTGGGTTCCGGAGTACATCGACTTCAAGGAGCAGAGGGAGTACCTCAATTGGCTGTCAAGTAAGTCGCGTCATAAGACATATGCGATGCAGAAGCTAATATATGTGTGTAGATGTGAAGTCATTCGTCGACGCATGATACCGCAGCTTGGCGCGTGTTTTCCCTTCTACCTTGTACCTTACATACACCAGATCCACTCTGAGCGACTTGTCGAAAATAGTAATGTACTCTAATCTGCGATACTGTGCGCCTAGCAGGGAACTCTGCACATTACCGAAACATATCTATGTGGAAATGTCGAAAGGCAAGCCTGATCGGTACTGTCTATGATATTGTGGTAAGATCTTGTCTGCGTTTTCTGCTCACGAGGATGGATGATCCAAATGATTTGTTTCTCATGACCTTGCCCGTCCTTTTCGTCCCTGAGTGTGGCCGAAATCCTGACCGTGCCGCCTTCAAGGCCATCTCAGCGGATCCTTCCGTCAAGAAGCGATTTGTTGAACATTCACCATACATTGCTCATTGATGCTTTCCTTTCCAGATGCGCATAGCAGTTATACTCAACCGCCACTACGGGCAAAACTGGTGGTCTTATGGCAGAGGTCGATGCCGATTACTTTGAGTCCTGGCCGCACAATGCCAACTCAACTTCCTCAGCCTCGTCTCCAACATTGCTATCTTAGAGATGTTCCTATTTGAAACACTCAACACTCGATCTAATTACTGACTAAGACACATCAATTCGGCGTCGAATCGCGAGCCCAAATGTTCCAATTCAGCCTCAAAGGTTAAGATCGGACTAAGGTAGTATTTGAGGGCTAATTTGCAAGAAGTAATGTTTCTCACTACTGAGACGTGCCTCGCGAGATCAAAGAGACCCAAATTTGATGGGCTTGTCACCTTTGACTTCCAGACCGCAGTTTGGACCAACATCCCTACGCCATCGTCATCGCCATCATGTCTTCAACGCTAGCTCGAAACCCTTTCCAACACTACTACAAAGGCACACTCTCAGTCTCTTTGTCTACATTACAGGATTCCGAACTACTATTGCTTCCATTTTTCTCTGAAGAGTTGAAGCCCGGACACAAATGCTCCCCCCCCTAAAACAAGCCATCCCCCCGTTAGATTGCATTTCACAACCTTCCTCCTAACCACCCTCTCCCTCCTCACCACCACCATCTACGCAAACCCAATCTTCCAACCCTTCAAACGCGACTGCAGCCCCAGCGAATACTTCAACGTCTGCGATTTCACTGGCCCTGCGTGCTCGATCTTCCTCCATCCCCTATCACCCACCAGCCCATCGTGAGCCTTGCAACAACCACACCAAGCGGAATAATCACTTCCAGCACAATTATCTCCAGGCTCCTGTCCCATCTCGAAGCATCGGTGTCATACTAACCCCGAACGCGAGTAGGAATCCTCGGCCCCGATCCCAACAATTCAAACGACTGCCACCCACGCCCTGCAAATGCAACGGACTCGATCTCTCCCTCCGGCTTTTGCGAGACGATGGTGTGCACGGATCATTACTCTTGGGCGAGTCATATCCGAATCCCTCATAAGGCTGTGCATATCCGCATGGGTAAATCTAGCACCAACTCACTCCGCTATCGAAATTCTGTCACGTGGTCGGCGCTGTACCGGTGATTTATCCGAGCTATGCGCAAGATCCGGATTTGGGTGATGGGCAGTGCTATCTTTGTCATGGGGTGGGAGAGGTGATGAGATTACGGTAACTGGGGAGAGAAGTTGGGGTTTCGGGTTTGGGTGTTTTAGGTTTGGTACTTGTGTTTACATTTCATATATGGCGGTGTGGGATATTTTGGAGCATTCAGCTCATCGCAGACACGGTGAAAGGACTCTGGGAAATCTTCGATTTGACCGATACATTGAAGAAATCGACTGGGGAAAGTTTTCGTCATATATGTCATGCATTATCATATGGCTAAGATATCTCTCTCTGTTACCTAACCCATCTCGGCGTGATTCGTTAACCAACCCAGCTTACCTCAACATGATGTACCCGTTACTCAAAGCACAAGTAAGCCTCCTCACAGCTTACTGCTAGCACAACATTCCCCAACCTTCGCCTCCACAGCTGGCTGCTTATGCTGCTCCGTAACATCCGTGCTCCGATTGAACTCCTGGTTACTCGGCGGCACATCCAAGGCGGGGTTCTTATCGAAGAAGTTGACAGGCTTCAACTGCACCTTGATGACCTCGCACGGCATGACTGGGAAATCCTCGATCCTCACAACGTGCTGTAAGCCGAATTGGATCCACACGACAATGTCCTCGTCGACGACATTCTCCTTGCGATTGGCCCACGCGCGAACACCAGCACCGCCACGGGATTGGTTGGTGTATTTCCCGCCGGCGTAGAGTTCACCGTCGTGGTATTTAGTCACGTAGATATTGTGGTCTGCGAACTCGGCACGCTTGTGGTGGAAAGAGCTGGTATCTGCGACCATCTTCTGAAACCCAGGCGTATGGATCTTGTATGATGCTGCCTTGCCATTGACCGGGTTCCTGGACGCCGAATTTTGGATTTTGTAGTTGCGGTTCGTGTTGTAGTCGATGTCTAGGCCGCTAGATTTCTGGACAACGGTTTCAGAAACCGTGTAGCCGGTTCCGTGCGGATTGAAGTCGTTGATGGGCATAGGGTGTACTTCCTCATAGACGACGCTGTTGGCGTGCCCGTCAATGGCTGGGTCAACGCGCAGGGAGAAGATGTGCTGGTGGTGAGTGGCGAGGACGCCAGGGTGGACGACTGTGCCCCAGGGCACTTCGACGCCTTCATCAATAGGTTGAGTGCTGACAATACCGGTGGCGCGGACTTCATAGGCCATTTCACCAGCTTGGTTGAACATGAACGCCATGATGTATTCGTAGTTGGCGACGGTTATGATGGATTGAATGACGAGTTCGCGGCTTCGAACGACGGCTGCGCGGCCGGTGCGGTAATTGGTGTGTTTCCAGCCAATGCCAGCGTCTTGCTCGTGGATGCAGATGACATTGTCCATGGGCAGTGGTCCGCCTTTGTCGGTTGCTAGGATGGCGCTGAGGTAGTGGATAGAGCCGAGGCAGTCGCAGCCGAGCTTCAGATTGTTGGCCATGGTGCCTGCACCAGCGTCGCCGAGGTCGAAGGCTGCTTTCTTGTGAAATGGTGGGCGAGGATCTGCATAGGGGATGTTCATGTCCGAGAGTGCGAGGCGGTAGAAGACGCTTCGTCCAGCATAGCGGACCTGAGATGTCAGGTACTCATACAGAATTTCAACAATCGTACAAAACTTACATCGTAAAGCACCATACCCTCTCTCTGATTGAAGCCGACTCTGAACGACCATTTCTGCCATTCGATGATTTCGCCCGTCTCTCCCGACTTGGTCACTTTGAAACTTGCACCCTCGGGCTGCACTACGTTCAATGGCTTCAGATCTGTCCTCAATTCATGATGCTCGGGCGTGTATTCATTCGGCGGTGGTATGGGAATCGGGTGAGGCGCTTTCTGCTCCAGACCAGCGCCGGTGGGACAAGTGTCAATACGGATGACCTTCATAGTGACACAATCCACGACGGGAGATATTGCAAGTGGAAAGGCGTAGTGGTTCGAATCCAGATTCGATGGGTCTTTTGGGTCTAGCATGTAGAGGAAGCATTGATACATGCGTCGGTCGTCTTTGATACCATCGGATCCTTAATTGGTTCAGTGACTGAGCAGGCTTCAAAGCTCTCCGTTTTGACATACCGTAGATCCATGGGTCGCTGACAACAGCTGTGCCTTCTGGGAGGCCTAGCTTGGCGATCTCCGCCTTGACGCTCTCGGCTTCCAAAGCAACTTTCTCGGCGAGGAGAATCTCTTTCCAGTCTCCAGGACCATGAGTATTGGGACCTAATCGGACATTGCTTTCCACTTTCTGGCTTGAAAGATTGACTATGGCTTCATGGAATTTGTCCTGTATAAGTCAAGTCAGTGGCCAACCATATACCGTCTTTGCGAGCCAATACTCAGTCTTGCTTACGGTATTGCGAATGTAATACGAAACGAAAGCTCTTCTATCAATTCGTGGTAGACTTGTACCACGGTGCTCGGCGTCAAGGTATGGCACCAACTGCGCCTTCTCGGGCTCATCAAGTGTGATTGCTTTGAAATGGAAGTCTGTCTTCGAGGGGTAGATGCTTCTCATGAGGTCCGCGGAGCGCTTGATCTCGGAAGCGGTTATTGGGCAAAGAGGGTGAGCAGCAGCGTGCTTCTGCGTCGAGTTTGGAGTCAGCATTCTACTTCAAGGGTAAAATAGAAAACAAGTATTGACAAGTACGGTGCAAATCTGCAACAAATTGACGAGATACGTTTGGAAATTTATTGATAAGGAGTAGCAGGATGTATTCGGGAAGCTGCTGCTTTCCAAACATGCCTGGAGAACAAAGGGAATGTACTACTATGCCACGTACGCACCATCGACTGAGCCATTGGGGCCACCGACACCTGTTCTGTAGCCATGATTGAATTGTTCAAAGTGCAACAGCAAGAAAAGCAGGATAGATTTCTCAATCAAAGTGCAATCACAGTACTCGCAACGTTGAAGAAGCAGTATGTGTAAGAATATATAGTGTACGATAGAGGTCTAACAAACGTGAAACATCCGACACAAGACAATGTGTATATGACAAGATTGGGCAGAGATTATACAGTTATTTGTGTCTTGTGTACGCTTCTCGAGCCACTCGAGCCTCTCTCGATTTCCGCATGCTTCCTCTGCCGTCAAGTAATCAGGCGCGTCGGACTGCCTCTTCGAGCAAGTGTCCCTAACGGTCGAAGCTCTCCCTTGTTCTCGCTGTTCTCGGTACACTGAAGATAGGGAAGATGGTGGAAGATCCTAAGATAAGCTGTGAAAGGGGTAGACTCCTATTGGCGGGTAGTGCTTTAAGAGTGGGTTATTCTAGGGTAGAAAGTGGGGTGGCACTGGTGGTCTTTAGGCGGGCCTTTTAGTCCCCTCGGTAGGAAGCACGGCCTGCCGGATAGAATTTAGGGTTGCTGCCCTCTGCCCTCGTACCACCGCACAAGGCGGGAATCGCATCGAGGCTTTGGTGGCGAGCTTGGCTCCGATAGGCATATCCTGCCGGCTATCAGACCTCATTTCGTACCGTAATCACCTATTAGGTAAGGAGGGGAACGATCGTGAAACATGCCTCTATGTTTGCAGCGGCGACAGGTAGGAGCCTTGTGTTTCATATAAGTATTGTTGTCTGGGGCCAATCTCCAAGTCTGCAATGGCTCCAGACCAAGACCTCAAGTGTAACGTTTGTCAAGCTCCAGAAGCACCTATGATACAAGGCGGCTGATAATGGTGGCTAACAGCCAGCTCAGAAAGTAATCGTCCGTTGATTCAGTCGAATCGGAAACCAGATTGGAAGAAGGTCAAGCCATCAGTGGAAACTTCAAAGCCGAGGTGATGCTCTGGTGTCTCGTCCAGTCCACGACATTGTGTTCTCCGTACAACGTGCATGTTTGACTCCACAGACGATATTCTACAATTGTAGGTGAAAACATATGTAAGAAGAATAGGTCGAAGCAAGGAGCCCGACAAGTATTGCCCAATGAAATTTGCACCATAAACCGAATCAAGCAGAGCCGACTCTGGGACTCCGGAAATATCACTACAGATCTCGCCACCAAGTTGAGATGGATAAACATTGTACGAGAACATAGCCCTGAAGCTGCCTCAGTGATTCCGGGCCACGGACCATGCTGTCACCCTTGAAGCAACATTGAAAGAAGATAGGTCAGAAATGAAGGTAGTTGGCCAAATTTCTGTCATCGATTCGTTACTTGCAGCCCGAGGTTTTACGATCTTGCTTAGAAAGATTCCAAAAGTCAAAGAAATTGATCGAGTTTGCGTTACAATTTTAAGCGTGTCCAGACAAGCATAGAGAAACAGGACCTTCGGTTCGAAGAGTCTTTGCGTACTCGTACCTTGGTCGTCCTTCGCGCAAGGTCTTAATGTGAAATTGTTCTCAACTTGATATGTCATGTGTGAATGAGGGGCAAAGCGCAGGAACTGTGCGTCAGAAACTGCGAGAGCAAAAGTGCGTATGCGAAAATGCCCATGTTGATAATCTCAGATCTTTAATTCATATACTCCATAATGTTTCCCTCTTCCGTCAACAACAGTCAATCAGCTGCACCTTGGCAAGCGAAATATGACTACGTTTAGCCTTTCTCAAGGGCGCCAGTTAGTTCGACTTTGTCTAAGTGCAAGTTAAATCGAGCTCGTTGAGAGATGCCTGGAAGAATGACCCCTAGTTCAACTATCAAAACATGAGAGGAATAGGTGAATTGGTTCGAAGATGCATCGCTGATATGGTTCAAAGGGTCGCCATGTGCATGCACACTCGAAAGAAACAAAGCTTCGACCACCCCGTGAACTCCAACAACCCCGAGTCCCACTTTGTAATCCAGAATCCAAACTCCGACCCAACTTCCACCCTTAAGATCTCTTACAAACCAACCAAACCGGATACTCATCCCCTCTCCTCGCCGTCCACCCCACCTCCCCCAACGTCTTCTTAGCCTCATCGCCATTCTGCGCGAACGAACTCCCAGCCGCCCAACGATTATCCCCTAGCTGGATCATCTCAGTGATGCCCCAAGTTTCCTGGCCTGGCTCAGACGGGCACCCCAACCTAGCACAGAGCTCCTTGACAGTCATGATACAAGGTACTTTGTGCCTCGAGAAGCGGAATTCATGTGGATAGTAACCATTGGGGAAATCGCATGGGCGGAGGCCGTCGCTCACGAAATGGATGGTGGTGTGTTCGGCGGGGGCGAGGTAGGACCAGCCGCGGCCTTGGAGATATTGGTCAGACACCCACTGGCCGGGCGGCTCAAACGGGGTGGATGAGATGTTTGGTGGTGGTGGAGGTGGGGCTGCTGCTGCTGGTTGTGGAAAGAAAGGGCTCATAGACCACGAGAAGGACGCTATGATAAATTTTATATGAGAAAAGATACAAAGGGTGGTTGGGAGCACTTACTGCTACTACTGTGTGCTGGTGGTGGCGGTGGAGGAGGAGGTGGAGGGGGTGGTGCTGCTGCCGCTGGTGGGAAGGAGGGACCAAAGGACCATGAGATAGATGCTAAGATGGTTTTGGTAAAGAAGAAAGAGAAAGGAGCTTTGGGTGTACATACAGTCACTGCTTTGCCTTTCAGGTGCATATACTGGTGGAGGAGCGTAATTAGGGGGAGGCGACCATACGGAGTTGCCACTTGGAGGTATACCACCGTTTGGAGGACCAGCGTCGTTGGGTTGGTAGGCTGGAGGCCCGATCACAGGCGGTGGGCCTGCCACCGTTGCGAACATTCTGTTAGGTGGGACACCACCGTTGGGCGGTTGACCGTTCATGGTCTTGTAGCGTGCGGGTTCGTCAGGCATCTTGATGGCTGAAGGAATGGCTGTGAGAGGGTGGATACGAGAAGATGGAATGATTATGAAAGAAGTGTTTGGGTTTGGCTTGTTTGATACTTTTTGGAGATGAATCGATGAGAGATGCTGATAAGGAAGGAAGACGCTGAGGAAACACGACGAAAGATATAGTACTTGCGTGTAAGGGAGGCGTCACTGCGAACGAGCTCGTTGTGGTGGTACATCGTCAACGTGTAACAGCTGACTTCTGGACATGAGCAATGCTGGCGTATCGTTCTCCAGCGAGCAACATCTTAGCGGTGAAAGGCAGTGCACATTCCCTCAAAGGGTGGTGACTCAGAGTCGAATCTGGCAACCCCCTGGACACTGGAGTGTATGAGCGCACCGGACGTAGGACGGAAGAGTAGCCAGCAAATGACAAGGATCCATACTTTGTTGCCTCTCCATGATGACACCCCTCTCCTGAAGCCCACTTCACACTAGCGAAATACAATACAGATCAAGTAGGCAAATATGGTTTCAGAACTTTATACCTGGCCGCTAAATGCAGCGAACGAGGTATCCGCTGCGTTTAGTACTTGCAGTCAGCAACCGAAAAGGAACTTGGGGTGACTGAAGCTTAAGCGAGCACTAAGATAGCCAATAAGGCCGCTATGAACCACTCTCATTGGCAGCTTCACTAGTCCTACGTGACACCAATGGTTTTTCGACCAGTCCGAAACCTTTTTAATACAGCCTCCAGAGGAAGGATCTAAAATTAGCCGCCCGCAATCACGGCCAATCCATCATAGATCTTCCGTTTCACAGCATGGAAAGATCCCTCCAGAGTCCTAGTCCGAATATCTGGCAAGTTGAGGCCGCCACCCTCGACTTCAATCTTGCCAGTACCAGACTTCCTCACCGCTACCAGCCCATCAATCAGGAGCGTGCCTTCGCCTCTGAATTCAGCGGTGTGGCCTGTTGATTGTAGCACCTTCCTCAGATCTGCTAATCGAAGATCTCCAACATGTAAAGGCTGAGCGACTGAGCGGGTGGCCGCCACCATGTTTGTAGGTAAAACATCCAGCGTAGGCGCCATCTCAGGAGCCTTCTCTGACGCTGTGAGAACATCTGTAGGTTTGGTGTCCTCTGCCTCGGCATTCAACATCTTCATCTTCTTCCGACTGCTAGCATCTACTGATAGCTCATCCAAGGTGGTGGCTGCTAAATGGCCCATCAGAGTGACGACCCCTAGGCCTCTGACGTTCTGCCAATGTAGACGACGAACGAGAGCTTCACTAAGTTTAACAGTCCAGGCATTTGTGTCAACACTAGCATCGATCATTTGTCCAATGGATGGTGTGAAGACGAAGTCTGTAGTCTTGCCTGTATCATCCATCATCTCAGACTTTAGCTTCTGCTTGCAATCATTGGCCAGATGGGTTGTTTCTGAAGTATTCCCAGAGACAAGGATCAGCTTCTTGGGTTGTATCAGAGGGATAAGATTTGACAAGCTTCTTTGATCGTGAATTCCGGCGAAGTCCACAAATGCAATCCGCAGGTTGGCCTGCACGGAACAGGTCTTAACGATGATCTTGGAAGGACCGCTAGGGGCATCCTCAGCCTCATCTTCAGACTCGCCAAGCGAGTCGAGCTCCTCTGCTGGTTCGTGGCCATTGACATCGATGCTATAATTGATACCATTGATTATAATGTCGTTAGCTGAAGCCTTTACTTGCTGCCTTCGTTTGTTTGCACTATCGAATTGTCGCCCACGGTCACTTGGCAAGCCTGAGTCTTGCCATTTCCGTTTCTGACCAAAACCTGCCTGCTTTCGAGGGTCAGTGTCCCGCATGTCTTGACCATCGATCTCGTCGCGTTCTTCGGCCCGCAGATAGTCTTCAGGTTTAATTGCGTCACCAAAATCATCGCCTCTCCGTCGTTCGTTGGCAAAGGGAAACATTTGTTCTCTTCCCTTCTTGCCTCGGACGTCATAGTCGTAGACACCGGGCTGGCGTAGAAGGACACTAATACCCAGCACCTCCTTGCCGAGCTCGGCTTTGTTGCGATTGAAGCGTGCGGTTTTTGCGGTTGTATTTAGAGCTTTCCCCTGCCGCTCTGGGTCCGATTCTTCAGAGGAAGAGGAGGATGTCGACGAGGTCTCGTCAACAGCGTCTGCCGACGTCTCCAGGGAGGTCCGGTTGCCAAGGCGGGAAAGGTTTTCTGATTGCCGGCGTGATGCAAGATACTGCTGATATAGTGAGAGTTCTTTGCCTTCCAGTGGGACGCGTTGAGCTTCACCAAACTGCATGTCCCGACCGCCTGTGTAGACTTGTTCCAAAAGCTGACCGTCTTGTGCTGTCTCCATGGCCACACCATCCCTTCGTTCATGGTACCATCTCAACAACGTGGCACTAAGGCCATCAGGCGATTGGTCGCCTTTGCTACCGGTGCCATAGTCTTCGGTGAGAATAATCAGGTTGTCAGGATCCGCCGCGATACGCTGTAATATTTCTTTCGAAAAGCCCCATTCCAGAGAAGTGTCGCTCGCGATGATTACTCGAGGAGCCTTAGTTGAAGTCAACTTTTCAACGCGCTTGCGGTGCTCAACAAGCTTCAGGTATTTGAAGTCGAATGGAGTGTTCGATTTCCCCGTTCCTTGACCTGCAGAGTCTTGATTCGACGTTTGCTTGCTTTGGTTGCGCTTGTGCTGTCGATTGTCAGTGTTGCTAGGCTCACTTTCCAGCTCCCGGACAACACTCTCGTCCATCCACTCAAGCATACTTCGCGCATACCTCATCGTAGCGCCAACATTCTTGCTTGCGAGGTACAATTTTGTCCGTTTCAAAGGGCTATTGCTAGCGTTATTAGATATCTCTTTTCGCCATGCTTGCTCAAGGATGTAGGCTAATTCGAGCACTCTTGCGCTGGTGTCTGTAGGAATTAATACAGTCCCTCCTTTTGCTACTGTTGCACTGATCATCTCCAGAAGCAGGTTATCCCGTTTCCTACGTCCACCAGCCATGGCATTTTTCTCCGCTCCTTTTGCACTGCACACCAAGGCTGTAGGCTTGCGAAGCTCTTCAATGACTTCAGCGCCTCCGCCTCCAGATCCACCCAGCCATGCAGCACCTGCGAGCACGTTCTCACGTGCCTGATTCCAGTCCACGGCGTAAACGATAGACTCCATTCCATGCTGTATACGCCATATTGTGCCTCCCAATGTATGTCCGGCATTGTAGGCAGTAATAGTCAAGTCGTTGAGGGGCGGAGAGAAAGGTGATGGTAAAGGCTGATGAGGCTGAGAATATTTGAGAGGATGGATGAGAGCAAAGTATGAAGCTATTTCTTCAGAAGTAGGCGGTTGTAGGAGAATCTTGGGCGAATCATCATCGCTCGAGGAGCCGTAAGAAGGTGAAGCGTCCGAAAGTGAAGACTGGGGTATTACTGTAGATGCGAGTGGTGTCGAAGAGTAGATATCTTGTAGGAGCGTTCGGCCGAGCGATATGACGGGTGATGTAGCGTAGATTGGTATTTGCGTAAATGACGGGAAATGCTTGCAGCAGTGGGCGAATGCTGCTATATGAGCTGGAGTCGCGTGGGTGAGAAGAATGATTGAGAGAGAGGACACATGTCTAGACGCAGGAGTGTTAGTCAGTGGGACCTATCTAGGGTTTCAAAAGTAGAGATGGCAATGAAGTATGAAGTATTCGATTGTATTATGTTCATGTACATAGCATACAAGCAGTCTTTATGCTTCCAAAGATGCAACAAGATGCCATCTCCAACATCCCGGTTCCCTCGCAAGTGACCTACCTCTCAAGGTCTTTAAGCTTTACAATATCGAATTGCTCATTCCACCCAACATCTATGAGGACTTTGACACCTCCTTCTAGCTCCAATAGAGACTGTGATGCCGGTGAGGTGGATTGAGCGCCCAACAGAGACGTGAAGTTGAACATCCTGGCCTCTCCTTCATGCTTTCCGGGATTCCTTTTTCCTTTTATTATATCTTCAACTCCTCAGTCTATAGGCAGGCGTAGTATCTCAGCGCAAGCTGGACCAACGGATCTTCGGAGAGGATAATGTTGTGTTGTAACTGAGAGGAATGGATGATCGTTTCACGAGAGACGCGGTTTTTTATTCCTTGGCGTCAGCCCTACGCTAAGGTTACCCTTCAGCAAAAAAACTGCGTTCAACATCAAGCTTACCCTGCGGAGTAACTCATTTGTGTACTAGGTAGCGAAGGGAAGTCATCGTTTCATTGTGTCAAACTGATATCCATTCAGTCTTGTTTATCGTTCGTCAAGTATTCTACATTTCCCATTCATTATGTGTTGCCCGTAACACCCCATCGAGCGACATGACTCCACGATATGTACAGCCATTCATACCTTCAGCTTTTGCCCGACTAAATTCCGCCCTTGCTTTTTTATGCGTTGATTTTGAGTGACTCCTAGAAATGCTATCCCGGGCAAGGATCTCTACCATGTTGTCTGGAGCTTTGGATACTCATTTGCGCTAAGTCCCAAGTCAGTGAACACGGAATCGTCCCCTGGCGGCCGTCAGAGTTTGCGAGATTGATAGAGGTAGGTATGAGAAGGCCAAACCTTTGAGATGCTCAACGCGGATCTCATCCTCATGCTCGAGCTTCTCGATCTCTTCGAGTGGCGTCTCCTTCTCAGCCTTCTGGTCTTCTCCATCCTGAGGCTTGGCCGCTTTTTCCAACGCCTCATCTCCATGGCCGATAACTAAGAACTGGGTATTTTCGTAGTCTAACAGCTTGGGCTCCAAAGGCATCCAGCCACGTCCATTGAACTCATCGATGATCCTAAGACGTGAAATGTTAGCGAGCTTGTGCTCAATTTCAGGTCGCAGGGACTAACTCCTGCGGATATTCAGCTCCTTGAGGCAGGCTTGCATTTGCTGGAGAAGATGACTTCGGGTTCTTTGCGCTGGTGATGTAGCTACCACGTCGACGGAGCCCCACTTCCTGTTGAACCTCGCTGAGCTCCGATGGAATGGTCAAGATGTAAGCCAAGTGTGTCTCGCGTCCAGTCTTCGTGATAGCATACACACCTTCGCCGATGGGTGTCGCGGCGGGTGTGTGACGAGCGCCGGCTGTCTTGGTGGTATAGTCTGATGATGACAACTTGTTCTTTACATCCTCCATGCTAGCCTTGGCCTTCTCGACAAATATCATGAACCTATCCTTGGGGCTCGCAGGGAGGACCTTTTTTGGAAGCGACAATATGCGAACATTCTTGGCGTCTCCAACCGGTCCATCACCAAGCTTCGCACCGTGAGGCATAGGACGCAGGATGATATAGCTTCTCGCAACACCGTTCACGTCGCTTGGCATGTTAATACCAACTCGTCCACGGAAGAAGAAGTAGATGACGCCCTTTTCGAGAATGCTTGATGGGCTGGTTTCCTCGCGCTTTGACGAATCTACTCGACAATCCTGAGTCAGCAACCCCTTTGATGGACAATGATTGGGTGGTGAAAATGCTTAGGTGGATATTCTGGGGTAAGGACCCCAAATTCGCTGTCAACCCATGTCGCGAAGCACCAAATACAGTACTAACACGGACGAACAATTTCGAGAAGACGTACCTTCGACGGCGTTGTCGGCCTTCGAGACTCTGCTGCCGGTACCTTCCTCCGTCACGTTCTTGTCGTCGACTTTGCCAACACCCGAAGCATTATTCATGATGGTTTCCAAGCCGTTTTTCTCTGGCTCTTTCTTGCCATCGCCATCGGCGTTACCTTTGGTCTGAATTTCCATCTTTTGGGTAGGCACCTTATCTTTCTTCTCTTCTCCCTTGGATGCCTCATCCTTCTCGCCTTTTTCCTCGGGCTTGACATTCTCAATCTCATTTTTCATTCCCGCGTTGTCCTCCGCAACAGCATCGGCTTGAATCTCACCATTGCTCACCTCAGCTGGCTTTGCTTCAACTTCATCCTTCATCTCAACATCTTTCGATTCGTCTTTGGTCTCGTCGCTAGGCATAGAGGCCTCAATAGTGATTTGTTCTTTATCATCGCCTTTCTTGCCGCGCTTAGACTTCGACGTGGTTGCGGGCGCGGTATCTGCTTTGCGTTTGTTGCCAGCGCCAGGTGAGGGCTTCTTCCCCGAGGTATTGGGGCCGGAGCTGTTGCCCTTGCCGGCTGCTACTACGCGCGCGGATGACCGAGTGCCTACCATCTTGCTTGATCTCAAGATTTTCTGTTTGAGTGGGCTCATTCAATGGCTTCTGTAGGTAGAATTGCTGTTTGTTGTTACTGGTAAGCTTTAAGCTTTGGTCTAGAGTAATCCGGGGTACATAACGTCATTGTGCGCGCGTTCATTGGTCCGGACATTGCTCCTACAAAATCCGTCAGCCCTACAAAGCTACCTGGCCAATTATGTGACAAATTCTTCAATTTTGGTCAATTTGGGTTGCGGTTTGTTTGTGTTGCCTTTTCTACTGCTGTTTGGCCTCACAATTGGCCTCCTTCAGGTTGGCCAGGTCAGTCGCAAGTGTACCGACTTGATTATTGGAGCAGTTGGTGTAACTGCATGACTGGGTAATGACAACAGGCTGCGAGAAAAGACACTACGTGATCAATTGGACTGAGATGCCACGATTATACCAGAAAAAGACCACCCATTGTGCCTTTCAGCAACGACTGTTATAGACAATACGTGTCTCTTCTTGCCTTTCTACGATTTCCATCTCTCAATTTGTCGGATGCCTCATATCGTTATCTACTGACATAAATGAGGAGAGCGAGTCTCGAAGAGGGAGGTGAGCCACAACAGTAACTTGCCTGTTACTGGAAGGATGTGGGATATCAAAGCTCTCTTTATCGTTCAATGGCTATCGATGCCTCTGGAGCAATCCACCATCAGCTCATCCCGCACTAGGATGTCCAACCAGTCACGAAGTGGCTAACATCTTCAGATTTATTACTCTTTTGCGTCTCGCTTTGTTTATTCGCTGAACACTTGGGGAAGGTATGCCACCTTCGCCTCTAATCTTTCGACAAATTCTTGTTTGACATTACTCGGTTTCTCTGCGATTTGATTGTGTATTTCGTGCGCGTTTTGCATTGTTTGGTCTACATAGTGAGTCGATCGGAAACCTGCTGCGCCAGAAAAATTTCCATTGTACATGGAACGGTTTTGAGCGATGGTCGCATCCCCTGCACCAGCTGTGTGGATGATGGCCCTCGGTTTGCCTTGTTTGTCTGCTAGCGCTATCGTCTCGCACTACAAAGGAGCCGAAACTCTATCTACTATTTCGTAGCGTGATCTGTCACTTTAACTAGCCATGGGTTGGGGATTCTGGTGTTGGCAAAGATTGATGCCTTCTCTTTGGCCACTGGCATTGCCGGTATCATCAGTCTGACCACACAGGCATCGAAGCTCGCTGAACAGTATGGCCATGGTGTTCAAAATTCTTCGAAAGGCGCCGAAGAACTGTCGCAGGCACTCGACTCACTCCTCTTGGGTTTTGAACAAATGGAGAAATTTTTGAAACACAGATGAAGCGGAATCAGCCGTCTTTGAGCAGACTTGGACCTATGTTGTGACAACATTGAACTATGAGAAGAGTCTTACGAAAATAAAACCTTTAAAGCTTTAGACACATTAGTCCGATCATCTCGGATGCGCTGTTTCAACCGTCGTATGTCGGAACTCGCTTGCAACCACGCAGACCGATCGAGCTGGACTCTGCCATCGATATCCGTGATCTTGGAGAGGCCATATGTGATTAGTCGTTCCGTGTCTAGAAGAGTCTCTTTAGCCTTCTTGAGCGCCGTTAAGATAATTGAGGGAAGTTGACTACCCGGTACTTGCTCGTATTGTCTTCCAACATCATCCACTTCCTGTAAGAGGCGGTGTAAGTCTGCAACTTCGTTGTTGAGCGCCAGAAACGCATCTGGTGCGTTTCTCAGCACGATTAACTTTCCAAGGCCTTTACCAATTTGTCCTCCAGCCCCAAGAAGGGTAAGGAAGACTCGCTGAGATTGCTAAAGGGTCCATGTAAGCGTACTGAAAGGACTACAAATCCTTCAATAAATTTTGTTTCTTTTGGCGCGGAGGCTAAGCTGATAGCCCGCGCACCTTGATTTGTATGGTGGCCCCACTGCCACCAACGTCAAGTAGAATTCCTGACCTTTTCCGAGGACTCCAGTTGAGAAAGCATATTTTTCGGTCTTTCAGTCTCATTGTTCCCCCCATTGGAGCAGAATGACTACGCTCGATCAAGAGAAAACGGGTGGCTCTATTGTAGGATCTTCACTCGAATGTCTATCGATAGTCAGCGCTAGCAGAGATTAGATCGTGGAACGGGTACCAGAGCACTCAGTTAGCCACGAATCATGCAGAAATATTACATGTCTTGTTTGATTCGTTCAAGTTGTAGCAATAATGAAGCTAATCCAAATGACGGAATCCTTCGGCAGTTATAATACACCATTGTCCTTCCTTTCGAAGCAGCCAAAACCTACAATTCGGTTTCAGAATCGAAACAAACACATCTACCCACGAGATACCAAAAGACCTCCAAAAAACATACATCTTCGCAACATCCTCCTTCTACTGCCTGCCTTGGCTGCTGAAATGATAGTAAGTTATTGCCCCAATAAGAATAAATTTAGCACAGACCAGGCTGGTAGCATCGGCGTCCGTTCAAGAACGTGCGTACCTAAAGGACGACGCATACCTTGTCAATCCCGTCAAGCCAGGAAAGCGCGACGTCGAAGAATGTGCCGTCCTCGAGAAGGATGCCTACCTCGTTAAGCCAGTCAAGCCCTCGACCTAGACAGGCAGTGCCGTGGCCAAGCATGAGTGATGGAAATTGAGGCAGTGAGACGACGGTCGGCATGGGGAACATTCGCGAGAAGCTTATCAGAAGGGAATGTGTCTACACAGCATCGTCGTTACATTGCTCTATTTATCTATTACACGTCATCTACTATCTTTCTTATTCTTAGGAATCAAGCCTGACATCACTTTCCTCGCGAGGAAATTTGATACAGAATATCGAGCTTCAGTCAGATGTGAAATGACGCAATCACCAGACTTGACCAGGATCTGAGCCTTCAAGTTCCCCTTGCCCATCAAACGCTTTAATAGCAGGGCTACCTGCGGGTGGCAAAGAGTGGATGTGATGACCTTCGCTCAGCGAGCTTTATCGAATCAATAAACAGGGTGAGACAACCGATGAGTGGTTGGAACGCGTGAAAATGAAGTACGAGCAACGGTCCGGCGCATCTGGACTTGGAGGAGAGACGATAGTTTGACGACCAGGTGATTCCAAGGCTATGCTCGGGAGAGCAAAGTATAGAGTGATGACATATGGCAGTTGCTGTACATACTTACAGCAGAGTGGATATAATTGATTTAGGAGGTAGTCTTCAGAATGCTTAGTCAACATAGTCTGATATTGGATAGTAGAAGAAGCGTTCTTGACCTCGTCCTCTAAAACTTCTATTCATTCACAATTGAGGTCGTGCCAAGATCTGCGGTACGGCATTCGCCCGCGATACCCGCTAGTGTCTTGGCAGCGCCTCACGAGTAAAGTATTTTACGACCATAGCCCCCAGGAACCAAAAACGACTGCCACATGACCAGTGTTCATGGACGCAGGGTTTTGCTCAGCCGTCTCGCAGTCTGTAGTCTATGAGATGTACTCAGAAATACACTTGACCAGAAAACTACAGTAGCGATCAACCGACAGAACAGAAAATGATCTTCATCATTGAGGCTGTACTCGTACACCTCATGCAGGCATCATACGAAATATAACCCACAAACCATAAGCAAGGCTCATCAATACCATTGTAGTGAGGCATTTACTACCCCACATAACTACTCTATAACCTCTTCAAAGAATGATCATCAAATTTAATCGCTCCTCCATCTCTCTCGAGTCTCAATCACCCATCGCATACATCACCTTCAGAACGCCAGAGTTCAAAATCAACCCGCAAACTAGGTTCTAGCTCCGCATAACATAACCAACCTAGCAGCAATGTCTTCCAAGATCAAACCCACCAGCACCGACCCCACTCAACAAGCCAAATCACCCGGCCTCCTGCCCACCAGCCAGGTCGACGTTGCCCGCGCTTCCAAGCTCCAGCCCGAGTATTTCAACGCCGTTGCCGGCAGCCACTTATGGTCGAGCCAGCTTGCGGGCCATCAGTAAGCATATCCTCACCTACTCGTCTTCTCCCTCATCTCCAAAATGCAGTCTATGAGGCATATCTCAGCCGCAAACCCCAATCCAAAAGCCCATACCAGCTATTTTTTTCTACCTCCTCTTATCCCTCCCTATTCTCCTATTTCACCTCCCTCACTGTCCAACCCCATTCCCCAGCGACGCCGTCTACTACGAAAATTGGAACCGCGAGCGCCAAGAAGCGATTGCGCGCGGCGAAGACCCGAATGCGAAATTCCTAGCGCTGGTGGCGGAGCGAGAGCAACATAGTCGGGTTGGGAAATTGAGGAAGCTGTTTGGGAAGAGGAAGGAGGGGAAGAAGGCGCATGGGGCGGGGCTGACGGAGCAGGAGGAGAGGGAGGCGTTGGAGAGGGATAGGGTGGGGGGTGCTGCTGGTGGGGATGGGGGTGGGTATGGGATGGAGAAGGAGAAGGAAGATGGGGTTATTAGGTAGTGGGTTTGTTGGGATGGAGGTTTTGTCAAGGGTATGGTGGGATTTGTGGGGTGGATGGGGGAGTTGGTCTTGTAGTTTATATGTTTTTGTTCTAGCTTTATACCCTCGCTTTGTACCCCAAAATGAACAGACCAATGCTTGGGAAGCTGTAGAATTGCGTAGAGCCCGTTCTTGCATGTTCCTGCATCCGTTGAAAGACTTCATCTGCAGCTATTGCATATGATGATAATCTAGTATATGGAGAGTCATTACCACGAGAGCAGGATGCTCTGTTTACCAGGCTTGCTCATAATGTCCACGTTATCCAGCATATGGCAACATCTTTACAGGCTCCCTGGCTTATGACCTCGAGCCTGCGCCAATCGTGGCCCTCGCCACCGAGATCTTACTCCAAATCATCAACTACCTCCCATCCATCTACGATCCAACTCGATTTATCCTACGCAGCACCCGTCGTCGCTTTTCAGCAGCTTGTACCTTTGCGCCACGTCCATCGAATCCCGCCATTCTATATAGATTCTTTCGATGTTGCATTCTCCGGCCAATCCTTCTGCCACTTACGCTATCGGCACCTAAACGCTGGAAACTTCGAGGATCGCTTCCGAGCTCCATTCGTGCCTAAACGAGTTTATTTGCATTGTGAACGGTGTCATAGGTACCACGGAGGGCAAAAGGTGGTGGTTGATGGAGAGGATTATGTGGTCTGTCGCCGTTATGATTCACTCTATCAAGATCCGATCGGCTACCCTGGGTCATAGCTGCGTTGTTCTCATAGTAGCCCTGGGCTGTATTTGGCACAGAGTCTAGTCATGTTTGGCTCCGTGGTTTAGATTGCATTTGGGGGGGATGCGGGAGGTGGACCGCCGAGATCCATTCAATTGGCGACCCCTTTTCCTGTTCACATACAGGGGGGGTCTCTCCTTTCCAAATAGAGTTCTTTTGGCAGAACCATAGCATCATGACTGTGCCGTCTTGGATGCAATCTTGATAACATCATCCTCTTCCCTGTTCCTCTTTGCCACTGTGATTCCACTTCTTCGCTTACTTTCGAGCTTCTCTTTGTCTTCTTGCATAGCCCGGATAAAAGTACTCTTGACTCTGATTTTGGCGCCGTATCTATAAAACACCACGGGAATCGGTATGATGGCTATTTGGATGAGACCTAACAAGGTGCCTGCCCAGTGAGGGCCAAGTTTTGCGTACATAGCCGGACCCGCGAGTGGGAGTGTACCGCCAAGGATAGATCGGAGTACCGAGTTACCAGCTAGTGCCGACGCTGCATAGACTACGGATTCCATGTCAGTTATATGCTATAAAGCAGAGGTAAAAAGCAGAAGGAATACTTACCGCCATAGCTGTGGGATAGATAACTACTAGCATATATGAATACCAACGTATTCCCAGCCCCAAAGGGTATCCCCGCCAGGATCGACCAAATCCAATGTACAGGTGGGACGCATGTCCACGCAAACCAGAGCTCACCTATAGGTGCCAACACAGCCGCTATACAAACAACGCTGACCATAGCCTCAGGCGGGGCTTTGCCAGTTTCTGGGTCTTTTTTGTGGGCGTTGATCATCCGACGAATTAGTGGCTCAGCTCCGATGGCAAGCAAGCAGCCTATCAGCAGGCCAAGGAACGAGAGACCGGTAATTCCGGTAGACCAGCCCCTAATGCCTGAGAAGACAATGGGGTAGGCTACGAAGCAAAGGTAGAGGATGCCGTAGATTGTTGCTACATATATATCCCAGAAGAGACTGCACAGCACCCATTAGGGTCCGTTGAAGTTCAGATGGGGGAGCACATACCAGATTGGCTCAGTAAAGATCATGACAAACGGCCGGCTGAGGTTCTCCTTCAAAAGCGCTAGAAAACTGGACTTCTTTTCATCATAACGTGACCAGTATCGGTCATCATTTTCTTCCTTACGTCGAAGATTGGCTTTCTTTTTCAAGAGCGTAGGCGCGTATGTTTCTTTCAGTATGCACATGAACACGAATGCGACTCCAGATATCATCATTACGATCCAATTGGTCCATCTCCAGCCAAGATACTGGGTTGAAAAGCCGCCAATAAGAGGTCCAAATGTCGGCCCATTCATCGGGCCCAGAGCCCATATTGAGAACGCCAACGCTCGGTACTCATCGGTGACAATGTCGCTGACTGAACCGGGTGAGTTGGCGACCATAGCGCTGCCAGCTACTGCAGCGAAAAATCGAACAACGATGACTTCCGCCAGGGATGTAGCAAGTGCGCACGGTATATACAAAATAGTAAATATGAACATGGTGATAATATAGACAGGTCGGCGTCCGTACATCTCTGAAAGAGGCGCAAGGATCATCGAACCAACGGCAAGACCAAAGACTGCACGACTTCTATCAGCAACGATGACCAAGCCGTGGTATCCATCCAAACTTACGGTACGACGTCACGCCAAGTGTGACCACTGGCTCCGAAGAAATGTGGAAGTCTGCCTGCATCTGGGCTAGACCTGTCGTGTACGACGTAGAATACATGACCACGCACCAAGTCGACCACGAGATGAAGAATATCGTCAAGCCTTTGTACCAAACTGGCCAGTTTCTTGGGTTCATGGGATCATCTTCGTCATCCCAATCAACTTCGAAATCCGGGTTGTTAGTGCCCGTGGTACGGATTGAAGCTGCATTCTTTGAAGATACAGTCCTTAAAACCGTAGACAAGATACCTGGGACTGCATCCTTTTCAGGGTCTTCGTGATTGACGGCCAGATCAATTGCCGAGACAGCACGTTTCAAGGATTTTTCTGAGGCAGAGCTCGAACGGATTGAGTCTGCAGAAGCCATTTCACGATGGGCAGTTGTCATCGCAGATGTGTAGACGATTTTGGGTAGAATGGCAAGACGGCAAAGAACAAAGTCGGCAAGTAAATAGCACCTCCGATAAATATAGGATACAGATCTCTAAAGCCCGAAGACTAGCCTAGGCTTAGGATCTTCTTTCGCTTCTTCTTCACCTTACTTCGTTCAACGAAGCAAAAATCTCGATATGCACTTTGACAAGAAGGAATAAAAGACCGAAGGAAAAGCGAACTCGGTGAGATGCAATTCCGCACGCCATTGCTAGGAATTAATTGGGGTTCTTACGGTGCTACTTCTCAGGCAGTACCACTGCAAGGAAAAGCAAGGGGTCCAGACCGTAAAAAGATCTACTTAATGACGAGAAAGTACTGCGTAACAATGATTTCAAAGCGGAAAAAGGCGGAATTAGTGCCGTTGTCGGCGAGTTAAATGCCGGTTCTAAGCGTTCCCTCGGTTCATCGTGTTATTTACCTTACCTCCATAGCTCGAGTTACCACGTTTCTGTAATTATTTCAACTGGAGCAGCAAGCAGTAGGCTGAATCTTAATCTAGCACATCGTACAACCCCTGAACATCCAACAACAGAACGAGCGTTCTATCAATCACCTCAGCATCCACAACATCAAAGCTAGAAATAACACCCCAAAACTGAGGATGACAGGCAACGACAACAACCCCGTCACCTTCGTGACTAGCACCCTTGGGAACGGTGTTTCCGGAGTAGCCAAAACCGCTGGAGGAATTGTCGGCGCTGCTGGCCGCGGTGTAGGACAAACGGTGACCGGAGTCACCGGTAGCGCTGGCAAGCCTGTGGGCGATGCCCTGGAAGCTGTTGGCAACGGCCTCGAGGGTGGGGCGAGGAGCGTCGGGAACGGTGTTGAGGACGCTGGAAAGGGGAAGAAGGGGATTTGGGTCGATGGGTTTGGGAAGTAAGTGGATGTTGATGGTTTGATGGTTTGATGGCATTGATGGTAATGATGGGGAATGCGATATGACATGCATGCGATTGGAAATGGAGACTTTGACGAGATACCTGGGTCCAGTAATCTCCACATGAGCGAAAACTTGGGCTGGGACCAGTATACATTGTTGTAGTACATTCGTTGAACTATAAAATTGTATGCATTAATGACGGATGCTGCTGTACTTCCTAGAATGCTGGCTGAACGCCAAAGACTCGCTCAGATGAAGTCCGAAGAGCACGATTCACATAACACTACAGGAACCAGTCTTCTGTCGGCACTGCTCCATATATCCCTCTTCTTCATCCTTTCCCAACGCCATACCTTGCCGTCTTTGCACGCCCTTGACCGTCATATTTTGCTTACCCGCTCCATGGAACCATTTCAATCTCTGGATCAAGCCCCCATCCATGTCGTCGACGCTGATGGTCCACTTGCCACTGCTGACTTCAACCGAAGTATTGTCCCGCGGGAAGTGGAATTCTGGCAAAAACATCTCCGTAGGCACTTCCTCAGTTGCGGCAGATTTGCACTCGAGGGAAAATGTGAAAACAGCGTTTCGTAGGTCGAAGCCTGATGATGTGACATTACCGACGGTAGCAATTGGACTCGGGCGCACATATGCTTCTGCAGCGCGGAAACCAGGCGTGCTGCCGATCTCGGCTGGCGTGTTCGACTGCTTAGACGATATCAAAGGAGCCTTGAGCGTGTTCTTGAGCATTTCTGGAACAATAGGTAAAGTATCAGTCGAACGGCTCTGAGAGAATGCGGGCGAAGATCTATCTACAGAGACAGTGGATTCGTTGCGGGACTGCGGACCTGATTCTTCCGAATTGGGATGGGGATGGAGAGGTAGTGGTTTATCATCGACTGAGAATATGGATAGATCCTCTCCGTTCCACAGGTCACCCCATTCGTGATTATTCTGTCATGGTTCAGTCAAAGTTGAAGGCTCAGATGAAGTGGAGGACATACCATTGCCATGTATACCCACAAAGCGTAGCCATTGCACCCACAGCCTTCCAATGCGAAATGATTTGCGTCCATTGCTGACGACTGGCTCGAGTAATCGCCGGTCTTGTAAGCATACTTATCATCCATGTCGTAGGGTATACCGATCTCCGTGAAAATGCAAGGATGGTTTCCCATGTACTCCATGCCTTCTTTTCTGATACTAGAAAGCTGGTCTCTGAAACAATTCCGTATCGCCGTCTCGCCCACTTTGATAGCAAATGCTGGTGACATGTATTTCCCGCGCAAAATGCCAAAAACATCGACGTTCCAATAGCGATTCCTGTTGATTGAAATCAGCAAGGCTTCCAAATAGCACGCATCAAGAGCATACCATTTCTTCATCATCAAGGTCACGCCATCGTAGAAGTGCGGGGCAAAGACCATATTAGCGTCGTCATCATCAGTGCCCTTGATCGAAGGCGGTATCTCGAGAACTGGTGGCTGGCAAAACATTATCGCATCTTCATGCACACTCGTGAGAGCTTTTCGATGCCTTCGATAGTAAGGCATGAAGTAATGATTGGTGAAGAACTCGTAGTCAATCTTCTTTCCCGTCTTATGATCCCGAGCAAAGTAGTCTTTCTTCAGCACCTGATCGTTAGATGGGTCCCAGACTCCGTGCTGTGCCCATATGCACTCTCCTAGTTTCCAGCCGGGATCTCTTTTCCAGCCATATATTGAATCATCATAATCCGCAGGCAGCCAAGCAGAGTTCCCTTTGGGATCTACTAGCTCGGTACCAGATTTGTACGGTCCCAGTCCACCAAAATCCCACGTCTCCATCTCACAAGCTCTCCCAGAACCGGTCAAGATCGCCTGCCATGCCGTCGGCGATGGTCCCTTTTGCAGCCTCTGATCCTCAGGAATAACCGTGATGTCTTGCCAGCCAATAAGGCCCCTGTTCGGCTCATTCATACTTTCCCAGCCTATGACCACGTCGTTTTCGACGTCACCTGCTTCCTTTATTCTATGCGCGAGATGCCGGCAGGCTTCGACGAAGTGGTCCTGTAGGTAGTCCTGGATGTTCTTGCCGTCAATGATGGCCTTGGGCGCAAATTGCTTGCCCCCAAAGAATAGAGTGAATATGACTTGGCAGGCCAGCCGTGTATAATTTGTTGCCCATATCATTTTTGGGTATTTTGCAGGGTCGGGGTAGGTGTTTTGCACCCAAGCAGCCTGTGTAGACGGAAATGTTCGGGGATTGAGCCCCATCGCATACAACGTCCACATAGGGGCTCCAGATCCACCTGTGAATCTTGACCAGACATCTTGATGCGGGTCTATGAAGACATAGAAGCCGTAACCCTTTGCCAATCGCAGTACTTCAATTGTATGTTGCACCCACTCTTCATCATATTTGCCAGGCCCAGCATGCTCAATTGCTTCCCAGGTGAACACATAGCGTAAAAGATTGTAGCCCCATCGTTTTAACCTCGAGAAATGCGTATGTGCTTCGTCTATTGAAAATGGCCTGCCAACGAAGGATAATTTATCGCCTTCATAGAATTGGTCTGGATTGTTCGATGGGAGATTAGGGCTCGTGGGAAATTTGGCGTCTCCAGCAACGTTGATGCCTCTTAAAGTCACCTCCCGGTTTTCTGTGTCACGGAACGTTCGCCCTTCTATTCTGAGTCGTAACGATGCCATGATGATCTCGAGTGACTAAGGATAACGGTACAACAGATGCATCGAGGACCGAGGGGGAGTGCTTGGAGAAGAGCGAATATGCCAGAGACTCTCGCATCCTCAGGGTAACGATCCAGCAACGCAAGCTCGAAAGAGTATATTGTTGCTGCGCCCCAATCTGCAAAGATGAGCTCGGTGGAGGCGCACAAGGCGAACACGAAAGGTGATGCTCCCTGCTCCACGATAGTGACGCTGACGATGCACGCCGGCCGCTGATCTCCCGCGCGCCGAGGAGAGATTCGCGACCCATAGCTACTCTCGCGGGTGACAAAAGAATCGGGACACCCAGCCAAGCCCTCACTATTTTCAATTTACAAGGACTTGAGGATAAAAGGAGATAGACTCAAGCTCTCGGCTATGAACTTATTGCGGATGATCTATCATCCAACTTTATAACCAGAACCTTTGTATCAAAACCAACGGTTGAGAATATATGAGGTATCTTAATATCTTGGCGTGTCCCGATTCTTTTGTCACCCGCGAGCTACTTTAGCACGTTCCGCCCAGACTGTCCAACACATGGCACTTTGACACATTAGGACTTTGGTCTATAAGGAGAGTTCCATAAAGACATAATGCATGCTGATTTAGTGACTTGGAAGCACCATCTTCCCCACGATACTGAGCATGTCCTCTATAAAGGCCGCCCTCAAAGATGCTAAAGCTGCTTTGGATGCACACAAATACGACATTGCAATTGAGCAAGCTAAAACGGTCCTTGCAGCAGATTCCAAGAACTACAACGCCAATGTTTTCCTAGGCTTAGCATACGAAAAGCAAGACCAATATGAAGCTTCGGAAACAGCCTACAGAGCAGCTCTCAAGAGCAAGGACAAGGACTTTCTGGCATGGCAAGGGCTTGTAAATCTCTACGAGAAACAAGCTGGAAAGAGGCTGGAAGGTTATCATGATGCGGTCCTTTCACTCGCTGATATATACATGGAGAAGGATGATAGAGACCGGTGTCAAGCAGTCCTAGACAAATACGTTGGTGATGCAATGAAATACGGGTCTCGCGCGCAGCTCAAGCATTCATTGGAAGTCTACCTACCTGGGAAGCCCCTGTATGAGTATCTTGATGGGCGAGTTTCCCAACCAGCCCTTACCTATGCCAGGATAGCAGACATCGTTGAGGCAGAAGAAAAGGAAAAGATCAATACTGAAATTGGCCAGCGGCGGACCCGACTTGGTGCAAAGATTGATCAAGTCACTGCAGACGTCAAAAGAGAAGTACTGGAAGGGAGTCAGCTGGAAGACTTGTATGATGCCATCATTGATTGGACTCTTGACGATGAGACCCGCCGCCGGTATGAAGAGAAGCTTCTGCAGCGTGCTTATGACACCCTTGCTACACTGTCCGCTCATAGAAAAGGTACAAAACGAGAACAGGTTACGAAGCTAGCAGAAGGGCTTGTAATCTTGAAGCATCCATTTCTCTTGGCGTGGCAAATTAAGTTGGAGTGGAATGATGTCGAACAGATTGGTGAAATAGATGCTGGCCTCCTTAGAGAATACATTGATTTGTTCCCAGAAGAGGGGCTTAGCAAAGTCCTGCGAGGCTACCTAGAAAGCGATATATCTCCTTTTCTAAGGCCAGCAGCTTCAGCTGATAAGGACTTTAAAGACAAAGAGCAATCCGAAACACTGTCTGCAGAAGATCGGCTAATACTCATGGCCGAAGGCATGGAAGAAAGCACATCCTCAATTCTGGCGCATCGGCTCATGGGACAACTGTACCTTAGCCTCGAAGAGCACGAAAGCGCAGCTGCAACAGCAAGAAAGGGGCTAATTTGCACTTCTAAGGAGTCCCATATCTCTGGTATCACCTTTAAGAATAGCCTCGATGCAATTAGGCTCACTTTAGCTACAGCCTTAGTATACTTTCAGGCACCGCGACATCATCCAGAAGCTACCGAGCTCTTTGAGAACATACTACAGAGAAAGCCTACGGAGACTTCTGCACTCATTGGCATCGGTTTGATACTGGAGGAGGAAGAGCAATATCCCGAAGCCGTCAACTTCTTCAACCGAGCATTGAAGCGAAGCTCTGACCCTAGAATCAAGGCGGAGGCCGCTTGGTGCAAAGCAATGACTGGAGACAACGAGTCAGGGTTGCACGAGCTTGAAGCATGTTTACCAGAAATGGAAGGCTCGGATGTAAGGACAAAGTCAGTTCGATCACAGACCTTGTATAGAGTTGGAATGTGCATATGGACTCAGAACAATTCGAACAAGGCACGGAAAAGCAAAGACGGAGCTTACGCACGATTTCTTGCGTCCATGCAAACTGACATGAATTTCGCACCTGCTTACACAAGCATGGGCATTTACTATGCAGACTACGCTAAAGACAGGAAACGCGCTCGGAGGTGCTTCCAGAAAGCACTTGAATTGTCCTCTGGAGAAGTCGAAGCTGCAGAGCGCCTTGCCAAGTCCTTTGCTAGCTCAAGCGAATGGGATCTCGTCGAGGTCGTCGCTCAAAGAGTCGTTGAGAGCGGAAAGGTCAAACAAGCTCCAGGCTCGAAGAAAAAGGCAGCCAGTTGGCCATTTGCAGCTCTCGGCGTTGTCCAGCTCAACAATCAAGATTATGCGAAGAGCATCATATCATTTCAAGCAGCGCTCCGGACCGCACCAACAAACTATCATTACTGGGTTGGACTTGGTGAAAGCTACCACAATTCTGGCCGGTACGTCGGTGCTACGAAAGCATTCGAGCAGGCCCAGAAGCTGGAGGAGACCTCTAAAGACGGTAGCATCAAGGACAATTGGTTCTCTAAGTACATGCTTGCGAATGTCAGAAGAGAGCTGGGCCAATACGATCTCGCGATAGCCGGATATCAACAGGTCTTGAAAACGAGACCGGCTGAATTCGGTGTTTCTATCGCACTTTTACAAAGTCTCGTCGAGGGTGCTTGGCACAGCATTGAGCTTGGATTCTTCGGCCGTGCGGCAGACGCAGCGAGAGAAGCAGTCACGCTTGCCCAACACATCGCGAAAGAACGAAGCGACGCCTTTAACCTCTGGAAAGCAGTTGGCGATGCCTGCTCAGTATTTACCCATGTTCAAGCCTACGCCGATAGGCTCCCAGCAACCATTTTGCAATCCATGCTTGAGGCTGGCATTGATACAGATATGTATAGTCCGTTGGCAGACATAGACGGAGTCGGCAGTGACAACCTCGGGGACTTCTCTAAGGAGTCCAATGATCCTAGTGACCTCGTCGTGCTCAGCGTCCGGGCAGCACTCCTGGCTCAAAAACGTGCAATTAATGCGTGTGCCAACGATATCCACGCCAGAGCCGTTGCGTGGTACAATCTTGGCTGGACTGAGCATCGAGCTCAAAGCTGTGAAATTGCAAATAGCAAATCTTTATCGGAGAAACGACCCCTGAGACATCTCAAGGCTTCAGTGCAGGCTTTTAAGAGAGCCATCGAATTCGAAGCTGGCAACGCGGAGTTCTGGAACTCACTGGGCATAGTAACAACTGATTTGAATCCGAAGATCTCCCAGCACTCTTTCATTCGCAGTCTTTATCTCAACGATAAGAATGCAAGAGTATGGGCTAATCTGGGTACGCTTTACTTGATACAAGAGGACCCTCAGCTGGCGAACGAAGCTTTCAATCGCGCACAGTCGTGTGATCCCGACTACGCTCAAGCATGGCTTGGACAAGGGCTGCTGGCCAATCGACTAGCAGAGTCGAACGAAGCTCGAGGTCTCTTTACTCATGCGTTTGAAATTGCAGATTCTTCTTCTACAACAATCAAACGGCAGTACGCCATGTCCGCCTTTGATCACCTCCTTTCATCCATCCCTTCCTCTAATAGCATAGATGTCCTCCAGCCCTTGTTCGCTTTACATCAATTGAGCTCCCAGGTCTCGTTTGATATCGCCTTCCAGCATCTGTCTTCGCTATTTGCGGAGCGAGTTGGTGATTTCTCAGATGCAGCAGCAAATCTCGAGCTAGTCGCTTCGAAGCTAGAAGCAGAATACGAGACCTCAGAATCCGCAATTACACTGATACGCTTTGCACAAGCCAAGGCTGACCTTGCACGGGCACAATTGGCAGAGCGAGACTTTGACGCTGCTGCCGAGAATGCGGAAACATCACTCAGCCTGTCTGACGACGAGGACTTGAAAAAAGAAATACGTCAGAGGGTCAGGCTTTCTGCCCACGTTGCTGCCGGCCTAGCCTACTACTATCAAGGCAACATGGATCAGGCCATCACCATGTTCCGAAGCGCCCTGGAGGAGACTCAAGGCAATCCTGACATAATTTGTCTTTTGGCGCAAGTACTCTGGGCCAAAGGTGGTGCTGATGAACGAAATGTCGCCCGTGAACAGCTGTTCGACTGCGTCGAAAACCACACAGGTCATGTTGGGGCTATCACGCTCTTTGGCGTTGTGGCCATTCTAGACGACGATCGAGACACCGTTGAAGCGGTCACCGCTGACCTCCAAGGCCTGCGGACTCGAGACGACCTGGATATGCAACAGCAGAGCAAAGTGGCTCAATTGCTGACAGCTATCGCCTCACTATACTCTGATGGAGACCAAGACACATCCCTCACAGCTGAGGCAAGCACAGCGGTCATGCTAGCCCCGTCAAAACCACATGGCTGGTCGCAGATCGCCAGCTTCTCAGAAGAAGCTTATCCAGCAGAGATGGCTGTGCTCACAGCCACCAAAGCTGCCCCACCTAGAGGAGCGCTTGAAGCGGTCGAGCTCGCCAAGGCGTATGCTGGGACGAGAAGACTCGATGATGCACAGAGAGCGGTTGTGGTCGCTCCCTGGATCGCTCGTGGGTGGGAAGCCCTTGATTGATGATCTCATGGACGAAGTAACGAGGTGATGGAGTTTTTGACATCTAGCGTTTTCAGCAATAGACGCATCTGCGGCGCATCGTGTCCCGTATTTTTCGGACTCATGGACCAGGTCATCAAGGACGATTGTATGATATAGTATGGCTTGTCGAAGCAACGTCCGCTTCGAGATCAATAGATCATGTTCGAATTGTTCAACTCCTTCCAATTATTCTCTGACACTCATCTCTTAAGTCCTCAACACCAGCTACTCCCTCCCACTTCTCCAACAGTCCCTTCACCTCCTCCCAATCTTTCTCCGCCTCCCCCGTCCTCCCATCATCAAGTAACCCCCGTAACCTCCTCGGCGTCCCCACAACCCACCTGACCGTACTCCTCTGGCTCCTTTTCATATCAGCCGCCCTTTCCTCCTCTCCTCCCTCCCCTCCATCCCTATCCCTCTTCTCTCGTACCTTCGCCTCACCCGCCAGACCTCCCGCAACCTCAGCAATATGCTCCACACTTGGCCCCAACATACTCGTACTCGGCGTCGCGGGCTCCATATTCCTCCTCATACTCCTAATCGTATCCGTAGCCGTAATCAGCTTCGAATAATTATCATAAACCAACGCCTTCCTCTCTCCATCCAATCCCTTAATCTCATTGATCAAGCCCCCCTCAACCCTCAACACGCCTTCAAGTCCCTGCCCTGCGAGTACGGACTTAATGTAGGCTTCTGCATCGAAGTCGGAGGCGTCGAGTTCGCTGTGTGGGGGCGTAGGCTCTGGGGAGAGGGGCAGGGTGTTGGCGGTGGAGGCAGTAGCGGAGGCGGCGGTGGACTGGGACTGGAGGTTGTAGTAGTCGCGGAGGGCGGAGCGGTTGGCGCGGCGGGTTGGGGCGGGAGAGGAGGTGCGGGAGGTTGTGGGGGTGGAGTTTAGGGAGGTGGAGGGGTTAGAGGGGCGGGGGGATGCTATCGTTGACATTGTGGGAAGTTGTCTCGCGGGAGGCACGTTGTAGTTTTGTTTTGAGCTACAGATTAGAGCCTCGACCCTAGGATTTATTGTAGGCTGCGGCCTTCTAAGGGTACAGGGTCGCTGCCACGGGAGCGGTTTGGTTGGACCCGCCTGGAAGGTAGACTTGCACGCTCAAGATGAGAAATATGGCTCGGAATCCAAAAGTGCAAAAAATCGTCGATTTTGGTGGACGCTTTTTCACAAGTACCGAGCTTGCGGAAACTCGAAATAAGTCAGCAGCTATTACGTTTGAGTAGAAATACTCTACGGTAAAATCATAGACAAAAATCTGTTCTGTACTTCCTTCAGCGTCCTAAAGTATATACGAGTGACCGTTCTAGAGCTAGAGATAATAGAAGCTAAAAAGATACTCCTGTGAGTGCTAGTGCGTTTGAAACATTCTATGTTGGATCCGTAGAAGATCATGAATCTCGATATAGCCTAGAAGGGTTCACCCCCTAACCGCTCGCACCCCCTAACCGCTCACCCGTAGGGCTGATATCTGGAAGCCGCTTAGGGGCCTAATGGACTTCCGGGCTTCAGCCCTACGGGACGAGCGGTTAGGGGGTGCGAGCAGTTAGGGGGTGAACCCTTCTAGCGCCATATTTTTGATGGAGATCTAACATAGCCAACCTCGCGGGTACCTGCGTGACCTGGAATCCACATTTGACTTTCGCTACTTCACATCACTTTCGGATGTCGATTGATGGTCGGATGAATTCTGTAGTGACGCGGTCCACCATGCTGCAGAGAGCTGTAGTGGCCTTGACCCCATGATCATGAAAGAGACAAGCCGCTACTAAGCAGCACCAATGATGTCGAACCCGGCATCCCAAATCACCCTCCAACTCACCACCACCAAAGGACTCACCCCAAACCCAACTTGGCTCTCCGCCTTCCTAGCCACCCAGCGCCCCACAACGCCTCTCCCAGCTCTTACACAAACAGCTTCGTTCCGCCTTCTAGCATCGGATATCACTACGTCCCTCGTAGCAAACGCTCTGACAAGCTTCCCACCAGATGTCCACGATGCTAATTTCAAAGAGCGGCGGCTGCATGCTGGACCCATTGCTGTTCAGGTGTTGGCTGTTGAGGACATGAGTAAAAGCCGGTGGGAGCAGATTGAGGCTATTGAGGCGCTGGAAAGGGGCGAAGGCACAAAGGGGAGGGAGATTATTAGGGTGGCTGCTACAGAGGATGACGATAATGCTGGAGCTGGCGTTCAGAAGGGTGGAGGACCGCATAAGTTGTTACTGCAGGATGCCTCAGGGAGGAGAGTGTATGGGATGGAGTTGAAGGCATTGGAAGGCGTGGGTCTGGGCATGAGCATGGGCTGCAAGATGGTGTTGAAGAATGCTGTCGTTGCAAGGGGCATGGTGCTACTAGAGCCAGCAACAACGACGGTGTTGGGAGGGAAGATTGAGGCATTGCATAAGGCTTGGAAGGAGGGCAGGAAAGTGGATTTGAAGGCAGCGATTGAGGCAAGCGAGCAGGCTGCGCTGTAAACAGCTGAAAAGTGCATAAAGCCAACGCTCTCAGAAACATTCCAAGATCTGAGAGTGAAGCCCTGTGTCTCATCAAGTAAGTCCCAATCTGATGTGACCTATTCCACGGAGGACTGACCTTTCTAAGTGCACGTCGAGATTGCGTTCGAGAAATCTTGCGAACGATGGGGTCGCTTCGAGCGCAGCTTTGGCTGCTACCGCAAAATCTCTAGTGCGCGGTCCATGACTCGTGGCAAGCCCTTCACCACGAGTGTCAAAAAATTGCTGTTCCTGCTATTGCTCCGAAGTGGTTGTGATGGTCATTCGCCGTACCTGCTTCTTGCGTAGGGGCGCTCTTTCGTTGATGTTTCGGCAAGGGATGGTCCAATCTTTATTGACCCCTTAGCCCACATATTCAGTCCGGTTCCTCCTCAATGTTCCAGCAATTCCCACACGCAGAGTTTCTTGTCGTAGAAACTCGTAGATACAATTGTGTGACCGCAAACCCCGTCCTCAGCCTTAAGCCAGCGTGCATCGCTTGCATAATTCATGCTTACATGTTCCACAAATTTTGCCAGAATTTTGATGTACCATTCGTCACCAGACTGTCCAATCTCGATTAATCTCACCCCGACATACATACAGCTCGCTAGAACCTTGAAGTAATGTCCATCGTCGTTGTTACCTCTTGAATCAACTAGCTTTAGTCTCCACACTCCGCCACCCAACCGCTCTTCGGCGAGAACTTTCGACCTTCCTCTGTGAGGAGGCAGGAGGAGTCTGACCCAATCGTCATAGCTGCCAGTCAGTAACAACTGCGGTCCAACTTCTGATTTCAACGGTAGGATAGCAGTCACGCCTGCAGTGTGACTCTTTGCATCTGGCGTGGCAGCTTCAGTGACGCTTTCAGTCTGGGTCTCTGCATCTGAATCAGGAGATTCAAGACCGTAGCTAGTGATGCCTGATCGTCGAAGACTGATAACATGCCTGTAAAGCACCGAATCATCTCCTCCTGAGTATAATTCAGTAACAACATCCTCGGGTCGCCGAGACTTCTGTTCGTCGTCCGCCCAAGCCACCACCCATGCCTCCATAGCGTGGGCTTGGTTCAGTACACGAATCTTTGCAGCCCCGTCCTGCAGATTTGTCAATGCTATTTGACCATTTGAGCCAGATACCGCTAATGTATCCTGAAACTTGGATTGAGGACACCAAGCAAGGGATGTGGACATTAAATCTGAACTAAAGATCTTAGAAAATCGATCCACTGTGATACAAGGGTTGTGTCCAGTATTGAGCGAGCAAAGGCAGATAGTCCCATTGCTCATTACTGTGGCAAACACGTTTGGATTTGATGGCTTAAAACGGAGATCAAACACCCCAGAAGAAAAATCAAGAGTTTGGTGCAATACCAAATCATCTTTCAATGAAAATAGAATGAGACTTCCGCGATGGCTTTGGGCCGTGGACTGTCGTTGGGTTTCCCCTTCATGCTGGGCTTCTGAGCCTTCAGCGAGTTGATATGTGCCAATGATGAAAAACTCCGGGTTTGAGAGAGAGAATTCGACGCAGCTGGGGTTAGAATCCAACGTGATGCTCTTGATCGATGGTATGGACGGTATCTTGTCTTGGCCTTCATCAATGGACAAGTCTTTGAGATCTTTTGTTGGTGAAGACATGATGAGGGGTACTTTCACTTACGTTGAGAATCTTGATAAGAAATCACTTTGCACAGCGCAGCGGTTGTATTGGCGGCTAAAGATAGCTGCGCTCGAGGACAAGGCTGAACATCCTGGCCAGGCGCCCATCAGGCAACCTACCTATCTACAATGTAATCAAGCAGTTAGCTGGGAATTGATTGGTGATGGGGACGAGGAAAGAAGAAGATCGAAGCGGTGGGTATCTCTCCGATGATTCAGACTTCTACGGTTGCGTCCCTTCCCTCCAGGCATCGCTCCTCTCCATTCTAACTAGGGATAGGAGACGAAAGCCTTCGTTCCGAGCTTGAAGACCGCGCAGCAAGTTATGATCCCTCAACATACTGGGAAACTCATAACCTTGAACTCTCGGTCATAGCCTACACCTCTACAGCTACCGCAGTCATGTCAACCTCAATCTCAGCATCTAAGCCTAGACCAGCTCTCAACCCGTACGAAGACTACATGGGTGGTCGTAAACTCTCCGAGACCGTCGAGGCCTTTCTACGTCGTCTCCCGCCTCAGACCACATCAACCATGGACTGTGGGCCCTGGATTTTCATCGCCAACCCTTCCTCCATCCCACATTGTGAAGAACGAGCAGGCTTCATGGCGCGCGGCCAACAATTACTTGAAGACTACGAAGCCATCGCGAAAGGCATCGAAGCCTCCATGCCCGGCAAAGCTAAGAGCACTATCACGCGGAACCTCACGCCCCTCCGCAAACAACTCGAACTCGACATCCTCGCCGCCGCCAAAGAAAAAGATTGTGTCTCCGGCAAATGGATGCTCTTTCCCTCCCCTAGCCAGGTAAACCACTGCTGGTCACTCGTCGCCAAAGGCACAGCCGCAGGCGAGCTTGGACATGCGGCCAAAGTCGCTACGGACGACGGATCGGCGAGTGCGAGATTGATTTGCATCTATACGGACAATTTCAACGATAAGGAGGATGTGAAGAGAGTGCTTGAACGGCTGTTAGCGCTGGAATTAGTGAATAGGAATGGGGCGATGGGGGAGGGGTACGCGATTTATTACAAGGCGGATGCATATACTTATCTTGATATTATGAGTAAGAATGAGTGGGGGTTGAAACCGAGTCTGTGTAGTTCGAGGGAGATGTTGGGAGAGGGGAAGTGATGATATGAGATGGATTGAAGAGAGGAGGTCTTGTGGTTGCGACGTTTCTAGCATCTTTTGTTTCTACAGCGAATACCCCATTTGGCGATTTGGAGGGCTATTTACCAACGTGATAGCAATGTTGCTGCTGCTGCGGATCCCGACCATGGCGAAGATTGCTCAGACGCATCAAATACCATACACATACGTGGGATATAAGCACACAATACGAAACAATACATGGCTCAATGATGTCTCCAAATGACACATTCCAAGGATGATTGCTGTGTTGCATCAGCAAATAGAGATTTTGATGTGGATAATACCACAATTTAGAACAAGTTTCTGCTCAAAAGGCTCCCGAAAGTGTAAAGTGAGAGGCATAACGCCAGGCTCAATGCATCTAAATATGGCGCTGCTCGTCTGAGTACACGAACGCTCATACAATCATCTCCAGCTCTCTAGCATACCCGATCGCGTTCTCGATGACCTGCCCGCTCGCCACCAGTATCTCCTTCTCTGACCTCACATCGTCTCTTTGTTGTGCTGGGAAGTATATCCTGCCATCCTTCACCACCCAGCCTCGATCTTGTGCAAACTCAACCACGCTGCCCTCGCTCTCAAGGAAAAGCAGGTTCTTCGCATTAGCAATAGGAAGCGATGGATATGCCTTCTCCGAACATGAAGCGATCTCTGATCGGATAGTACCAACAAGAACCTATCACCATGTCAGCACGCCCTCCCCAGAAACGTAGCCTATAGCACCCACCTCACTAAATACCCCAAATTCCTCCCCCGGCACCCCCTCCCTCTTCGTCGCCCCCCAAACCCGATCATAACTCCCCTCCATCAACCAACGCTCCAGTTTGACTGGATACCCAATAAACCGATCCTGCTCCAGCGGCTGACCCGCTCCATGGGACTCTACTTCCAGCCCCTCTAACACGGTATGGAAGCCCGCGTAATCGCCCTTTGTCAATAGCAGCAACAAGTATAAGCCGGTCACTTTCGATCGCTGGCCATCGCCGGAGGGTTTGTAGGATGATGGGGGAAGCTCGTAGAAGGGTGTGAGTTGTTGGTAATAGCGTGTGAAAGCGTCGGGATCCTGGAGGCGGATGGAGAGGAGAGCGCCGGTTTCTAGGGTGTGGCGGGCTAGAGACAGTATTTGGGGGGAGGTCAAGGGGGTGGGTAACAGAGCGTTTAGTTGGAGGAGCTGCTTTTTGGCTGTTGTGAGGAGGGAGGCGATTTTTTGTGGGGAGGGTGGGGGCGTGGATTGGAGGTGGGATAGAGTGGCTTGGAGGTCGTGCGTAGACATTGTGGAGGGGTCAATGGAGCTTGGTAGAGGAGGTGGACTTTGATTTTGATATTCGCTGTTGAAAGAGCTTGGAATTTTGGAGCTTGAGCTCGATCTGAACGGCAAAGCCTTGGCGAAGAGCGGGCTTGGCGCCCAGTTCAACGCTAGACGCAGTGAGGTAAAGATTTGCGAAAGGGACAAAAGTGGCATGATGTTTGCTCTCGGAATAGACGACGAAGGCCTGGACTTGGGGCTTTATTACCTCGGCGATCTTATATAGAGCGTTCAAAGATGGAGCTGCGTTCAGATTCATATCCTCCCCAACGAAGTCATCAAGTGAGTGTCCTCCATGCCTCAAGTCTGTCATGCGGCCTCAACCCGCACCACCACCAGAAAGAGCATTGCTTGGCCATCTCGATCTATATCGATCACTGGACCGAAACACTAAAAGCTTAAAGAGCCACATTTCTACATTGTTCAGCCTGGATTCTGCTAACGCTCCAACCTACAACCTCCAGCATCCTCTACATCCAACATAATTCAGCACTTCCAATACCTATTTCTCTACCAAAACAATCACCACTCTCACGATGTCAGCACCAGCACCAGCAGGAGGACAAAATGAAGACTACCTCGACAAGGGTCTCGATGCGGTGGAGAAGAAGTTCGGTGGACAGCGATTTGCCGGGCCTGATGGAGCTCAGAAGAACCGTGCCATGAATGAGAAGATTACGGATTATATTCGCAAGGCTATTGAGAAGGTTACTGGGTACGTCTAAGCACCCAAACCTCTTCTAATAATATTGTATGCTGACGATCGTTGCGTTACAGGAAGAAGGCGCCTGCCAAATTCTCCAACTGAGAAGGGGGGAGTGACGGGGAGGCGCAGAGAGCTTGTGCTTGCGCGTCTGGGGATGCCTTTGGTTCGGGGGGTTTCTTTACATCTAGTGGGGGCTTTGGTGTGCGTAATGGATGGTTCGCGGAATGATACCCAATAAGAAGTCTTCACAAAAACAATGCTTAGCTCTAATCTGGTAAAGTTCTACGCACAATTCCGTTCATAAAGCTAGCTTCGGATTGTTTCGCAGCCGTATTGCGATTCATCGCTCTCTCCTAATTACCCCGTACCGACCATGCTCATACTACTTGGACAATGCACAAGAGCAATGCCTTCAAGGCAACACATGGGTATAATCGCCTTGATATTCGTGTTACTCGTCCCTCTGGCCCTCCTGACCCTCAAGCATTCGGGAGCATCACCTTCAATTGCCTAGCCAAAGTTGGGCTGATATCCGGATCTCCCATCAACTCATCATCATCATCATCATGCCCGTTCTCTGACCCATTGAAAAGGGAGCCATCGTCCTCATCTCCAACACTCTCATCTGTCACAGGCTGCTGTTGAAAATGTGTACCATTTGAAGCCTCATGACCGTTCATGGCAAGACCCTTTACCGCGCCGCCTGGCGTACGAAGGGCGTCGAAGCGATTTTGATTTTCGGGTTGGTAGCTAGTCGGGGCCTCTTGCTCATCATCACTATCTTGCACGAATTCGTTGCTCTTGAGCGGGTGCTCCTTGTAGCTTTTCCTCGCCTGCTTCCTCCTTCCTCTTCCGGTCTCGTCATCCTCCGCGTTTTCAGCCTCCTTGCCTCTTGCTTTCTTCGAATTCCTTGGCCTCCTCGCAGTAACATCACCGTGCGTCTCCGGGTCCCATCGCTCCTCGAGATTGCCGGCACCTTCATCTTCAATTTTAGTGAGAAGATAACTCGCTACGTCGCGATAGTCCATAAACTGCGCATTCGGAACATCTTGCTTCAATTTCGACCAAGCAGCTTTTTTAGCCGTAGAGTTCCAGGTCGCACGCATTTCATCGTCACCCAGAGCCTTCCACGGTAAGTTCCCTTCGACGGGAACGCAACAGTCCAAGATCGCTTGGACGAGAGCATGCATGTCTCCAGGCTTCATATTTGCGACCTTTTTAGTAGCATTCTTCATTCTCCATGGATTCTTGGTAGGCTGGAGTCTCCGGCCTTGGAGCCCTCGCTGATCCAGAATGCTTTGCGCAACATCGTTTTTCTCCTGCTTCTCCAATTGGCGCCATTTGCCGCTGCATTGCAGTCTTGATCTTTGACCTCCCATACGGTCGCTGATAGCTTGCCAATTAATAGCCTTCATATCCTCCTCTTCCAAGTCTGATTCGGACTCGGAGACCGGGCCACGTTTGCCATCATTATTTCTTCTTCGCTGCCTTCTTTCATCCTTCATGGTTTCGACACTGTCCAGGACTGCTGTGCATAGACTTCTGACCTCTTCGGGCGTCCAGTACTCATGATTTCGGTTCTCGGCATTGAGAATATAATTCCGATATCGATCTCTGCAGTCTTCTCCCATGCGATCTATCATTTCACCAACAAGTTTCCATTGTTTTCCTTTCTCGTTGACAGCCTGCCTAAGCATCTCATCGTCCTTAGGGGTCCATGTCCCACGTGCTGAGAAGTTATGGAAGCGGCGTCGACAAAACTTTTGCACGGACATTCGCGGACGAAAAGGAAAAAGATCCTGAATCTCGTTGAACAGCGCTATTACGTCTGCGTTGCCACGCATTGTGGACTGGATTCGATTGTTGAATTGCCCCTTGGTCATGTCATTTGCGTTGCAATACGTATCACGGAATTTGTCCAATTTCGAAGCCTCAGAATCTGTAAATGGTCCCCCTTTGCCAGAGTTTTCCTTGCTTACCTGTTCGTTTCCTCTGCTCCTTTTACTGCTCGATTGGCTGGCCCGCTCTTCCTTGGCGTTACTTTTCTTCTCTGGTCGAACAGCCTTGGATTGCACCCTGTCATCTAAGTACGCCAGACCCTTGTGTGCGAGGTTCTCCATGAAAGGCGAGCCGAGCTCTGGTGATGTCTGCCGCTGAAGATCTTCATATCCGGGCAAAACTTGGTCCTTTATGTTCTCCTGGTCGCGGTCAAGATGGTAGAGGCCGTAGTAAGGCTCATTGGTGGAATTTGTGTCCTGGAGCTCTTCCACTCGTCTTCGCTTCTTAGATTGTGAAGAAACGTCCGGTTTTCCTTTCCTCTTCCGCTTCTGTGATAGATTATCGCCTCTATTGTCCAGCTGACTCAGGTCTACCGAGGGTGCCAGCTGGCTCATGCTGTGCAGTTCAGGGTCAATAGGCATGTCGTTGGCTTCATGCATCGAAAATGGATTAGCCAAGTTCATTGCATCTTTGAAAAGCTAATCGAAAGCTTCAAATTCAAACTCAAAAGTAAGGGTATGCTGACCTTCTCCATTTGCTAGTGCTTGCTGTCGGTCAGGCGACTGTTCCAATGCTGGTGCGGCGTCTCTTTTACGCTTCTTTGGTTTGCCTGGGGGAAGCTGACATGTAGAATGTATTGGATTCTGAATACCAGTATGGTCAGTATAATCTGGCGGCTGCCGAGAAGGTCCGTAGACATTATCCTTCAATAACGCCTGCTGATTGGCGTCTTCACCCTGGGTTGCGAACTCTTGCTGGAATTGGGTGACAACTTCATCGTCAGTAGGAATGTCATCGAGTGCATGATTGGATTGCGATAGACTAGGTCTGTAAGGAGACGGGCTCAATTCAGTGGTCTGTCTCGGTGGTGTCGAAGGCAGGTGTGGATATTGTGTCTCTTCGTAATTTGGCTCCGGACTGCTTGGAAATTCGAAAGGCTCGCCCCGATGTCTCTTGGTCTTGTCCTTCTGCTTCTTGCCTTTGCGATTCCGAGTATTTCCTAGTATTTGCTTTTCCGCAAGGTGAATGGGTGAGCTTTCGGCAATGAGTTGCTGAGAGGCTGCAACATCGTCGCCATTACGTAGATCTTGAGTATCATCAATAGGGACTCCTCGCATCTGTAGCAGCGCTTTGGCGCTTTCTTGCTCTTGGTCGACGACTGACTCCATTACTGCGCTCTTCCTCTTGCCCTTCCTCGACTTGTGATTGTTGCTCTTCCCTTCGTGCTTCATGGCTTCCTTAGCTGGAGGAGACTGCAATTGCGACGAGGTCTGTCCCATAATCTAGAGCCTCTGGACCCTACCATCGCCCTGTATGCTTGTCTAGTTCTGTGAGTGTCAAGATCTAGTGGGCACGCCGGTTCGCAAAGTAAAGTAGATATCTCCACCACGGAATCAACTCCGCCGCTAGACCGGGGTAGCTTTGATAGTCTAACAAGTTTACCTTACCTCCAGCTTACCTTCCGGATCACTATACTCCTCTCCGGAAGCCAACAATGGTAGCACTCAAGAGCAACATGGTACCTGCCATGAAGAGAAAGGCAGAGTACGAACCAGAAGGAACACGTGGTAAAACAAACAAGTATAGCAACACTGGCTCTAGCCAGGATTCCAAGAAGAAAAGTATCTGTGACATCGATAATGATTTATCGAGCTCTGGGGCACGTTGAACAACGTTCTGGAAATACAAATGTGCTGACTACATCTTAGGGTTCCCAATCCCTGTCCGAGGCTAAGCTTGCCATTTTCATCAAGTTTGCACAGGACTACAACATAGATTGCAGCCAGAACGTTGAGAATTCGAAGACCACAGCCGATAAGACGGAAGATTCCTTGCCTCTGGTGAGTTGGTGAAATCTTCTGTTTAACACCCCGCTAATCTAAAAATAGAGCTCGCAAGTTCCCACTCAAAGCAATCTTCCGAACCTTACCAAGCTTTCTATTCTCACCAAGATGGAAAACGCCGGCAGCACAGATTGTAGCCAAGACGTCAAGGTGGAAGGTAGCGAGTGCAATGATAACGGTGGTCTATCACCACCGGTAAGCAACAAGCTCCCCAAGGATGTGCATAGTGCTAATGCAGCAGTAGAGCTCCCAAGGTCTCACTCATCGCAACCTCCCCATCATTGTCAAGAAAGAGAAGGATATCAAGCCAGATTCTAGGCAGGGAGCCAAGAAGAAAAAGATGACCGATGATGAGAAGATTAGTGCTTATAGCGATGCGGTAAGCGTTGAAATCAGTTTGGGATGGCACCGCACTGATCGAAAATAGTGGGACGCCGCTCAAGACAGCCGCAACGATCGTGAAGCTCGTGGCCTAGCGCCACTTTCAGACGACGAATTCGACAGTGATTATGACGTTCTCAAAGCAACACTGGGAGTTCCTTCGCAAAAAAAGAAAGCTTCGGGAGTGGTTCATCCGTGGGAGGTGCCGGATGAATCAACGGACGAGGAGGAAGTAGAGCCGAGTCGCCGCCAAAAGGCAGCATCAAAGCCAGTACCCCGGGAGGTGCTAGATGAATCAACAGAGGAGGAGCCTTCCGAAGAAGATTCGGACGTTGACACCCTTGACAAGATGCAGAAGAGAAAAATGTTGGCAGAAGCTAAAGACGAGAAGAAGAAGCAGAAAGGAAAGGCTGTGGAGGAAGTTGAAGAGGATGAAGGCGATGAAGAGGAAGCTTCAGACGGAGACAATGAAGACGAAGAGCCTGATTGGGACCCATACGAAGAAGAGGCGAACGAAAATCCGTGGGCACATGGCTACTTCAAGATTCCAGAGAAGGACCCATATCTTCGCCCATATGAAAAATACGGTGATCCAGAACTTAACGACTCCGAGGAGGAAAAAGAGGAAGAGACCTTCGTACTCTACGAAGAACCCGCACGAGATAGAAGCATGGATCTCTATAACCAAATGAAAGAGTGGCTTGAGAGGAACCCGGAGAAGAGAAAGGCCATGGAAGAGGAGAGGGATGCTAGGAACGCTGCGGCCGAAGCCAAAGCTGCCGAAGCAGCCTTGGGCCCAGTGGCCGAGGACACTCCGATGGCTGATGCAGATGCGAATGGCAATTGATGTGGAAACGAGCTCTAATCCTAAATCCAAATAAGCTATTTTTGAAGCTCCCTGCTTGACGGAGCCGCATGCACACAGAAAGATCGACGCCCTGTACGTGCAATGTACTGGGGGACAGTCATTCGAATAGGTGCATGCGACACAGTACCTCGAGGATCGGCCATACCTTCGCAATTTCCAGGCTTTGCACCTCACCCATGCGTTGGAAATCAGCTCTATTTCAGTGATGATCAACACGCCTAGATGAGCACATCGACATAACGGTCAATATACACAGATCGACATAGATTCTTGCGTTCAAAGTGAGTCGAGCTGTCCAGTAGATTTGTAAGCACACTTCGCTAAAGTACGCCTACCAAACAGCCACCAATGCTTGCTTTTGTCGACCACACCAAACCCCAGCACAAAATCTCAGCATGCGACCTGTCCACGGATAGGATTACCATTCAATGCGTTCATAGAAAACCAAATGCAAATGTCTTTCAATGAAGTTTCCAACCGAATTGCAACACTTCCATTAACCATCTAGTTCTGCCTCTTCTCTACCAACAATACACCCCCCGGCTTCCCCTCCCCAAACCCCAATCTATCCGCACCCCTCTCCCAAACCTTCCTCCCCCTAACCCACGTCTCCCTCACACACCCCCTCATCCTCTTCCCAGCATACGCACTAACCTTATTTCTCCACAACATGCCTTCGCCTCCATTCCCGCCCACGACCCAAGTAGCCTCATCGTCAAAAACACATACGTCCCCATCCCACCCCACCGCCAACTTTCCCTTGCGTTTCTCCAACCCCACTTGCTTTGCTGTGTTCTCACAGCACCACTTCGCTATCTTCTCGGCTGTTATTGGGCGGTTGTTTTCGTAGGCGGAGGTGGTGAGGATGGGTAACCCAAGACCAACACTCGATACGCCGCCCCAGGCGGTGAAGAAATCGCCCGCCTGCTTCGCCCCCTCTTCCGGCGGCGGTGTAGGAAGCTGATTCCCTGGTATCGAAGGCGGGAGGAGCTTAAGCTCAGGCGTGCAGGGCGAATGATCCGAAACCACAGTCTTAATCACGCTATCATCTTCCCTCAATAACTCATCCCACAGTCCATCCTGATTGGACTGCGTCCGTATTGGCGGGCAGCATTTATGTCTCGTATCGCCATCCTTAATTTTCTCCGCAGTAAGTGCCAAATAGTGAAAGCACGTCTCAGCCGTTATCCTCACACCCGCTTCCCTCGCCTCCCTCAGCAAAGGTATCGCTTCCACCGCCGAAAGATGCACGATATGCAACTGCAGTTCCGGCGCCAAATGCGCTAGCGAGAGGATTTCGGAAATAGCATAGGTTTCGAAGGAGGTAGGACGCGAAGCGAGGAAAGTCTTATATTCGTTCAGTGGCCCGATGGGTGTCAAAGGTGGAAGAGACCATTGCACATCGTCACCTGCGGAGTCGGAAATGGGTGGTATCATTTCAGCGTGGAACATGAGCGTTGTGGGTTCATCAGCCAATTCCTCCATCACGACAGCAATATCAGCGCTCGAAACGGCAGGGAATTCGGCGACGCCGCTGTCGATGAGGAACCCTTTGAAGCCTCGCACACCTGCGCGTATCAAGGGTTTCAATTCATGCACGTTTCCTGGGACTATGCCACCGTAGAAGCCCACATCGACCCAGCACTGGCTTTGCGCAGCTGCTATCTTTTCACGCAGGCCGTGGAGGTTGGTGGTGGGTGGGATGGCGTTGAGGGGCATGTCTATTACTGTGGTTACGCCGCCTGAGGCTGCGGCTTGGGTGCCGGTGTAGAAGCCTTCCCACTCTGTGCGGCCGGGCTCGTTGAGGTGGACGTGGGCGTCGACGAGGCCGGGGAGGAGGAGATGGGGGGTGTGGTCCGTGTAGGGGGTCCCGAAGGGGAAGGCTGTGGGTGGCAGGACGGAGGGGAATATGGAGGTTATGCGGCCGATGGGGAGGGAGATGACTATCGTTGCGGCGGTGAGTTCGCCGGAGATGATAGCGCGGGAGGAGGCGAGGACGGTGATTTGGGGGGCCTGTAGTGTGGACATGTTGGTGCTGATGGGAGGCTTTGACGTGGATTTAGGCTTGGATGGTCTTGAGAAGGTGGGTGGGCTTTCTCGACAACAGGAAAGAGACGCTGTTCGGGTCAATTGACGCACAGATAGCTCATAGAAGCAGCCGGAGTGGTATTAGCATTTGTCAGACAAGAAGGACGTTTATATGAATAAGGTTCTTAACAGGATGACTTTAAGTAAGCGGTCGCCGGTGAAACAGCATGCAAAGAGAACAATCAGGCAGACACAACAATAGCTCTTGGTGGGGTATCAGGCCCTCTTATCAACCCCAATATCCTTCCTGCTCCCTGGAGGAGTCCGATCTGCGCCGGGGTCGACGGCCACCAAGAGGCGCCGCCAGATGTATAGCGGTATTATAAGCATAGTGGCGTTTCTGTTACTCGATGAGAGTGACGCTGCCTTACTCCGCCTGCGAATTATCGAGGAATACCAAACTATCGCAGTGATACCCGATTCGGAGGCTTGACCGCAGACGGTGTGAACTCTCTTTGTTGCGTCACTGCAGCCAGGAACGTGCGGAATGCGGCTAATCTTAGTCCCTGATAAGTAAAGTAACCGCGTAAGTGCGAGACCGGAGAACCCCACAGAGGCATCAGAACAATCAGGTACGAGTAGATGAGTACTTACGTCGTCGCTCTTCATCTCTCCAGCACGGTTCATTATTCGATGTGCATCTGGTTGGAACAAAGCGTTCTGTTCAGATGCTTGAATTCATGCTGTGGCAATGATTCATTGACCAATATCATTTTTAAAAGCACGTGGGCCAAAAAGTCAAAACATCTTATCGAGTAATAGATCTCGAGTAATCATTACTCGATATGATGCTCTGAGCCAAGAACATCATGTACCATAGTCCAGGCCTCCGGCTCGCTCGCTGAGAAAAGACAAGCCTGCAGAGGGTGTGTTTTGCCAATGACGCTGTCAGTGATAGTTGGATGTCTCAATCGCCGGCCAGCGTTGGGGTTTCATAGAAATCCTTCCAGCCCTGTCCTGGTCAAAGATGTGGCAATTCAGGATTAGGATGCGAATTAGGGTGGCTAACCTCGTTGGTAGCCAGGCCGACATCCGCCTATCTTGTTCATGTGAACGCCAACGACATTCAATATTTCTGGTTCGGTCTTGGAAACGTGGCTAGTATAGGACAAACCACTGCTGAGAGCGAGAGCCATGTACCCGCCTAGTGAGAACGTTCATTTGGGAGCAGCTCTTCTTCTTCGAATACTTTCGTCATGAGATGCCTTTGGTTCGATAGCTTTCGAGTCGCCGGACTCCGCTTTCTCTTCGCTACCGATAACCCATGTCTTGATGATCTCTTTGATCTCCACCTCCTTCCTGCCTTTTTCACGAGCCTCTTTAAGTCTACGGAGATAGCCAGCATAGACAACCACCTCGGCCACACCAATCATTCCGCTACCACCCATACTCAGACCCAATCTGGACGGTGTGCTCCAGTGCCTTGCTGCCATCCAGATAGCCACACTACATGCAACGATGGAAATGAGAATATTGATTATGAGCGCCATTTGCCTGTTGATGTCTGCGTATGATATCTCGTCATCTTCACCAATGTCTGCCTGTGCTGGAGGGAAGAGGTTTGCCTGGGACGAATTGGGGAAGCGTTGTGAGAAAGTCTCCGACGGTAGCGGCGGATTGATCATGCGCTCATAGGCTCGGGCTTCTTCTTCTCGACGGAGGCGAGCCATCAAGGCTTTGTATTGGGAGGTCTATTGGTGATTAGCAGACCTCGACGATCTAAAAGAGGGTGTAGCTACGGGCTCAGCTTTCGGCTTTGGGCGCTCAATGTAGACTCTGGAACCTCGTAAGAGATCATCCAAGTGGGAAGACATAGCAATCTCGGAACCATGTTGATATGAGACGCCAGTGACTTGCGTCAACTTCTTCGAGACAGCTATGATTTGGCCATGTGAGATTGGATGGCCTACGGCAGGCTCGTCAAGCGGAGGTTCAGAAGCGTTGCCGATAACGTCTGGCAGCTGGTTGAGATCTTGTAGCTCTTTGAGAGCCCGCACAATAGCGGGAGTCATAGTAAGGCGAGCCATCACGCATCTTCGGCCTTAATCTGGTCAGTGATGGAGAAGGAGGAAGCCTGCGGACTGTCGAGCTCCAACATTCAAGATCGGCAGGTCGGCGAAAAGAACCCTGCTGCCGATCTATGAGCTTGACATTTCTGGTTTCCTGAGTTTCTCAATGGTATCTCGCGCCCAGTGGATTGCTCTGGAACCAATCGAGCTCCATTGCCGAGCATGAAAGGTCGCCTGCCCCCATTGAGGACTGCTGTCAGCAGAGGTATTCCCGAAAGCCCCCATACCTCAATATGCCCCCGCTGTCTTTGTTTTCGTCGTGACCTCACGAGTCCGTATTCAGCCACACAGTACCCTCCAGCGCGACGAAGACATCAGACAACATGGGCTCAAGCAATGTCCGCTGCTCAGCACATGCTCAATGGCGCGGTGAAGACAGACACCACCTTTGCTCGCGTTTCCGTGGATCCATTACGAATTGTCGCAAAGGAATTGAAGTTCCTTACGAATAATATTCAGAACTTGCTGGGATCGGGCCATCCCATGCTAGATACAGTTGCCAAATACTATACAAACTCCGAGGGAAAGCATATCCGGCCCCTGCTTGTCCTGCTCATGTCAAGAGCTACGGCCTTCACACCCAAGGTCTCACGAAAGCCCTCGTCACCATCATCTTCGACAATCGATAATCCTATATCACCCTCTAGGGTCTTGTCGGATGTCAACCGCTCTATTCCTGCTGCCAATCCGCTCTCCACTTCCTCACTCGATGCAGCATATACCTCCGAAGACTCAGACATTTTGCCGTCACAAAGACGGCTTGCCGAAATAACAGAGCTAATACACACCGCTTCATTACTCCACGACGATGTCATTGACAACTCGGTCTCACGGCGGTCCTCGCCTTCAGCAAACCTATCGTTTGGCAACAAAATGGCTGTTTTGGCAGGGGACTTCTTGCTGGGCAGAGCATCAGTGGCTTTGGCAAGATTACGAGATGCGGAAGTCATAGAACTTCTAGCTACAGTGGTTGCGAATCTTGTCGAAGGAGAATTCATGCAGCTCAAAAACACAGCTCTGGACGAAGCCAACCCTGTTTGGACGGAGGACACTCTCTCCTACTACCTCCAAAAGACCTACCTCAAATCCGCAAGCCTAATCAGCAAATCCTGTCGAGCCACCGCCCTCCTCGGCCAAAATTCTCCAGAAGTAGTAGAGGCGGCATACTCCTACGGCCGGAATCTCGGACTAGCGTTCCAGCTGGTGGACGATATGCTAGATTACACGACCAGCAGCCAAACGCTCGGCAAGCCCGCAGGCGCAGACTTAGAGCTTGGATTAGCCACAGCGCCGCTGTTATTCGCCTGGAAGAACAATCAGCAATTAGGTGTACTTGTGGGTCGCAAATTTTCTGCAGACGGTGACGTCGAGATGGCTCGGGATATGGTTGCGCGCAGTGACGGTCTTGAGCAAACGAGGGCACTGGCGCAGGAATATTCAGACAAGGCTGCGGATGCTGTCAGCAAATTCCCGGGTTCGGAGGCCAAGGATGGGTTGTTGGAGATGTGTGTGAAGACTATGAAACGGAAGAAATGAAGGCGGAGATATGTACGATATCTGAGAGCATTTTAAAAGTTGCGATTGTACATATGGTATGACGTTGCATCCACTCACATAGAGAGATAGAGTAGAAAATAGCTTGATAGCTTGATGGTAGCAGATTCTCAACCCTCTACCTCATCCTACTGATCACGTCGACCCTCAGTCTCCACTCCCCGTCCCCACCCTCACAGTCCCACCACTATCCCCTCTAGCCCTCCCCATACCAGCACTTTCTCCACTCCTCCTCCTCACCCCCTCGTTCCTCGGATCCCACTCCTCACCCATCTCCTTTCCCACCAACCTCAATCCCCCACCCCCCCTCCCTCCCGTACCTCCGCTCCCGCGTCGACTCCTATTACCCTCCCTATCCATTCCTATACCCCCACTTTGCCCATTCCCCAACCCCCTTTCCCTCTCCTGACTAACCTTCAAATCCCGCATATAAACCTCCGCCTGCACACTCGCACTGTAAGCCAGCGGCGTCCAATTCCACGCATTTCGCGCCCCGGCATCCGCTCCGTGTTCCAAAAGCGTCCGTATACTCTTCAGCTGCCCATACGCAGAGGCATAATGCAGCGGGGTATTGCCTGCATTATCTGTTGCGCGCAAGGGGTACATGGGATCGATGATGCTGCTGCTGGGGCGGGATAACATGGAGGGTGAAGGGGAGAATGGGCCAGATGGTGGAGAGAGCGAGAGGAGGACTCCTAGGAGGAGAGTGTGGGGCGTGCGGGAGGCAAGCATGAGGGCGTCGGCGCCTTGTTTGTTTTTCCAGAGTATGCAGCGTGGGAAGTGGGCAGCGAGGAGTTGGGCTACGGACTCGGAGATTTCGACGGCGAGCTGGAGGGGGGTGTCCCAATTCGCGTTGCGGCTGATACCCTCATCCTCATGGCCGGCGTCTATGAGGAATTCCTGTATCTATCTTCAGCGTCGGTCTTTCCATGTGTAGTGAACATGGCATCACGTACAGCTATATCGAGCAAACCCAATTGTGCGGCGAGGTGGAGCGAGGTGTTGCCATTGTCCGTAAAATCGGGATTCTGGAGGCTTTTGGGGTTGTTCTTGATGATGCGTTTGAGGAGGCTCAGGTCCTTGAGGTGGACCGCCCGGCGAATGCGAGTAGGAACGTCAATCCTGTGGGGTGTGAGCAGGCTGAGCAGGCTGAGCAGGCTGAGATGGAGGAGGTACGGATTATGGACTTACATATCGGTAACAGTACCAGAGCTCTAAGGAATTGTGTCCCCTGCTGAAGGGCATAGTGAAGGTAGAATGATGTGGGATTTGGGTTGCGAAAGATGCAGTGCAAAAGGAAAGTGAATAGAACGTTGGAGAATATGCAAAGCTAGGCGAGGTTTATATAGCAGCTACATGCTTGTGTGATAGTAGCCTGTAACGCATTGCTCTCTCGAATTGTTGGCTATTTAAATGCTCGTTGATATTGAAGCTTCTATTTGTATGCATGTTGCGAGAGCAGGCTGTGATGGTCCTACCAAAGCAGCAGGGGAATTGAAGTATATCGCTGGCCGCAGCCGCATTAAAGCGCTAGCAAGTGTACAGCTTGCCTGGCATTAAAGATGGTGATCAAGGCTGGTGCCTGTATAACCGGAGGTGGTTGTAGTAAAACAGGGGGGAATCGGCCTGGCTTCACCCAGTCTCTCTAATGCAAATGTTGGGGTGCATCCCTTCTCTTATCTCTTCACTCCTCACATCCCCTCGAAGTCCCCTCCAGCGTCATCGTCATCCATCTCTCCGTCAACGATCTCCTTCGCTAGCTCCCTCTCCCTCTCACGAGCTTCTTGAGCGTTCTTCAGCTCGAGTCGATGCTGATTCATTGGGTACCTCATTGCCTGGACGCAAATTAGCGTTTTAGAAACAGTCTATTGTCAGCCAACACATACCTTCACGCTCTCGTCGTGCAAGCCAAGGCATGCTCTGATACGCTCATGGAAGGCTTCACCAGGTTCCCGGGTAGCGTAAACATCACCAACGTCCTTGCTCTTCATAAAGCCGCGCTCATGATCAATCGAGGCCTCGATCACCCCATCTCGAATAGCTTTGGCCACGATATATTCCGCGGACTGTTCGCTCTCCAGGTCTAGCTTTATGCAAATATCTCGCAACGAGATCTTTGCGTATGAGAGGGACATCATGCGGATGCCGGTCTTGATAACGTTTTGGCGCAGGCGGAGGATGAGTGTATAGGTGCCATCACGTCTGAAAAGAGCATTGTTGGCTTGCACAACGTTGAGGAAGCCTTCGATCTTGCCAACACGCACCGCCTGCACAAGGCTTAGGTATGGCTCCATGGCATGTTCAAGGCTTGGTTGACGAAAGATGGCCCGGTCGGGAATGTCTCCCATAAGTAACTCCACAACGATTAACAGCTTCGATGCTGCCTGATAGAAGCCGCCGGCACTGGGCGTTGCCGGGGACTTTCGGGTCGCCCCTATCAAGTGCTCATGAGCTTCAGTGTAGGACAGTTGAATAGCGCGTATCCGTCCAAGATAGTATAGATATCGTGCAATTTGATTGTTCGACGCTGCGGCAGGGAATTCTGAATGAGCTATTAGGAGGTCGGCTTGAGTGATGTGCGATGTTGAAAGATAATTTCGGAGGAGCAAAGTCGTAACAGTAGCACGGGTGTCTTGGTCCTTTCGCAGTACTGACGTTCGAAGTGCAGCTAAGAGATATGGTCGGATGGAGACAACAGATGCCGTAGGCGCGGGAGGTAGCGGGGCGAGTTGCTCAAAGAAGAGGGAGTAATAGTAGTAGACGCGAGCAGACAAGGCATCAAGAGTACGACGGTTGAGCGTGCGTAATTTCTCAATGAGGTTGCTAGAGAATTTCGAGCCAAATTCGATGGCCTTGGTATCGTACAGGTAGATTTGGACAAGAATTGAGAGGTAGGTATCGATTTCGGGCAATATCTCCTTGGAGACAGTAGTTGTCTTGCCGGCCAGAGTCTTGTCCTTTGGTTGACTTTCAATTTCCATCTCTAAAGGCGCGTCTGAGTTACCAAAAGATGCGTCTTCTTTGCCAAGGGCGGCCAACAGAGTTTTAGCGACGGGACTGCTCGAAGTATAGGTCTCGGTAATGATCTGTGCAAAGAGATCGGGAGAAAGGTGTTTTCGAACAGAGGACATGGAACGAAGGACCCGTAGGGTGAAGCGGGCATCGAATTGGGCTACAGCACGCTCGAGCAGGGCGAAGTTGGCCCTGATATCTGGTTTTAGGTATTAGCAAATGCCAAAAGATTTCCAAACACACAGACATAGCCGTCAGACCGAAAGTGGGTCTAGGGTGACTGACCTGCTGCGGCTTTTACTCTTGGATCGATGTCCGCACCTGTAGCCTCAGTGGTCTCGGTGTTCTCCATTGCCACATCACCCTCTTCGTCCTTGCCCGGCTCTCCAGAAAGCTTTGAGCTATTTGGTGGAGGTACAACCACGGTCATCTCGTCCTCACCGTCCTTGCCGATCTTGACCTTCTCGGATCCATCATCTCCCATGTCAATATCTTCATTTCCGTTGACACCGTTCTCAACGAGCTCTGCGCCGTTTGTCTGCGGCTGATCTCCGTTTGCCTCCTTTGGTGATGTCTTCTTTGACGGCAAGGCCTTGCTCTTCGATGACGTTGTCCGAGTTGGCACTGGCTTGTCTTTGGAGCTTGAGCTCTGCGAATTTGAGCGTGCTTTCTCACCATTCGTTGATGAGGATGACTCCTTATTGGATCTCAGGTTCCGTCTCTCTCCAGGCATGATGGAGGTGTAGTGTTTTCGGAAGGCCGACGGTTGGGCGGAGTGCCAAGGGTCGACAGGGATGCGACAGATGAGCTGAGCACAACCTGTGGGACCGGGGTTACCTCTGCGATATCGCTGGTAGAGATGTCTAAAGTGAGGGCAAAGTTACACAGCGGTGTAGAAGGTGCACTTGATGTGAGAGTGTTGCCGCGGACAGGAGCGCCACGAACGCGAAGTGAAGCTCAAAGAGCTTGACCAGGTCCTAGTAATCTTCGGCGTCGACAATCAGCTCCAAACTCCAGCCCCAATGGAGGTCCAGGATACTTGACAGGGACGCAGGGTGTGATAGTTGATGGGCAGGTGATGATCTGTGATGCACCAGACGTTACGACTTTCGGTCTTTGCCTGGCGTTCTTTGTTGGGGACCAAAGGTTCGCGTACCGGGACAGAAGTTACGCCAGTCAGATAAGACCTCGGGAGCGCGTCAAGCACGCTGGGTCAACAACAGAACCACATATCCCCAGCTTTCTCCCTGCGAGAGGGCCGAGCAGCCATGACCTTGCTGGATAACCACCTTGAGCAGATCTCGTTATCCTCGGCGGCAATTGCAGAGCTTCCGTACGTGACCCTACCCTTCGCACAATAATTCCTATCTAATCTCCATCCTCGACATAGGTTCCCTGCGCCAAAGATTTTTATTAATGCTTTACTTCACTCTCATGACATAACAGCTCTCATACGCGATACTGAGACTCATGAACGTGCTCTATTCACCCTGGCCCCGCCAGAGCAGGGCACACGACCACCCGGGAGCATCGCTCGTCGTAGCACTGTCCATGGACCCAACGGCACCGGAGAACCTTATATGAACGGAGGTGGACGGTTGAGAAGTCAAAGGAATGTCTCAGCGGTCGTTACTCTACTGGGCGGGGAGTTAGGCGAGCAGATACGGAGGGAAGGGGAAAAGGACGGCAAAGAACGTGGTGAAGTAGACGTCAATCTTCTGCTAAAGGGCGCCGAAAAGCTTTGTGGAGTCTAGTGGGTCAGAATACAAACGTGGGCTTTTTTAATTTGCTGACAAACATTTAGCCCAATTGCAGGCGCTCCCGAAAGGATTGCTTCATTGCGTTCGCGTTACGAGCAGTTGAACTCGTCAGTTGCTCGGTATGAGTTGAAGGTGTCGAAGCAGACAGCTCAGCTAGCGAAGATGAATAGAAACAAGGACGGTGATGGAGACTTCGAGGACGACGACGAGGACACCGATTATGGGACTATCATTGCCGACGGTCCCCACGAAATGCATATAACAGTAGAAGACCTCAGAAGGGAAGATGAGGAGATTCGTGAGCTAGAAAGGAAGAAGCGCACGCTGGAGGATCGTGTCAGTGGTATGGAGCGTGATCTGGGTGGTCTTTTGAGATGACCAGCCTATGACTGTCTCGCATTCATCCGCCCTCCCTGCGAGCAGCGAACACTGAGAAGCATCGAAGCTAGCCCACGTAATCTCCGGTCTACGTAAGGTCGCCTCAGCTGGATAGCTACGCTGAAATCTACGCCTAAAAGCGTTCCTGGCCACGACGACCAGTGACAATTGTGGCTTGTCAATCCAAAAGTGAGCCCCCGTAATTTTCTTCTGCGTGGGTAGCTCCAAGTCCATTCTTCAAAATTGGATGGAGTGATCATTTTCACGTAAACCGCTGTGGACGAGGTTCTATGCCTATTCAGATAACAGGCATTCACAGCTCCATAGCCCTATCGACAGATCTAGTGGCTTTAAATTCAAGGTCATGTAAGACCAAGATTAGGATCAGTGCAGAACAGCTCGTAGGAAGAGTGTATCGTGAACCTCGAAATGATAGCGAATCGTCTGCTGCCGACCCAAAAGAATTAGCCTTCAATTCTTGCTTTACTGTTCCTTAAACACAAACAACGTCCAGCTACTTCACCATTACTGTCTGGACAAAACAGATCCTCAAATCATTGAAGCTCACCATTTCAAGGAGAAATCCTTTCCAAACAGAGTCCAAAATCCTTGTACGGCCTTGTGGACGAGCTTGCGAGATGTCTTCCCTTGAGCATTTCACAGTCTCACCTTCGCAGCCAGCTATAGCCCCAGATTCAACCATGCGTACGAGGCTTGCGGCCCCAGCTGATGTGTCCCGCACGACTGTTCGAAACATTACCTGCTTGGGATCCGGATTCGTAGGAGGTTTGGACGTTGGTCATGTTATCTATTCTATACTGACTGCAACATCTCCCAGGTCCAACATCTGCTGTAACTGCTTTCAAATCCAATGTCAAGGTGACCGTTGTCGACACCAATTCTGAGCGTATTGCAGCCTGGAATTCGGACTCCCTTCCCATCTACGAGCCTGGCCTATATGATGTCGTTCGTGCTGCAAGAGATGGCATTAGTGCAAGAGATGGCATTAGTATCAATAACACCTCGCAACACAAAGACCTACAAGTCGACATCGGACATGGTCACGCGGCGAGCCTCCATTTCTCCACTGATATTGACAAAGCTATTGCAGAAGCAGATCTGATCTTCGTACGTGTCGTGTCCTGACATTTCCCTGTGCTCCCCGCACTGCGCCTTTGGTAGGCTAACGATCGCTTAGGTATGTGTCAATACCCCTACCAAAGCGAATGGGATAGGCAAGGGTGCTGCAGCAGAGCTTGGCTTCGTAGAGGCTGCTACCCGCAATATAGCAAGAGTGGCCACGGACGACAAGATCGTCGTCGAGAAGTCTACAGTACCTTGCCGGACTGCGCAGTCAATCCGAGAGATCGTGAGTGCGCAGAGATGCAAAGCCTGAACGGTTTCTAATCTGTTGCTCAGCTATCGGCGAACGCTCGACCTGGAGTACGCTTCGATGTGCTGTCCAATCCTGAATTCCTTGCAGAGGGAACGGCTGTACGAGATATTCTCTATCCAGACAGAGTTATCATTGGGTCCATGCCTACCGCAGCAGGCTATCGAGCAGCTGCTTCCTTGGCTGAAGTCTACGAACAATGGGTACCAAAGGAACGCATTCTTACAATGAATCTATGGTCGTCCGAATTATCAAAGCTCGCTGCGAACGCTCTACTCGCCCAACGTATCAGCAGTGTCAACGCACTGAGCGCTATCTGTGAAGTTACTGGGGCTGACGTCGACAAGGTCGCCCATGCTTGCGGTCTCGACTCGCGCATTGGGCCTCATATGCTGAAAGCGGGCCCAGGATTTGGTGGGAGGTGAGCGCAAACGTTCGTGTCTTTGCATGATTACAGTCAGTCGCTGATCCGGTGCAGCTGCTTTCAAAAGGACATATTCAACATTGTTTATCTGTCTGAATCATTGCACTTGTATGAAGTCGCAGATTACTGGCGTGGTATCATCATCATGAACGAGCACCAAAAGAACCGCTTCACGAAGCGCATTATCTCCTGCCTCTTCAATAATCTCACAGGGAAGAAGATCGCGGTGCTGGGATTTGCCTTCAAGAAGGACACCAGCGACACCCGCGAAACCCCTGCAATTACTCTAGTCACGAACTTCGTTGCTGAGAGGGCCCAAGTCGCCATCTATGATCCCAAAGTCAAAGAACAGCAGATCTGGAAAGAGCTGGTGGCAGATGGAGGCAATCTGGAGAACCTGGAGCAGCATGTGTCAATCTGCACGTCAGCCTACGAAGCTTGCCAAGGGGCTGACGCCGTGGTCGTGGTAACCGAGTGGGACGAATTTAGCAATAGATTGCCAACCATGACCTCGATAAGTATCACATCTCCCGAGACGACAACCTTTCAGATTCCTCCCAAGAGAAGTGCAAGTCTCGTCATCAAGAGCCCCATCACTGGAGACGTCGTCACCTTTCCAAAGCCAGCTGTGCCTCATACTTCATCAATCAAGTCAGAAAACATCAACCCACCAGCGGAGCCGAAATCAGCAGTCTCGCATCTTGAACAGCAATCTGGCAATCATCCATCAGCTCTAACGGAGATCAACTCGAATCTGCCCTGTTCACCAAGTCGCACCAACCGCCACAAGCTAAAAGCCGACAAGAGTCCTCCAAGCTCGCACTCCTCACCTACTCACTCTCCCAAAGCTGTTCATAGCCCGACGTGCCAGTCCATAGTATCCGTTGAGGAACGTCTCAATGCGTTCAATTTTGGTCCAGGTGTTGCTGCGAAGCCTGAGCGGTTGGATTGGGCTCGCATCGCTGCGGGAATGAGAAAGCCGGCATTCGTATTCGATGGTCGCAACATTCTAGAGGGAGATGCGTTGGAGAAGCTGGGATTCCATTATGAGGCTGTCGGCAAGATGAGTAAGCATGCGAGGCTGTTGCATGAAGCTGGGCTGGACTAAATTTGCAAGTCAAAGAAGGCGGTCTATGAGAGGTGGCACGAAGTCGAGATTGAAATCGTGCTAAAGAGTTTTCTGCAAGAAAAGTCGAGGTTTTATTCATGAGATGGGCAGGCCCCATCATACAAAAGTACTCGCTCAGCGGACATAGCATAGCATAGCATAACATAGCATAGCGACAATATAGCTTCTGGGCTTACGAATCAACGAGCCAATTGCACTTTATGATTGATGCCTCACTGGGCAGGTTGATTGTCTCTACAACATATTCCGAAAATACGTGGATGATTTCCTTCCCGATACCCTTCGTCGCGCCCAAGACAATGCAAGATCCCAAGCCATGATGCAAGCTTGGTATTCCCGATGAACCTCCTCCAAACTCCGAAGCTCGTGCGCCATCTAGAATACATCATGAGATTTGCCCATGCAAAGCAGACCGTTTCTCACAGATCCCCCTTCCCACCGGTAACCTTTGCCGCCTGCACTGCGCTAAGCTTCTGGGTCCACCCCTGGGTGGGGACAGTCTTCTTGACGGTGCGAAGCTCATCGGAAGCGTATCCCGGAACGCGGATGTTGTAATTGCGCTCGAGGATGAGTTGAAGATCGCGGAGTTCCAAGGTTGAGGACTGGCGGAGCTTGGCGAGACGGCAGGCGGCGACGATGACCTGGTCAACGAAGTCGTCGGCGACTGAAAGGAGAGTCTACAATTTTTGTTAGTTGGAATTGTAGACATCCGCGGGCTTAGCGAGCAAAATCACCTCTTCCACTTCCGCGGTCAAAGCCTCACCCTCTTCACCTTCGCCTCCAGTACCTCCGGTCACCTGCCTTACAAGCTCCTCCAGTTTCTTCTTGCTGAGAACATGCTCTCCTTCACCTTCGAGCACGAAGCCAGGATGACGCTGGATAGCAGGCTGACCGATGGCTCCCATTGCGTTGGGTCCGTTGGTCATAGTAGGTCGGGATGGGCCCATAGAAACAGGCTGAGTAGGTTGGAGATTGAGATCCTTGGGGATAGGCATCTTAGCGTGGTTGTTCTGATTACGTTGGTCTTGGGGGTGACCGTGAGTTGCAGATTGAGGAGTTGATTGGTTGATGTTCGGGTGGGAGTACGATCGCGCTTGCTCCATTGCAGCTTGATGAGATAGTGGGATAGGATCTTGTGGAATGCTACTCGGTTGGGTAGGCGCGGTCCGTGGTGAATTGTGCTGCTCCGCGGGGCGAGCGTTGGTGTTCACGTTCAAAGGTGGATGGGGATTTGTCATCGAATTGTGAGACCGAGGTCGTGTAACAGGTGCTTGACTCAAGGGAGGTTGCCCCGGCTGTCCATTGTTCTGTGGACTCATTGCAGGACGAGCTCCCACGTTCGCCTGGTTTCTAGCAGCATCGACGGCAGAGCTGACTGTGTGTGGTTGGCTTTGCGAATCCTGCTTTGCATGAGGCTGGTTGCCTATGCCTGAGCTTGTTCCAGAATATTGACCGGGCATGATTGGGGCTTGAGATGTATTGGCAATAGCATTTCCACCGTAACTACCTTGGCTTTGAGCTTGTTGGATTTTGAAATCTCTCTGTGTTTGCTGGAACCTAGCAAGAAATTCTTTAGTCTCTCTCTGATTCTGGTCTATGCGACCTAGCTCGGCGTTGTAGTTGTCCATCTCACTCTGGTTGAGAGAATTGCCCATTTCGTTTCTTCGTTTGAAACTTTGCTCAATGCTGTTCTTCCTGATCGCGTATTGCTCTAGACCCTGAAGGTGTTGTGCATACTTATTCTGTGCATCTAACACCCATTTCTTAGCTCCATCTTGGCCTTTGGCGGCGACCTGAGGGGGGGGGGTTATATTGAGCTTTTTGACCTCAGCGATTACTCTCTCCGAAAAGGGTCCCTGCATTCGCGGTTGACCACCACCTTGCGTAGGCTGCGGTTGTGGTCGAGCTTCATGCTGACCTGGATTGCCTGGCTGGCCTGAGCTCATGGGACGGGCACCATTTTGTTGAGCGATAGCAGCCTGGGCAGCATGGCCAGCAGCCTGGTCTCTGTCCTGCTTCGCTACCTGCATGCTTTGCCTAATCTTAATGGACACATCCATCAACTTCTTGAGCGCATTCTGGTGTTGCGGGGAATCTGGCGGGGAGTCGTTCAGTGTTTCATACAATTTTGCCACGCCATTTTTGTATTTTTCTCTAGTCTCATCGGTAAGGTGTGTCAGCCGGGCGAAATCTTCAACTTTGATCAAAGTATGTTGTGCGTTCGGTGGGCCCTGCCGAGGGGGGGCATTTGGGTTGTTCATGGGTCCCAAGGTCAAGGTGTCAATGGAGTCTTTTCGATAGCTCCCTAGAAAGAAGGGCTTGAAGACTATGAGATCAGCTAGACATCGTCCTAGATCGCAAAAACAGAGCTTGGTTTATGCAAAGGAGCAGACCTAAATGTATGGAAACCGTTAGCAAGGAATGTACCTTACAAGATGATCGGTTCACTCGGGCAAGGCGGGGCACTAGTTTGGCAGCGCCGATAATCTGCCGATTTAGCGGTTGCAAAACTCATGTGGAAGCTTGGCAATGTCGATCACTGCAACCCACACCCGTTTTACTAGCAAATTGCATGAAATCGTGTTAACAGTTTTTATAAATGGTTTACATCTATATACATCGCTTGATACTATTCAACCTCACTTATTATGCCTTAATAACGTCGTCAACGTCCTACTCGCTCTAATTCTGCTGCTAAGCAGTCGCCACCGACGCCACCGTATAGCTATAAATACTACCGTTGATATTCCAGAAGAGACTCTTTTGCAGCAGTATAAAGCCGGCCAGGGCGGCCAGTATATCGACATCTAGGAGGATCAATCGTCCTATATATATATGGAGATTCCGCTCCCAGCGATATGTAGTACTTATATAGCAGTGTATCCTGACGGTAACAGCGCTAGGCTTCCAATAAGTCTGCAGAAGCAGAGACGCCTGGTACTTGCTGCTGGTGTCGAGCCTAAGGCGTCATCGCGACGGCGGTAATGGAGGGTAGAGGGTAGACGGTGAGGGAGGGGAATAAAAAGAAGGTGCTACACTAAGATCAGCATATACAGACGCTCCAAGGGCTTTAACTCTACCTAATGCGGTGCAAAATCGTCAATTATATTAATTCTATGCGATTTCATACAATTTACTAGTAAAACGGGTGTGGGTTGCAGTGATCGACATTGCCAAGCTTTCGCATGAGTTTTGCAACCGCTAAATGCGCTATGTCTAAAGTAAGGCTGCATTAACAGTCTCGAAGGTCACGTCGCCAGGCCGCTTGACGGATTCAACTGTCTATCTGCTGCGCCTCCCTGATGTTTTGACATGTACATAATATTAAGCTAATCGGAGGTCTTCCCAAACACCGTCTTCATGTACTAACAATCTTCCACACTATGAGCCAGGAGAAGGAGAAATCAGGGCCATAGCCCGCAGATCTGGGAGATAAAATTGGACAAGAAGATGCACAGCGAACCGCAGTCTAAGGGTATGAGTCCCCGCAGGAATCTTATAGACGAGTCTAAGGACTTTCGCATACGGTCGGGACCGTCAGAAGAAGCGGTACAGCTTCGAGGATGGAATCCAGGACAAGGTCGCAGCGGCGCCGTACTCTGCCATGCAGTTCCCAATGTCCATAGGCCCACAGGGGTGGAAGAAACGGCCGCGGAGTCCTGACTTGAAATGGTACGAGGACTACGATACCCCTGAGAAGCTGGAGTGTGGGAGGGTCCTTACGATTGACTACGTCAAGCGAGGTAGGTAACCTCCCAATTTGTGGTTCAAAGCTCAGGAGTCGTCGTAGGTTCATAGACGGGACTCGATACTCACAGATTACAGACCACAGCAAAGTCGGTATGCGTAAGGTGGCAGCCCAGGAGATCAATTCCATCGAAGGCCTACGGAAACTATATGCCAATGTGACCTTACGCCTCGTCGCTCATACGTGTTACATTCTGACATTTTGTACAGCCTGAGCGTTGCGAGGAATCTGTTCTTTGTGTCCTACACTGCCAGAATGCGGACTGAGCGACCCACTTTCTCCTTCACAAATACAAAATCACTGCTAAGGAGGACCTCGTGGGTACAGACTTTGGAAAATACGTAAAATACAAACGTCCAGAAGTTAGAGGAGGAAAGCCGTTCTTATCGGGCAAGTCGTGGAAGACAACTCATGATCCATGGAGAGGCATCAGCAGGACATCGTTTGGGCTCGACTATCTCAGGCACCATCCATGCCTAAAGAATAGAGCCAAACGAGAACAGGACATTAAAGAGAAGGTGTTCGAATTGAACCATTATGACGACGAAGATCAACCCAGATATGGCTATGATATCTTTGGTCAAAGACTTAGCTGCTATATACAACACAAGGAATCCGCGCAGGATGTACCCGATTACATGGAAAGCCCTTACCAGAAAAGAAAATTGAGGGTGACCCCCATCGCTACGTTCCGCAGTTGGAGACACTTGATAACGGTAACACGATTATAATATTTGAGAATTCGCAGTCTGGCTCAATCGAGGATACAATCATCAGCGCACGGCAGTACTGGGAGTCGAGGTGGCGTCGACTACCATTCTACCTCGCCTACGAGTCGCACGACGTATCTAACGATGATCTTATGGCTCTGGAATGCATGAAGATCATTCTATCAGACGTATGGAAAAGAGTTGTCGAAAATTGGGAAGGGTTTCTTGACGTTTGCAATACCCACGTTTCTATCTTGGAAGAGGTACGTACATACTGGGTTGCAACCCATCTTTAGCAAGCATTTCCTCGCAGTAACCGAAAATATCTTATTATTGCTTAGTTCCTTCCCATCTGGTGCGTTATTTGGGGTAGCAAGCCACATCTGGTGAGCAATTGCATTGAAGCAACTCGCTAAGCATATGTCTCTTTCTGCTTAATCTTCGTCCCATCGGTGCTCAAATTGGGGTAATAAGCCGTATCTGTGCAGTATTTGCCGCTCAAAATTCCTTTCAAATAACCTTGTTACTGCTCAATCCACCCGCCAGATATGTCATTCCTTACTCAAAGAACTCTTTAAAAGCTCCCCGTTACCCCTTGATCAACTCGCTGAATATGTCATACACTGCTCGACTATCCCGTAAGGAGACACGCTAACACCGGAACGTGCGCAGAAAATCTACGAGTAACCAGCAGATGAGGCGCCGGAACTGTGGACCAATTCTAGTATGTGGCTCAAAGTCGAGCGGCTTGTGGCCATACACGTGGCTGTTGTCAAAGAAATGCAGACCAACCTTCGCGAGTTCCTTAGCGAGTCGGAGGTTGAAGATGATTGGCTCGAAACCAGCCCTGCTGACATGGAGAAGATCCGAGAGCTCGCGCAAGAGGATCTCAAAGAGCCAACGGTCAATGTGGCTGACCTGATGTGTAAATCCGTTGGGATCAGAGACAGCAGACATGGTTTGCAGCTCAATACGACCATGAGGCGACTAAGGTACGTTACGTTTTCATGAATAAGTGAAAGATCTTCGTTCGCCCGAGCTCACATTAATGTCTTGAACAATTGGATAACATTCATCTTTCTGCCATTGACCATTATCAGCTCATTCTTCGGCATGAACGTAAGGAACTTTTCCGAGTTCTCCTTCCCTACATGATACCTTTTCTGGAGCGTTAAGACATTTCTGTGGGGTGGGATCATGGGCTCTTACTCCAAAAGTGCTTCCGAGACATGTCTCGCTACCCAAATTGTCGTCATGAAGAAGTAGTGCTGACTCCGATTTGTGCCAGGTGGACATCTTTCAATCTTCCCCTGGCTACCCCAGCATCCGCTGGTATTTTGCGTCTGCCATCCCCATGATGATTTTAGTCCTCGTCTTCTGGTACTTCATCAAACATTTCTTCGCCCGTGAGAGGCAAACACCATATTCACGCGGAATTTACGAACACCTTTTCTTCGAACTCGCTACCGCCTATCCCCGTCTCTGGTCTCGTTCTGGGCCTATCGAGCACCTCGAACCTCAGAACACGCTGGACAGACTTAAATGGCGGCTCATAGTCTTCTGGAACGATTCTGCAAAGACAGTTCGAGCAGGTATGTCAGACTAGGATGCTGAATATGATGACTTGGGGGCATGGTCACGTTGCAAGCGCACCTTGACGCGAAGGTGGACATCCCAAATTCGAGAGGACAACATCGTAAGTCCGCCATCTTCAACCACCCTTGAAGAAGGCGGCGGCGATCAAAGCAGCTTTGGAGGTGATGATACCGAAGACCCGAAGCCTCGGATCGTCAGGACGTCTGTTACGGGCGATATGCGAGGCGAGACGCTAGAGGTGCCGTCTTCTCTAACTACATTTATGAGGAGGCAGAGTGTTGTAGACCTTCTAGTGCGGGGAGCAAGAGCAGTGGTAACTGTTGGAATCCTGAATGGGTGCAAGTTGTTCATTAAGAAGGTCTATGCTGTGGGAGCTATCTAGCGATATGCCAAGGCGCTAGGCCACATGCCAACACTCCCCTTTGGTCCTGCTGCCGCATGCATACTGTCGCTCCCCTTGAAGCAGAGAAACAGGGCCCTCCAGGCCTAAATGCCAGCAGTTATTCTCCATCACCATGACCAGGCTTACCGCATATGAGGTTATTCAGTTAGTTACCGCCCTATCCTCGTCTCAGCTTTATTTACTACCTCGTCTCTTCCTCGTCTCCACCCTTTAGGTTTATATCTAGATCGTCTCTAGCTTCAGTCTCCCGCTCGTCTCTAGATAGGGCCGGTATATTCCTTTAAAACGATTTAATCTCCTAGACTCTATCCGGGGCCAGTTTTATTGATTTCGAGTTACTTATATATCGTTCTAGTACTAGTTTAAGATATAGTTTCTAGTAGTCGTCGCCGTAGCCCGGTTTATTATATATAGGATACTTTATACTACCCTCCTCTTTTCTATAACTAGTAAATTTCCTCTATTTTCTAAATTACTATTCCTTCTTCTTCTTTCTAAAAAATTAAATAAAATAATAATTAAAAATTAGTTTTTATTACTTTTAATTAATAAAACTAAAGAGTAATAATATAATAATAATATTATTAGAAACTAGAGTAGTAATTATATAAAATATATTTATAATATATATAAATTTATAAAATTATAAATTTGAATTTTATTATCTTTACATCGGCAAATCTTAAAAACTCCTGCCAAAACCCTAGTTACCGACCGCGCGGATAGGGCTGGCAGCGTCCTGCCAGTAACTTTTACCAAGAAAAGTTACTGATAGGACGCTGTTAGTAGCCCTAATTTACGGATAGGGCTGCCAGCGTCCTGTCAGTAGGTTCAGCAAGTTAAGGGTCCGGGCAGGTAACTTTTAGCAGGTTCAGCAAGTCGGGGGTCCAGGCAGTATCCTGTCAGTAACTCCGGGTTAATTTCAGCAGGATTAGCAACTTCAGTAACTTATATATACCGTCAGTATACTGACAGCAGCCAGCCCTATCATAGGGCTGAAATAAATGAAGTTCTATGATCGTCGCCATTAACGGCAGCGACCCCCAGCGACGACTACCAACGCCAGCGACCTACCGGGCCCGGAATAATGAGTTTTGGCGAAAGTTCTCGCGGGGGCGTCACTCGGGCATATCCGGGGAGTATGCGCACATGAATACCATACTATTTCGCATACCATGGCGCATGCCTTGGCGCATGCCATGATTGCGCATGCTATGGGGGGCTTTCGTCTGATGTTTTAGGGGCTGCTGCGGGGGGCGCACATCGCATACTATTCAGGATACCTTTGCGCATGCCGTTCGCATGCCATTCAATGGCATGCGCAAGCTGCGCACGCCATTGCGCATGCCATAGGGCATACTATGGCCCATACTATGGCCCATACTATGGCGCATGCAAATGCGCATGCAAATGCGCATGCTATAGGGCATATAATGGGCCTATTCGTCTGATATTTGAGTTGCTGACGATTTATCGAGTTGCTGAACCTGCTGAACCTGCTGACAGCAAATACTATTTGCTGAAAGTAACGTGCCCGGACCCCCGACTTGCTGATCCTGCTGATCCTTATGTCAGTATTTGACATGGAGTTTCAGCGCAAACCCGTAGACGGCTTTCTGACAGGGCTGATAGCGCTTGGAGAATGCTGACATTTACTTTTGAGATTTGCCGATGTAATTTATATATTAAAAATAGAGGATTTATAATAAAAGAATATAGAGATATAAAACGGATTTTCGATAATATAAAAAATAATAACTAGTATAAAATAAGAATCGTAATAAATATAAAGAAATATAGTAGATTTTTAGATAAAAAATATAATTTTTATATAATTTTCAATAAATATTATATTAAATATAAATAAAAAAAAAAAAAAAAAAAATTAAAAATTTTTTAAATTATATAAATAATATATAAAGTTTTATTAAAATAAATTTAAAAAATATTTATTATTATATTTATATCTAGTAAAATAATAAATAAAAAATTATATTTTATATATATTATAATTATTCTAAATATTTAATTATACTTTTTAAATTAATAAATATTTTTATTATATTTTAAATTTATATTAATAAATTTTTAATAAAATATATTAATAAGTTTTATATAATTTATTTTAATAAAAATTTGAATTTTTCCGAAAATTAAAAATATTATATAAAATATATAAAAATATTTTTAAAATAATTATATATATTTTTAATTTATTTTTAATATAATATTTATTAAAATTTATATAAAATCTATTTATTTACTTTTATAAAGAGTTTTTAATAATTTTTCTATTATTTATTTATTAAAAATTATTATTTATTTATTAAAATTATTATATATTAATTATTATTATTTATATTATTAAAAATTGATTTTATATCTCTATATTTTTTTATTATAAATCCTCCGTTTTTAATATATAAATTAGGAATAATAAAATTCAAATTTATAATTTTATAACTTTATATATATTATAGACGCGTTTTCTATAGTTATTAATTTAGTTTTTTATAATATTATTACTATATTACTACTTTTTAAAAAACGATTATATTAATATTAATTTAATATAAATTTTAAAAAATATTAAATTCTTTATAATTAAAATTAAATTTTTAAAATTTATTATATTTATTAAAAATATTATAATAAATAAATATAAAGTTAATAAAATTTTAATAAAATTTATTTTAAATTTATTTTATAATATTTATATATTTTTAAAATTTACGAATTTCTATTACTATTTTATATATAAATATATAAATATAGAAATATAGAAATTTTATAATTAATTTATTAAAAAGTAATAAAATAAACTAAAAAATTAAATTAATAAAATTAAATATAAACGAAAAATATATTTTTTATATATTAAAAAATACTTTTATATATATATCTTTATTAATTTATTTTAATTAAGAATTAAAAATTTAAACTAAAATAAATATATCGAAATATATTATAATAAGAATTATTTCTTAATTAAATAAAACTAATTAATAATAATTAATAGTCTTTTAGTTCTAAAAACTTATTTTTATAAAAATTAATTATAAAATATATAATTAAAAACTCTTTATAATTATAATAATATTTAAATATTAATATTTCTATTTAAAAGAAAATTATAATTAAATTAAAATTTCAAGAAATTATAATAATTTATAAACTTTTATAAATATTAAATAATTAAATAATTATTAAATTTAATAAATAATAAAGTTTATTATTTATAATTTTATAATTATTTATTATTTTAAAAAGATTAATTTAATCGATATATTATTAAAATATTTAAATTATAAAGATATTATTAATTAATTAATTAATTTATATATTTACTTTAGTAAAACTATTTTATTAATAAGAGAGTTCCGCGAATATTTTCTTAATAGAGTTATTAATAGTTTTTACTAGTCGTTAAAGAAACTTTATTAATTAAAAACTCTAATTTATCGATAATTTATCTCCTCTTTTTACTAGTTAATAGCCGGTGACTATAATTATTTTAAAATACTATTTATCTCTTCTCTCCGTTTTTTTTCTATTTTAATTTTCTTTATTTTATTTATCTATCTTATAGACTTATAGGCCGCTTTATTATATATTTATTAAATAGTCGATACCTATTAAGGAACGGGATTAGTATCTAGATATTTATTAAATTATAACTTAGTTATAATATAAGAGTAGATTAAAATAAAAGATAAAGAATGAAAACTAGGGTAGGACTAGTTATTATCTAAATAAAAACTAGTATATAGAGTATTTATTTATTTCTTATCCCGGCTATATTAAAATAGAAATAGAGAAATTAGTTTAAACCTAAATTAAATCTAAGATAAATTATATTAAATTAAATTAAATTAATTATATTATAATAATAACCCCCTCTTTAAGGTCGAGTTCCTATAAATTAAATAATAAATTAAAACTAAATATACTACTCGTCGGTATAATTATACGAAGTATTAGTAAAAATTAATACGGAATATTTAATTATAACGATAATAATAAATAAGGAATAAAACGAGGAATAACGACGGTATAAAAATAAAACTAGGCTTTAGCGTTATTATTTATAAATAATAATAACGAGGCTAGTTATAGAGTATTATTTATTTATATAATAATACGAAGTATTAATCGAAGCCGATATAGAATAATAACTAAAGAGATAATAACGGATAAGGAATAAACTAAAATATAGATAGAGGTTAACTTCTTAAAAATCGGATTAAATTAAAAATAATAGAGATTCTTTATATTAATATCTTTAAATAATATATAGTAATTCGTAGAGGCCAGCGGCGCTAGGATTCGAGATATAATATTTATTAATAAATTATTAATAACGAGTAAAGTACTAAAAGAGTTCCTATATAATAACGTAGTTTTCTTAATTAATATAATACTTTAATAAAAATAGACTATAACGGCGATTATATTTAGAATTTAAAATACTATTAATATACTATTTATATTAATTATCTTCGGTAGTTATAAATTCTCGGATAGACTAGATTTATCTAAATAAAGAGTTATTAACTATTAATTATAATAGGCTAGTATAGAAGATAGAGTAAACTTTTATAGAATACGGAAAATCTAGTTAAATTATAAAAAAATTATCGAAAATCTTAAAGACTCGGAAGGGGCCGATATTATAATTATCGAGTTTAATTAAAGAGTATATAATATTTAAATTCTTAATATTTAGTTATATTTAACCGTCTATTAAATATATCGGATATAAATATCTTTATTAATTAACCGAGGATTTAAAAATAATTTAAGCGATAAATATTTTATCGTAGAAATAATTATTTAAAACTTTTATTTATATCGCGAATTTATCGGCCGCGATTAAATAAGTATAGGTTTAAACGGTAAAATTTTAAAATAAAAATTCGATAAATTTAAAACCGATATATAGATATTAATTATAATTAGTTAAAAAGGGCGAGGCTAAAGTATTAAAAGAATTAATATTATTATTAGAAAACTCCGCTTTAAAGAGTTATTTCACCTAATTATTCTATATATAATTAATATATATACGGAGGTAGTATTCTATTATAGTATTAAACTACTCGGTTTAATTATCCGTCTAAGAATAATACCCGGTAAATATATATTAATCGATTTTAAAATATTTATATAAAGTCTCTTAAAACTCCGATATAAACTAAAATCCTTAATTAAAAATAAAGATATCTAGTAATTTATAAAACTTCTATATATTCTAGTAGAAAGTATTATAAATTTTATCTACTTCTATCGACGTAGTAAATACTAGATATTATATCTTAATTAAATAATCTACGAAAACTAGGATATACCGATAAATAATTCCTATAAAGATATAAGGCGATAGAGGACCTATATAGTTTATCGAGACGTTTTTCTAATATCGTTACGGGGGTAGTAATAAATATAATTATTTTTAAATAAACTAACGAGAAGATTTAATTCTTCGGTATATATAATAATTCTTAACGAATTACTAGATAATAATATAAATATTAGGCCACTAATAGGCCCGATTAATTAATTCGTAATATTTAATATAATTTAGGTAACTACCTACGATATTATTATAAACTAACTAAATTAAACGAAGGCGTAGTTTACTAGAATTTAGAATATATTTTTTTCTTTAAAAATAGAGAACTCTATCCTTATCTTCGTATTTAATAAGGGGAATTCCGCTATAATAACGCGTTCTAGAATATAATATTTCTAGGACTTTAAAAGCGAATTAATCGGTTTAATTAATTATATTCTATAATTAATAAATCGGGGTATTATATAAATCTTTATTTAAATTAATAAATTAATCTTTATTTAACTCGGGTTTATAAAATATAAACGGGGTCTATAATTCCGAATTAATATTTATATTAAAATTTATCGGGGTCCTATAGATTAGTATAAAATATAACTAAAAAAACTAGATAAAAATCTTTTAATTTTCTACTAATATAACTAGGATAATTAGGATTAAAACTAGAGTTATTATATTTAGTAATATATTATAAACATAGTTCTTAAGGACTTCTAGGGCTAGATTTTTTTTTTAATACTATCTAATATTAATATTAATATCTAGGGTCTAATTTATCCCTCTCTTTAAAAAAGTCTCTTAACCGATATATTAATATATTAGATTTACCGCCTTCTTTACTAGGCCGGTAAATAATCTTATAATTAAAATAGGATAAAAACTCGCTCTACTTTATTTAATAATAAAATAATATCTTAAATAAGATAAAATATTTAAAAACTTTATAATCGAATATTACCTCGATAGAGAGAGTAGATCCCTTTAATTTAAAATATTATTCTTCGAATATATAGATAATTACTATAAACTCCTTATTATAGATTTTATAATTATACTCTATAAAATTATATTTCTTTAAAAAATAAATTATAAAATAAAGAATATTTTAATTATTATACTAGGATAGGACCCCTTTAAATATATAATTAAATATATTTATTTCTACTATAATCTTATAGTCGGGGTCGAAATAAACTAGAATAATATTAAAAATAAAAATCTTCTTTAAGATATTAAAAGTTTTTTAATATTAAATATTCTATTTAAAAATAGTATCTTTCTTAATTAAAATTATAAATAATATAGCGAGTTTACTAAACCTATAAATAAAGCGCCGATAAAAATTAGCGAATCCTAGAAAACTTTAAATATCTTTAATATTAATTAATTATAATTAATTTAAAATAATATCGATTTTCTTTAAATTTATTTTAATTCTTTAAATAATAATAATTAATCCTAGATATATAACTTTCTTAATATAGAAATTATATTTAATAATATTTATTTAGAGCCCCGCCTCGCGGAGTTTCTAAAGAATATATTTAATATAGATTTTATACTCTTCCTTAATATCGCTATTAAATTAAAATATCCTCGAGATATATAGTATAGGTCTCGTCGAGAAATTTACGAAAAATATTATTAATATAGTACTAGAATAAAATAGGGTTATTATATAATTTAAATAATATAATGAGATATTCGAATAAACCGAATCGGGTATAGAATATAATAAATTCTTCGTCGCCCTCCTTAATATAAAGACGATTAAAAATAAATATAATATCTAATTTAAAAAATACCTTAATACGATTTAATTAATTTAAAGTTTCTAATATTAGGGGTAAAGAATATTTATTCTTTATAATAATAATATTTAACCCTCGGTAATTAATATAGAAATATAAATCTCCGCCGGGTTTCTTTATAAATAAAATAAAAAATATAGTATAAGATCGATTAACTCGAATAAAATCTTTATTAAAATTCTTATCTAGGTAACGGCGGAGTTTTAGAATTTTATTATAATTTATATTATATAAATTAAATAACGGAGGTTATAGCCCTTCTTTAAATTTAATAATATAATTATATAATTAATATAGAGGTAAAGTATTAGCGTCTTTTCTTAAAAAAATATCTAGAAATTTATAATACCGCGTAAATAAAATTATAGTTAAGTTAATATTCTTATTATTTTAATAAATTTAAAACTTTTTTTAAATAATAATAAAGACGAAATAAAACTTCTTATTTATTTTAAATATAACTCGGTTCTAGATTTAATTATAAGAATTTAGTTTAAGATTTCAATTAAGATAAAATTTAAGTTTATAATATCTAGATTCTTAATAAAACTAAATATTTAAAGTCGAGATTTCTTCTAGAATATCTAAAAATTGATTAATTTCTATAAATAATAAATGAAATATAATTTACTCTTTAGGCCTAACGAGCCGGGTAAATAATCGAGATTCTATTTTATATATATTAAATATAATTAGGTACTAGGTTCGCTATTCTTAATACTAAAATTTAAAACGAAATAAGATTAAACTATAATATTTAATTTTAGGTATCTTTCCTTATTTAATAATAATAACGATATAGTTATACTCGTTATTATAATTAGTTCTTATAGAAATAAATAACTAGGACTAAGGCGGGGAAAACTCCTTTTAAATTTAAATTTATTATTAATAAATTTAAAACTAGGGTAACTTCTTTTAAATTCTAAATTATTTTATATAAATACTAAGTTAGGTTAAAAATTAGGTTTATTTCTAATAAACCTAGAACTAAATTAATTCTTTTTAAATCGAGATTTACTTTTTATAAATTTAGGATTAAATATATTATTAATAAACCTAAAATTAAAATAACTTCTCTCGAGTCGGAATTGATTATTTAATAATAACGTTATCGTCTATAAATAATAACGGCTTTATATATATTAATAATTCCTTTTAAATCGGGGTTTATTTTATATAAGTATTAAATAAAACTAAAGACTAGAATTCTTAAATCTAGAAACTTTTTTAAAGTATAAAAAAGAGTTTATTTTCTACGAAGACTTTTATAGAACTAGGGGTATAATTTCTTAAATAGAAATATAAAACGAAGGTTAAAGAATTATTTAAGAAATTAATAATAACTCTATAATAATAGAGGTATAATAGACCGATTATAATAGAGTATTAATTAAATTTGATAATAAAGAAGATTATTCGTTCCTGATAATTATAGATATTTAAAATCGTTTTTATAATATAAATAATACGTCGTATAATAATAAATATATTATTAAAGAGTCGGATAGTATAAAGATAATAAAGAAAACGAAGGGGTAGACGATAAATATATATAAAATTATAATCGATAAAAAAGTAGCCGGATATACTAGTATTAATTAAAATTAAAATTTAAATCTAGGACTAGTCGTTCTCTAGCTAATAAGAAATAATTATATATTTATTATAAAAAGTAGGGTCGGTTTTAAAAAATTATATAATAGACTAAAGCGAAAATTTAATTAATAACGAAAATAAATTAAACGATATAGCCGATAAATAAAAAGATATATATAAGATTCTAGGTACCTATAATCCTAATACGTGACTTTATACCGGGATTATTCTTTTCTTATATTTAAAATAACTTCTTTTATAATACTCTCGTTATTATTAATAATAATTATAATACTAGATTAGAGGCTAGCTAGCTAGTTTAATTAAATAAATCTTTATATTATATCTAAATAATTTATAATAAAAATAAAACCTCTACTTCTCGTAGATAACTTTAATAATTAAAATTCTTATTAATTTATCTTTAATAATAATTTAGACCGAATCGAGATTTATTAACTCTCTAAATAGGAGGGTAAGAGTTATAATAATAAAAATAAAAATACTCGTTATAATAAAGCGGGCTATAGAGGTAGAAATTAATAAAAATATAATAAACCTCTTTAAAATTTATCCTAATCTAATAAAAGTGGTACTTTAATAAAATAAATAATATTTAATTTATTAAAGTTCTTAGTCGATTTCGGAGTATATATAAATATATTTATCGAAAGTATATAACTATTAGTTATTAATTTTCCTTTAAGAAATAGAGGCCTATTAAGTAGTATAATTAATATTATATTTTATAATATTAATTAAGAATTCGTTCTTTATTCGAGAATATTTCTTCTTTTAAAAAACGAGGTTAAAATATTTATTAAAAAATATAAAGCTTTATTTAAATTCTCGGATATAATTCTAAATATTCTTTTATTTAAACGGGTTATTATATATTTCCTATAGTTTCTTTCGTTAATCGGTAAAGTTAGTTAGAGTATAAAAACTATCTTTTCGGTAATAATTTATTAAATTAAAGACCTTTTTATTAATAACTAATTTAAACTTTATATAAATAATTTTATTATTATCGGAGGGGTAATAATTATAATTAATATATATCTACTATATTAACGTTTATTTCTAAATATTTAATTTATCCTAGTCCCTTTTATATTCCGAGATATCTAGGAGTTTTTCGGATCTAGGAGGCGTTCGAGATCGCGAGGGGGTAAATTATTATATATTTAAAATAAAATAAAAATATAGACCTATAATAATAATATTACTAAAAATATTCTTATCGAATATTTAAAACGGGGGTTAAGATATAGTTTAGATTATAATAAATATAGCCTAGGTTATTACTTAAATAATAATATAAACTAGAGATTATATATTTAGTATAAAAAAAGAGATAAAAAGCGTAGATAAAAATAAAATATCGAATAAGAAATTACTCTCGATTTAAATATATAAATAATCGAAGGTATTAAAAAAGTTAGTAGATTTATTCTAAACTTCGGTAAGGAATTATTATATATAGTTTTCGGGGTTAAGAAGTTAATTCTTTATAATAATTATCCTAATATTAAGAAATATTAATTAAATAATTAATCTTTTATAATATTAAGAGATAGAATTAATATCTAGATATTTATTAAATTAATAATTAAGTTTATTAAACTATAACTTAGTTATAATATAAGAGTAGGTTAAAATAAGAGATAAAGAACGAAAATTAGAGTAGAGCTAGCTACTATCTAAATAAGAACTAATATACGAAGTATTTATTAATTTCCTATCTCGGTTATATTAGAATAGAAATAAGGAGACTAGTTTAAATCTAAATTAAATTTAAGATAAATTAAGTTAGGCTAGGTTAATAAAATTATATTATAATAATATTTATAACTCTCCGGCTAGTAATTTCTTTCTTTTCTTTCTTTTCTTTACTAACCTAGATATATCGCTAGGTTTTAATAATAATTTAGATTATATTAATTATTCTTTAATAAATAAAAATTAGCCGAGCTACCCCGTCTTTATTATCTACCGCGCGGTTATATATATATTTTGGACCTAGGTTAATATTTTATTAAAATTATATATATTTATTTATTTTATAAACTCCGCTTTATCTCTAGCTAGTTTTAAATAAAATAATAATATATACTTTATATTTTATTTCCTTTATCTATATTAGTAACTAGTATTATAAATTATAAATAACTTTATTCCGTATAGAAACTCTTTTAATCCGATTTTACTATATTTTAATTATATTATTATAAAGTTTTTAGTCTTTTTTAATTAATTATAGTAATTAAATTAGTCCTCGAATAAATCTCTCTTTTAAAACGAGTTAATAATCTATATAGTAATCGTTATTTTATAACTCTCCTATTTATTTAGTTATTATTAACGAGCCTAGTTTTTTACTCTTTAGTTAATAACCTTAATATTCTAATATTTTTTAATATCTTCGATTAAATTTATTTAGTCTTTTCTCCTTTTTATAATTATAATTACTTTATATTATTCTTTAAATTCTAGGGCGCGAAGCGCCTAGGATTTCTTTTTCGTTATCGGTATTAAAGGTACTTATTACTACCTATCTCTCTTATATTAAAATTTATTTTAGATTCGTATATTTCTTATAGTCGTAACTAGGTAGGTTCCTCGATTTATTTAATATTATATTACTAAGTAGTCTAACTAAAGATTAATTAATACGATTATTAACTCGGCTTTAAATACTAGAATTAAAATAATTTTAAATACTCCTAGGACCGTCCTAAAATAGTTATTCTAAATAATTATTAATTTCTTTATATATCTTTTTATAGCCTTTATTATTCCCCTTGATTAATATTATATCGGAATCGTAAATATTAATATCGGTTTAATTATTATATTATATATCGTTTTATACTTTATAAAGATAGCGCCTTATATCGAGCTAGTTAAATACTTTATAATACGATTTTTAATTAACCGCTCTAGCCTTAATCTAGGTTAAATATAATTTTTATTTTAACTTTAAGTCGATATATAGTCCTAGGACCTTAATATTTATTTTAGATTTAATAATTATATTTTTAAAATTTATCGCTATTTTTATATTAAACTTCTTCGGTATTCGAGATATATAGATTAACTCGTACTTTAGGGGGTAAATAATACTCCGTAAATAATTATTTATTTTAAATAAATATCGTAGGCCCGTCCTAAATTCGAGTAATTCTTTTTTATACTCTCGTTATAGGCGAGTAAATAAACGTTATCTACGAATTCTTTAATCTATATTAATAAGTTTATTTTAATATACTCCTCGATTAATAATATATTAAAGAATAGAAAGAGTATCGGTAAAATAAGCGATCCTTATAGAATACCTATTATTATTTTCTCTACTATATTTATTCTTTTTTTAAATATTACGGATATAATTTTATCCGATAGAAAGTTTACTATTTAATCGATAATTAGGCTCGGTATATCTTTTATTTATAAATCGTATAATAGTCTTTTATACGAGATATTATCGAATACTCCCGTTATATTTAATAATAATAGATTTATTATCTTTCTCCTCCCGTTCCTACTATAGTTTTATATAGTATATATTATATCGGTTAAGGTCTTTAGCGCGGTTTTTATTAAATATTTTCGTCTAATCTCTTAATAAGGGGTCAATATAATAGTATATAGTATAAAAGATATTAATTATTTTATGGAGGATTTGGCCCTAATATACTAGAATCCTAGAGTTACCCTAGTCCCGATAGGGCTAGCGGTAGGGCTCAGCCCGCCGTTTTAGTAGATATCTATAATAATACTCCTACTAAAGTCTACCCCGTGACATCTCTATTTACTATAATAATAATAGTTCGTATTCTTTTATTATATTATTTAATCTTCTAGAAATAATTACTTCTAGCGCTTTATTAAATATATCGAGGAGTATAATAAATTTATATAATTTTAACTTTAAATAATCGCTTTTTTTTTATTTTTTAAAAATTATTATATTAACCTCTTTAAAATACCTCGGGTAATATCTTTATTTAAAGTAGGCCTAGTATAAATAAATAATAATATTTATTACTTCCGTTTTAGTTATAGTTTTTAAGAATTAATTTAGGATTCTAATTATTCTTAATATTTTATCGGTAACTAGGTATTATATTACTTTATATATTTTTATCTTAATTATCTCCTAGTTTATTTTAACTAGTTTTAAATACTTTATTCCGTCGATATTATTTAGGTTTATTATTCGTAGAGGGGGAAATAGTACTCTTTATAAAAAATTTATTTTATTTTTAAAATCTCTAGTTTTTCCTCTTTTATTATTCTTAATAATTAAGAATTAAAAGAGTTTTTTAAAATAATTATTTTTCTCTCTTTTTTATTTTACGAGCTTTTATACTCCCGTTAATTTTAATAAGATTTTATATATACTCTCCCGCTAAAAGAATGTTTTGATTCTTCGAATTATATATATTCTTTTATTATTTATTATATTTAGGGCCTTTATTATCCGGGTATTTTAACTCCGTTTATACTCTTTTATATATTTCTTTACTTTTAATATAATATTAATATCGGTAAATCTAGAAACCCCGATTTTTGTGTATTTTATACCGAAATTATATAAAATACTGGAAATGCGTATCTACTCATATCCCGTATTCTAAGTATATTATACACCGATTAAGTAGCGATATTGCACCGATTTAGCAACTTTTTTTTTTTTTTTTTTTGAACTTTAACTTTTTATAGTATCTAGACTAGGGCCCCTCTATAGTAATATAAATATCTTACTAAATCTATTTTTAGCCTAGATTCCGAATTTTTAATTAGATTTTTACTAGCGTTGCCCTATAAGGCTATAAAGCTACTTTTAGGATTAAGTTTAGCGCTCCCGCGCAGACCTTAACTCTAACTTAAAAATCTTGGCGCCAAGATTTGCCAAGGCTGCAAAATGCGCATTTTGCACCGATTAAGTAGCGAAATTGTAGAACTGTTTTTCCGGACTTGCCGATAAATATAGTAGGAGTTTTAATAGGATTTAGCTCCTTAATATAAACGGGCCTATAAAATTATAAATTTAATAATTTCTTAAAAACCTCCTATTATTTTATTTAGGTATTAGTCGATATTTTCTTTATTTTTAAACTTTAACTTCCTTAATACCTAATAAAGAGACTTTATATTTTATTATATTTTCTTTCGAGTAATATTATTCTTAATCTTTTTTTAAATATATTAAATATATAATATTACCCCTTTTTATATTTATTCGAATTCTATTATTATTAACTTATAATCGGAGTTATAGTATAAGTCTTCGCGGATTATAAAGTTATTTATAACTTAATACGCTCCTTTTATAAAGAATAATAAATTAATTATATTTTTATATTCTTAGGTTTTTTATATAATAGATATTTTTAATAACTTTAATTTTATTTCCCTCGACTCTATTATTCCTAGGATATAATCGGTTATAATATAATATATATATCGTTTAGTATTATTCTAGTTACGGTAGTAAAGATTAAAATCTTTTAAAAGAATATATTCGTTTTCCTTTATTAACGCTTCCTTTAATAATAATAATATTAACGAATTATTAATCGAGGTATACTATATTGGTAATAGATTATATATATTATAAATTTATATTTTTTTATAATAAAGGATTTTTTTAATTAATAGCCTCCTCCTCCCCGACTTTATCCGATTAAGATTTCTTTTTATTTCTTCGCTTTTTTAATATAATTTTTATAGAGTATAAATTACCTTTATAATAAACTAGTTTCTAGTTATTCGTATCGATTCTTTTATTTATATAAAAGTATATATAGGTCTCTAGGCCTCCTTTATATACTAGGTAGAAATAATTAATACTATTATTATATAGCGCTTAAATAGTAGGGTTCTAATTAAGTTTTTAAATAATTATAATATCGATATCTTTAATTTACTCGTTTTAAAGTAACTTTATTATTAATTTCGATTCCTTTTTAATATTATATTATACGATTTTAAATTAAGTATTATAATTTATTATACGTTAATATTATATCCGTAAATTCCTCGTTTATTTCTTAATTATTTAGTAGTATTAATTCTAGCCGGTTTTTATTTAATTAGTCGAATATTATTACTAGGAGGTTATTTAAGATTTAGAGGATTATTTACCTAAATATTATTATTAGTTTATTATTTTATCTCGGCCTCTTTATTTTCCTAGGTATAATAATAATATTTTAAACTTTATTAATTATATTTATTATTATCTTCCTCTTTCTCGTATCTTTAGTTAATATTAATATAAATTTATTATTAGTTAATTATACCTAGGAGTTTAGGATTATTATTCTCGGTAATATTATAAACTACCTAGGTTTATTCTCTAATTTTTATTAAATTTAATATATCTTTTTTTACCTAATTAGATATATTTTATTTTAGGATTTATAACGTTTAAAGTAAACCGCGTAGCGCTTTTCCTTCGGGCTTTTAATACTATATTTATATAATTAATATAATTCTATATATATCCCGTATTTAGGCTAGTTTTTATAAACTAGAGTTATATAATCGTACCCCTAGTAATTAAAATACTACCTCGGGTTATTTATTCTCTCCTATTTTTAATATAATAATAGTTATTCGCTTTTTAAAAATTCGTCCGTTATTAATTCATTCATTATATCTAGGTCTAGAATCTTAAGAGAGAGTATAGAATATTTCTTTTTACGACTATATTCGTCTAGTTTAAAAGCGAATTCTAATTATTTTATATTTATAATATCTAATCCCGGGTATAACCTATAATTTTTTTTTTAATATTTTTATTAATATTTTTTAATTATTTATATCGACGGCTTTCTTTCTTACGTTATATATTATTATTATATAGATTTATCTTAATACTCTCGCCGTAGGGTTAATACTTTTTATTTATTTAATTATTTTCTCTAGTTTTTACCTTATCTTTATCGTTATATAAATAATATAAAACGAAGTCTCTTTTTATTATTTATTTTACTCCGATAATCGACTCCGTTATTAAATAAAATCTATTTTAGAATATTTTAATTAATTAAAAATTAATTATCTTCCTAAATTATTCTTTAACCTTAGTATTATTTATCCTAATTATTAACTACTTCGCTTTCGCGCTAGTCGCTATTACTAGAGGAGGAGGGTTCGTTTCGGCTATATACCTCGATAGGATAAATATATTTCTACGGGTAATATTAGCCTAACTCTATATTAATAATATAAATATACTCCTCGCTCTAAATTATTAGATTTTTTATTTTAACGACTTTATTTAGGCCTTTTAAAATCTATATTCTTCTATTAATTTTTATATATAACTAAAGATTATTTCTAATATAATTTATATTAATTATAATTTATAATATATTATCTATTATACCTCCTTATATTCTATATCTTTTATAATTTTTATTATAATTATTATTAGTTTTTTTAATACTCTTATACCCTCTTTATACCCTCTCGTTTAATTACTAGTCTTATTTATTTATTACGACGTCTTCGTCGCGTTAGAACGCGTTAATAGCCCGTGTTTATTCCCTACCCTAGTACTTTAAATCCTATCTCTATTAATCCTATTCTCTTTTATTTTAACTAATTTCGTAACTCTTTAAAGTAGTGAAATCCTATTAACCCAGTTTTCGTTTTATCTTTTCCAATTCGATCCTCCGTTAATAATTTTTCCGGAAGAGTTTATATCGAGTATATTTTTACTCTTATAGTTTATAAAGAGTATTTCTAAAGGTATTAATTTAATAATAAATAATTTCTTATTAATTTTATAATAGAAATTATAAATTAAAATAATATTGAAAAACTTTATTATTATAAATATTCAAATATTTTATATTAATATATTATTTAATAATAAAATATTAAAACTATATAAGGAAGCTAATAGTAAAATAAAAAGAAATATTTTATTTTTATAAATTAAATTAAACTCTTTAATAATCTAGATAAAATATAAAATATCTAAACTATTAATATATTTATATATTATTCGAAGTTTAAAGAATTCTAACTTGAATTAAAATAATTTAAAAATATAAATAAAATACTTTTTTGATAATATTATAATATAATTATTATATAGTTTAATCTTATTATTAAAATTATTAATTATAAATAATTTATTTTATATATAATAACTAAAGTAATAAATATTTATAAAATAATATATAAATTTAATTATAAATTTATAATTAAACTCTTAAAGAAATTATAATAAGAAAATAAAATTATATAAAAGTAAAAAAATACTTTAATATAAAGATAATATATAAATAATATTAATAAATAAATATTAAATTTATAAAGACTTTTAAAATATAAAGAAAGTATTTATATTCCTTTAGAAAATTTTATTTATAAAAAATTAATATATATATATATTTAATTTATACTCGATATAATACCCGTTAAGATTTATATAAAAGCTGTATTTTTTACCTAAAAACTTATTATTTTTTCCTTTATTTATTATAATTTTTATATTATAGATTATTTATTATTTAAATAGAAAATTTATAATTATTAATTATAATAAATTAATATAAAAGATAAGATATATCTTTATAGAATATAGAAAGTCTAATTAAATTATTAAAGGATTATCGAAAATCTTCGAAATTCGGAAAAGATTAATATTATAATTATTAAATTTAATAAAGAGATAAGTAGTATTTAAATTCTTAATATTTAATTATATTTAATTATTTACTAAATATTTAAAATAGGGATATTGATATTAATTTATAATAGATTTATAAATAACTTAAATAATAAGTATTTTATTTTGAAAATAATTATTTATTACTTTTATTTATATTACGAATTTATTAATAATAAAAAGATAAATATAAATTAATATTATTAAATTTAAATTTAAATTTTTAAAATAAAAATAAAGTTTATAATTTAGAATTAATATCTATTTTAATATTTATTAAGATTATTTAAATTAATATTAAATATAATTAAAAAGACTAAATAAGAATTTCCGAATTAATTATTATTATAGTAAAAATAATTAAAATTAAAATTAAAATTACTATATTAATTAATTGATTGATTGATTTATATACCTACTCTAATAAAACTACTTTATTAATAAGCGAGTTCCGCGAATACTTTTTTAATAGGGTTACTAGTAGTTTTTATTAATCGCTAAAGAAACCTCGTCGGTTAAAAATTTTAATTTATCGATAATTTATCTCCTCTTTTTATTAGTTAGTAGCCGATGATTATAATTATTTTAAAATATTATTTATCTCTTCTCTCCGTTTCTTTTTTATTTTAGTTTTCTTAATTTTATTTATTTATCTCGTAGGCCTATAGGCCGCTTTATTATATATTTATTAAATAATCGATACCTACGGCCCTCCGGCCGGCGGCTTTTTTTTTTCTTCCTCTTTTTTATAGGCCTAGGTATATCGCTAGGTTCTAATAATAATTTAGATTATATTAATTATTTTTTAATAAAAGAGAATTAACCGAGCTACCCCGTCTTTATTATTTACCGCGCGGTTATATATATATCTTAGGCCTAGGTTAATATCTTTTTAAAGTTATATATATTTATTTATTCTATAAGCTCCGCTTTATCCCTAGCTAGTTCCGAGTAAGATAATAATATATACTTTATACTTTATTTTATTTATTTATACCGGTAGCTAGCGCTATAGACTATAGGTACCTTTATTTAGTATAAGAATTTATTTAGTCCGATTTTACTATATTTTAATTATACCGTTATAGAGTTTTTAACTTTTTTTAGTTAATTATAATAATTGAATTAATCCCCGAATAAATCTCCTTTTTAAGCCGGGCTAATAGCCTATATAAGAATCGTCGTTTTATAACTTTTTTATTTATTTAATTATTATTAACGGGTTTAGTTTTTTATTTTTTAATCGATAACCTTAATATTTTAATATTTTTCGATATCTTCGATTAGGTTTATTTAGTCTTTTTTCCTCCTTATAATTATAATTACTTTATATTATTCTTTAAATCCTAGGGCGCGAATTACCTAGGCTTTCTTTTCCGTTATCGGTATCGGAGGTATTTATTATTACCTCCCTCCTTTACGCTAGAGTTTATTCTAGATTTGTATATTTCTTATAATTATAATTAAATAGGTCCCTCGATTTATTTAATATTATATTATTAGGCGGTTTAACTAGAGGTCGATTAGCGCGATTATTAACTCGGCTTTAAATATTAAAATTAAAGTAGTTTTAAATACTTTTAGGACCGTCTTAAAGTAGTTATTCTAGATAATTATTAATTTCTTTATATATCTCTTTATAACTTTTATCGTTTTCTTTAATTAATATTATATCGGAGCCGTAAACGTTAATATCGGTCTAATTATTATATTATATACTATTTTATACTTCGCGAAGATAACGCTTTATATCGAACTAGTTAAGTATTTTATAGCGCGGCTTTAATTAACCGCTTTAATTTTAATCTAAGTTAGGTATAATCTTTATTTTAGTTTTAAATTAATATATAGTCCTAAGACTTTAATACTCGCTTTAAATTCGATAACTATATTCTTAAAATTTATTATTATTTCTATATTAAACTTCTTCGGTATTCGAGATATATAAATTAGCTCGTACTTCTATGGGTTAATGATACTTTATAAATAATTATTTATTTTAGGTAGATATCGTAGGCCCGTTTTAAATTCGTATAATTCTTTTTTATACTCTCGTTATAGGCGAGTAAATAAACGTCGTTTACGAATCCTCCGATTTATATTAATAGGTTTATCTTAGTATACTCTTTAATTAATAGTATATTAAAGAATAGAAAAAGTACTAGTAAAATCGGCGATTTTTATAAAATACCCGTTATTACCTCTTTTATTATACTCGTTCTTTCTTTAAATATTACGGATATAGCTTTATCCGATAGAAAGTTTATTATTTAGTCGACGATTAGGCTCGGTATACTTTTTATCCGTAGGTCGTATAATAACCTTTTATACGAGACGTTATCGAATACTCCCGTTATATTTAATAATAGTAGGTTTATTACCTTTCCCCTCCTATTCCTACTATAGTTTTATATAATATATATTATATCTATAAGGGTCTTTAGCGCGGTTTTTATTAAACGTTTTCGTTTAACCCCTATTTATTATAATAATAATAATTTATACTTCTTTATTATATTATTTAACCTTTTAGAGATAACTACTTCTAGCGCTTTACTAAGTATATCGAGGAGTATAATAAATTTATATAACTTTAGCTCTAAATAGTCGCCTTTTTTCGATTTCTTAAAAATTATTATATTAATCTTTTTAAAGTACCTCGGGTAGTATCTTTATCTAAGGTAGGCCTAGAATAAATAAATAATAATATTTATTATTTCCGTTTTTATTATAGCTTTTAGGAATCGGTTTAGGATTCTAATTATTCCTAATATTTTATCGGTAGTTAAATATTATATTATTTTATATACTTTTATCTTAATTATTTTTTTATTTATTTTAACGGGCTTTAAGTATTTTATTTCGTTAATATTATTTAAATCTACCGTCCGTAGAGGGGGAAATAGTATTTTTTATAAAGTTTTTATTTTATTCTTAAAGTCTTTAGTTTTTCCTCCTTTACCGTCTTTAATAACTAGGAATTAAAGGAGTTTCTTAAAGTAGTTATTTTTCTCCCTTTTTTATTTTACGAGTTTTTATACTCTTATTAACTTTAATAAAATTTATATATACTCTCTTATCAAAAGAATATTTTCGTTCTTTAAATTATATATATTCTTTTATTATTTATTATATTTAGGGCCTCCTCCGTCCGGGTATTTTAATTTTATTTATACTCTTTTATATATTCCTTTACCTTTAATATAATATTAGTATAGCGGGAGTTTTAATAAGATTTGGCTCCTTAGTATAGGCGGGTCTATAAAATTATAAACTTAATAATTTTTAAGAAGCCTCCTATTATTTTATTTAAATATTAATTAATATTTTCTTTACTTTTAAACTCTAGCTTCCTTAATATTTAATAAAGAAACTTTATACTTTATCGTATTTCCTCTCGGGTAGTATTATCCTTAATCTTCTTTTAGGTATATCGAGTATATAATATTACCTTTTCTTATATTTATTTAAATTTTATTATTATTAATTTATAATCGGAGTTATAATATAGGTCTTCGCGGATTATAAAATTATTTATAACCTAGTATACTCTTTTTATAAAGAATAATAAATTAATTATACTTTTATATCCTTAGGCTTTTTATATAATAGATATTTTTAATAATTTTAATTTTATTTCCCTCGACTTTATTATTCCTAGGAGATAATTAATTATAATATAATATATATATCGTTTAATATTATTCTAGTTAGGGTAATAGAGGTTAAAATCTTTTAAAAGAATATATTCGTCTTTCTCTATTAATGTTTCCTTTAATAATAATAATATTAACGGACTATTAATCGAGGTATACTATATCGGTAATAGGTTATATATATTATAAATCTATATATTTTTATAATAAAGGGGTCCTCGATTAATAACCTCCTCCTTTTTAATTTTATTTAACCGAGATTCCTTTTTATTTCTTCGTTTATTTAATATAATCTTTATAAAGTATAGGTCGCCTTTATAATAAATTAATTCTTAATTATTTATATTAATTCTTTTATTTATATAGAAATATATACGGGTCTTTAAGCCTCCCTTATATATTAAATAGAAATAATTAATACTATTATTATATAATATTTAAATAATAGGATTCTAATCAGGCTCCTAGATAACTATAATATTAATATTTTTAATTTATTTATTTTAAAGTAACCCTATTATTAGCTTCGATTCCTTTTTAATATTATACTATATAATTTTAAATTAAGTACTATAACTTATTATATATTAATATTACTTTTATAAGTTCCTCGTTTATTTCTTAATTATTTAATAGTATTAATTTTAACCGGTTTTTATTTAATTAATTAAATATTATTATTAAGAGGTTATTCAAAATCTAAAGAATTATTTACCTATGTATTATTATTAATTTATTATTCTATCTCGGTCTCTTTATTTTCCTAGGTATAATAACCGCGTTTTAAACTTTATTAATTATATTTATTATTATTTTCCTTTTCCTTATACCCCTAGCCGGTATTAGTATAAATTTATTATTAATTAGTTATACCTAGGAGTTTAAGGTTATTATCCTCGGTAATATTACGAATTACTTAAATTTATTCTTTAATTTTTATTAGATTCAGTATTTTTTTTTTTACCTAACTAGGTACGCTCTACTCTAGGATTTATAATATCCGGAGTAGACTATATAGCGCTTTTCCTTCGGGCTTTTAGTATTATATTTATATAATTAATAAAGTTCTATATATATCCCGTATTTAAACTAGTTTTTATAAATTAGGGTTATATAGTCGTACCCCTAATAATTAAAATACTACTTTAGGTTATTTATTCTCTTTTATTTCTTATATAATAATAGTTATTCGCTTTCTAGGAACCCGTCTATTATTAATTTATTTATTATATCTAGGTCCGGGATCTTAAGAAGGAATATTAAATTTTTTTTTATAATTATATTCGTCTAGTTTAAGAGCGAATCCTAATTATTTTATATTTATAATATTTAATCCTAGGTATAGCCTATAATTATCTTTTCTTAATATTTTTATTATTATTTTTTAATTATTTATATCGACGGCCTCCTTCTTTATACTATATATTATTATTATATAAATTTATTTTAGTATCTTTACCGAGGGCTTAATATTTTTTATTTATTTAATTATTTTCTTTAGTTTTTATCTTATTTCTATTATTATATAATATAAAACGAAGTCTTTTTTTATTATTTATTTTATTTCGATAATCGACTCCGTTACCGAGTAAACTTTATTCCGGAATATTTTAATTAATTAAGAGTTAATTATTTTCCTAAATTATTCTTTAATCTTAGTATTATATATTTTAATTATTAATTACTTCGCTTTCGCGCTAGTTATTATTACCGGGGGAGGAGGGTTCGTTTCGGTTATATATCTCGATAAAATAAATATATATTTATAGGTAATATTAGCCTAGCTTTATATTAATAATATAAATATACTCCTCGCTCTAAATTTTTAAATTTTTTATTTTAGCGAGTTTATTTAAACCTTTTAAAGTTTATATTTTTCTACTAATTTTTATATATAACTAAAAATTATTCCTAGCGCGATCTACGTTAGTTATAATTTATAGTATATCATCTATTATATTTTTTTATATTTTGTATTTTTTATAGTTTTTATTATAGTTATTATTAATTCTTTTAAAACTTTTATACCCCCTTTATACTCTCTCGTTTAATTACTAGTTTTGTTTTATCGTTACGACGTCTTCGTTATATTAAAACGCGCTAGTAGCCTACTCTTTACTCTAGTACCTTAAGTCTTATCTCTACTACCTCTATTCCCTTTTATCTTAACTGATTTCATAACCCTTTAAGGTAGTGAAATCCTATTGGCCCAGCTTTCGTCTTATCTAGTCTTTTTGGACGAAGAGTTTTTTTTTTTTTTTTTTTTTTTTCTAAAAAAGAGATTATTAAAAGGGGTAAAAGATTAAATTATAAATATATATAAAATTAAAATTAATAAAAGAATAATTTAATATATTAATATTTATTAAAGTTTTAATTTAAATATAAAAATTCTTGTTTTATATTTAATAAGAAATAATTATATATTTATTTTAAAAAATAAAGTTAATTTTAAATTATTATTTAATAATTTAAAATAGAAAAATAATTATATTAATTTTAATATTAATTAAAATTAATAAGAATCTATTAATTAAGATAATTAATAAATTAAAAGATAAATATAGATTTTTAAATACTTATTATTCTTATATATAATTTTATATAAAGATTAAATTTTTCTTATATTTAAAAAGATTCTTTTTATAAGATTTAAATTATTATTAATAGTAATAATTATATTAAATTAAATAATTATTATTAATTTAATTAATTTAATTAAATAAATATTTATATTATATTTAAGAAATTTATAATAAAAATATAATTTCTATTTTTAATAAATAATTAAAATAATTAAAATCTTCGTAAATTTATCTTTAATAATAGTTTAAATAAAATTAAAGTTTATTAAATTATTTATTAATAAAGGAGCGATTATAATAATACAAATATTAATATAAGAATTTATAAAGGTAAATCTTTTCTAAACTTACTTTATTATAATAAAGACGGGGCTTTAATAAAGTAAATAATATTAAATTTCTAAAATAATTTAATTAATTTTAAAATATATTTTAAACTATTTTTTAAATATATAAAATTAATATTTATTAATATTTCTCTAGTTAATAAAAACTTATTAAATTAAATAATTAATATTATATTCTAAAATATTAATTAAAAAGATATTCTTTATTTTAGAATTTTTTTTTTAAATAATAAAATTTATATATTTATTAAAGAGTTTTGAACTTTATTTAAACTCTTAAATATATTATTAAATATCTTTTTATTTAAACTAGTTAATATATATTAAATAAAATATATAATATTATTTTTCAAAGTTAAATAATATATAAAGTCTATTAGAATAATAAGTCTCTATTTAAATATAAGTTCTTTTTATTAATAATTAACTTAAATTCTATATAAGCGATCTTAATATAGTTTATAAAGTATTAATTATAATTAATATTTATATATTAAATTAAAGTTTATTTCTAAATATTTAATTTTTTTATATCTTTATTATATTTAAGTTTTTAAAATTAGAGAATTCTTATATATAATTATTATTACTATTTAAGTTATTATAATAACGAGGGTTTAAGAATTATAAATAAAATAAAAAAATATAAATATAAGAAAGATTTTAATAAAAAGGGTCTTAATTTAAATATAAAGATTATCGAGAATATAAAGAAAATTAATAAGGTTAATTTATACTTCGATAATAAATTATTATATATAATTATTATAATCGGAAAGTTAATTCTTTATAATAATTATCTTAATACTAGAAATATTAATTAAATAATTAATTTTTTATAATATTAAAAGATAAAATAAATAATTATTTAAAGTAAATAAGTTATTTGAAATAAATAAGTAATTTTAAACGAATATATTTTAAAGATTAAATTTATTATAATAAAATTATAATATAAAAGTAAAGTTAAAATAAAAAATAAAGAAATTAAATTAAAATAGAGTTAATTACCTTTTAAATAAAAGATAACTATAATCTTTATAACTTATTTTTATTATTATAATAAGATTTAATTTATTAAACTCTTAATAAGATTTAATAAAGTTTATTAAAATTATATCGAAATTAATATAACTTTATATTATAATATATTATAAAAAAAGGTAATAATAAGCGAATTATAATTAAAGTATTAAGAATAAATAAATAAATAAATAAATAAATAAATAAATAAATAAATAAATAAATAAATAA